>ENA-OPSK01002528-OPSK01002528.1-human-gut-metagenome-genome-assembly--contig:-NODE-2528-length-10765-cov-4.437442_pt1 | contig 10765 bp, 10 predicted proteins | sample MGYA00241807_ERZ501905 | MGnify/ENA primary metagenome ERZ501905 (study PRJEB25962, sample SAMEA2042111) | human gut metagenome | biome: human gut; feature: human-associated habitat; material: faeces...
AGGTTTAGGGAAAACGGTTGTGGCTTGGTTGTTCAGTATGTGGTTTTGAAGGTATGTATGAATGAGTGTGAGACCGCCTGAAAGGGCGGTTTTTTCGTGTGTAAAAACATATAAACAGAAAATGCTCCTTGATGAAATAAGGCGTTGAGTGATATAATTGTTACTGCTGAAAATGAAATTTATGGAGGAAATAAATGGAGAAAAAGAAACGATCTTTTCAGATGCCACACACCTATATTATTATTTTTGGGGTGATTCTTGTGGCGGCAATTTTGACGCTTTTTATCCCTTTGGGACAGTATGACACAAAGGCGATTACCTACACTGTGAATGGGGAGGAAAAGACCCGAACAGTAGTGGATCCGGACAGCTTCCGTTATGTACTGGATGAAAACAGAGATAAAGTCACCCAGGCAGCACCTCTTTTTGGCACAGAGAGTGTAGGAGGCCGGGGAGGTATCCTGAACTATGTTTTTGAAGGCCTTACCACAGGAGATAAGAGTTCCGGCGCTGTGGGAATCATCGCATTTATCCTGGTGGTAGGAGGTGCCTTTGGCGTTGTTCTGCGGACAGGTGCCATTGAAAGCGGCATTATGCGTGTGATCGATCTGACGAATGGAAAAGAAATTCTTCTGATTCCGATTCTGATTACCCTGTTTTCACTGGGAGGAGCAGTTTTTGGAATGGGAGAAGAGGCAATTCCCTTTGTAATGATCCTGGTTCCCATGTTTATTGCTATGGGATATGATGCGATCGTAGGCATCATGTGCAGCTATGTGGCAACTCAAATTGGCTTTGGCAGCTCCTGGCAGAATCCATTTGGTCTGGCTGTGGCACAGGGAATTGCCGGAGTTCCGGTTATGTCCGGCGCATGGTTTCGTATCCCGCTGTGGATCTTTTTTACAGTCCTTACAATTGTATTTACCATGCGGTACGCGGCAAGGATAAAGAAAAATCCGAAATTATCTGCAGCCTATGAGTCCGATCAGGAGTATCGCGAGGAATTTGCAAAACGGGGCAGAGATGAGCTGCCCTTCACTCTGGGGCACAAGCTGGTCATCCTGGATGTATTTTTATGTATTATCTGGACCATCTGGGGCGTAGTGGAAAAGGGGTATTATATTCCGGAGATAGCCTCCCAGTTTTTTGTAATGGGCCTTGCGGCAGGCATCATTGGCGTTGCATTTCACTTAAATGATATGAGGCTGAATGATATTCCAAGAGCCTTTGACCATGGAGCGGCAGATCTTCTGGGAGCGGCTCTTTGTGTAGGTATGGCGCAGGGGATCATTATTATTCTGGGTGGTACAGATCCGTCTCAGGGAACCGTTCTCAATACTATTCTTCATACGCTCAGTGATGGGATGAAGAATTTCCCGCCGGTGATTTCTGCCTGGTTTATGTATCTGTTCCAGTCGGTGTTCAACTTCTTTGTTGTTTCCGGTTCCGGGCAGGCTGCGCTCACTATGCCGATCATGGCGCCATTAGCAGATCTGGTAGGCGTGGAGCGTCAGGTGGCAGTCGTTGCCTTCCAGCTGGGCGATGCCTTTACGAATTTTATTGTTCCGACATCGGGCTGTCTGTTGGGAGCCCTTGCCGCAGCCAGGCTGGAATGGGGCCAGTGGGCGAAATTTCAGATCCGTTTTCAGGCGTTGCTTGCAGCCTGCGGTTCTGCAGCTGTGATTCTTGGTGTGCTTACAGGTTTGTCATAAGACAGGGAAAGGAGAGCGGGTATGGAGCTTTTGATCATTATTGTTCAGGAATTGGATTTTCCCAGGCTGTCCAGTGCATTTATCCACAATCATGTACTGGCAACTAAATTCTGTACAGAAGGACTGTATCTGAATAAACGAAATATTACTTTGATGGTATGTATTCCAAAAGAAAGAGAAGAGGAAATACTAGGCTATATCCGCAGCAGCTGTACCGAGCGGGAAGAGGAGCGCCTGGTCAGTGAATTTAACGGTATGACAATGGTGGATGTGACAAAAGGAGTAAAGGTGGGTGGAGCTACCGTATTTTTTATAGATATTGACCGGATGCAGAAGTTTTAATCTCCGTGCCTTTACATCATATGCAGGTCGTGATAAGATGAAACTGAAATGTGTAAAAGGATGGAACTTACATGGATCTTTCATTCGCCTTTTTCTGGAAACAGGTTCTTGGAAGTCCGGCTTTAATGATCACTGTTTTTCTGACCCTGTGTGTGATCTTCGTAAATGGGTGGACGGATGCCCCCAATGCTATTGCGACCTGTGTTTCTACACGGTCTATGGATGTGGAGCTGGCGATCATCATGGCAGCTGTCTGCAATTTTGCCGGAGTAATGGTGATGACTATGGTAAATTCTACCGTGGCCATGACCATTACAAATATGGTAAATTTTGGGGGAGATAATCATCGGGCTCTCATAGCTCTCTGCGCGGCTCTGTTTGCCATTGTGGCATGGGCGGTGCTGGCCTGGTATTTCGGCATTCCTACCAGTGAGAGCCACGCTTTGATCGCAGGGCTCTCAGGCGCTGCCATTGCAATGCAGGGCGGCATTTGGGGCATCAATGGCAGTGAATGGATCAAGGTCATCTACGGACTGGGACTTTCTACGGTTTTGGGGTTTGTTCTGGGCTTTTTTGTCTGCAAGCTGGTATCCGTTTTGTGCGGGAGATTCGACCGGAGAAGGACAGACGGTTTTTTTAAGGGAGCTCAGATCGGAGGAGCGACAGCTATGGCTTTTATGCATGGCGCTCAGGATGGGCAGAAGTTTCTGGGGGTACTTCTTCTTGGAATCTGTCTGTCCGGAGGAAATGACAATGCAGCAGGGATCCGGCTTCCTGTATGGATGATGCTCCTCTGTTCTCTGATCATGGGGACAGGAACCTCGATTGGGGGAAAAAAGATTATTAAATCAGTAGGGATGGATATGGTAAAGCTGGAAAAATATCAGGGATTTTCTGCTGATCTGGCTGGAGCGCTGTGCCTGCTTTTATCCTCTGTGTTTGGGATTCCTGTGAGTACCACTCATACAAAGATAACGGCTGTCATGGGCGTGGGAGCGGTAAAGCGGCTGTCGGCTGTCAATTTTCAGGTCGTAAGGGAAATGATGCTGACGTGGGTACTGACCTTTCCAGGCTGCGGAGTGATCGGGTTTCTGATGGCGAAGCTTTTTATGGTACTGTTTTAGGAAAAGCAGAATGCTTGGGAGGGAAAATGTCAAAAAAAAGCGACAATTATTATTTTAAGAATTTCGTGATCTGTTCAGAGTACGGGGAGGAGGCTGCCCGTATGCTGGAACGGAATTTAAAAGAGTTTGACGTGACCCATTTATCAGAAAGGCTGGATGAAATCCATGGAATCGAACATGCCGCAGATCAGAAAAAGCATGAGATGCTGGCGGCCCTGGTAAAGGAATTTATCACACCGATCGAACGGGAGGATATTATCCTGCTCAGTGAGGCAATCGATGAGGTGACCGATACGATTGAGGATGTGATGATCCGGCTTTATATCAACAATATCCGTACGATCCGTCCGGATGCGGAAGCATTTGCCCATTTGATCACACGCTGCTGCAAAACCTTAAGCAGGCTTATGGAGGAATTTAAAAACTTTAAAAAGTCAAAAAAGCTTTATGGACTTATGGTGGAACTCCATACACTGGAAGGAGAGGGAGACCGCCTTTTTATACAGGCTATGCGCAGGCTGCATACAGAGGGTTCGGATTCTCTGGAGGTAATTGCCTGGAGAGAAATCTATATTTATCTGGAAAAATGCTGTGATGCCTGTGAACATACGGCAAATGCGGCAGAACGTGTCATACTGAAGAACACCTGATACACGGCAGAAAGAGCAGAAGCGGAAGTTTGGTAAAATTTACTTAAGAGAGAGAAATATTTGGTAAACGGATTTGAACGGAGGAAAAAATGCCTGCCGGTCAGATCCGTTTTTTGCTGCTATATATTGGAAAAGCGTAGAAAATAGTCGGATTTTTGAAATGACCGCGGGGATAACAAAAGAAGGTAAACACAAAACCTGGAAGATGAATGGTAAACCCATAGGGGAAAATCAGGTAAACAATATAGACGCGTGTAAGAGAAACGAGAGTTGCATAAATACGGTGATTCGTACAATGTGTACAAAAACATTATATATAAATTGTGTAAAATATTGGAATATAAGAAAATAAATAAAAAAGTATTGACAGGAATCATCAAAAATACTATACTCAAGCCATAGGTAAACCAATTTACCAAAAGCAACAGATACAGCTGTACGGGATATCACAAAGTAAAAAAGAAATACGAATGGTAAACAAAAGTAAACCTGTTCGGGGAGGACAGGGTGACTGTTCGCAGATTAAGGATTGACAGATCTGTGACAGATTCAGAAAGGATGAGGGAAAAATGACAGGGATTATCATAACAGGACATGGCCATTTTCCAACCGGGCTTTTAAGCGCGGTAAGTCTGGTGGCAGGTAAGCCTGAAAAGGTAGAAGCCGTTGATTTTACAGAGGGAATGAGCTCCGAAGAACTGAAAGGGCAGTTAAAGGAGGCAGCAGACCGTCTGGAGGAACAGGAGATTCTGATTTTAGCAGATCTTACCGGAGGAACGCCTTTCAATATGGCAGCCGCTGTTAAGATGGAAGAGACAGAGAAGCATTTTGCAGTAGTTTCTGGTGTCAATATGCCTGCGCTTGTGGAAGGTGTATTTTCAAGAGTGATGTATGGTTCTTTAGAAGAGCTGGCAGCAGGTGTGATGAAGGCGGGAAAAGAGGGACTTTGCAGTCTGGAAGCTCTGGCAGACGAGGAAGAAGAGGAAGCGCCTGAGTTTGAGGACGGCCTGTAAGATACCGGGGCAAAAGCCGGAAGATAAGGAGGACGAAGTGATAAAGACGATTCAGGTTGAACCGATTAAGAATCGGGAGCATTTTTTGAATATGCCCTTCCTTACAAAGGAAGAGGTAAAAACAGCCATGGACCGGGTAGTGAAGCAGACAGAGCTGAATATGGAGTATTTCGGCACACGCTTCCCATGGCCAGCTGCAAAACAGGGTACATATGAGATCATTGACAACATCGAATGGACAGACGGCTTCTGGACCGGTCTTTTATGGCTCTGCTACGAGTACACCAAGGATGAGAAGTTCAGGAAACGTGCTGAGGAAAATATGGCTTCTTTCTTAAATCGAGTGGAGAAGCGTATTGAACTGGATCACCATGATCTGGGATTTCTTTACATTCCTTCCTGTGTGGCAGGATATAAACTGACCGGTTCTGAGACAGGAAAGCGGGCTGGAATTCTGGCGGCAGACAAGCTGATGGAGCGTTTTCAGGAAAAGGGAGGCTTCATTCAGGCGTGGGGAGCACTGGGAGCCAGAGATAATTACCGTCTCATTATTGACTGTCTTTTGAATATCCCTCTGCTTTACTGGGCAACGGAGACAACAGGAGATAAGAAGTATGCAGACGCGGCAAAGCGCCACTATGAAACAGCCTGCAACTATGTAATCAGAGACGATGCTTCCGCTTATCATACATTTTACTTTGACCCGGAGACAGGGGCTCCTTTAAAGGGTGTAACACGTCAGGGCTACAGTGATGATTCTGCATGGGCAAGAGGACAGGCCTGGGGTATCAGCGGTATTCCATTTAATTACCGCTACACAAAGGACGAAAGCGCATTTAACTTGTTTGAGGGCATGACGAATTATTTCTTAAACCGTCTTCCGGCCGATGATGTGTGCTACTGGGATCTGATCTTCGGAGACGGCTCCGGACAGTCCAGAGATTCCTCAGCAGCGGCTGTGGCTGTGTGCGGTATGCATGAGATGATGAAGTATCTGCCTGAGACGGATGAAGAGAAGGAAACCTACCGGAGAGCCATGCACGGCATCCTGCGTTCTCTGATTCAGGGATATGTAAATCCGGATATGCATCCGGGAGCACCTATCCTGCTTCATGGCGTTTACTCCTGGCATTCCGGTAAAGGTGTGGATGAGGGAAATATCTGGGGAGATTATTTCTATATGGAAGCTTTACTGCGGTTTTATAAAGATTGGCAGTTATATTGGTAAAAAATGGAGGATTTAAAAATGGCAGAACCAAATATTGTAGCATTTCGTATTGATGAGCGTCTGATCCACGGACAGGGACAGCTCTGGATCAAGGCTTTAGGTGCAAATACAGTAATCGTTGCAGATGACGGCGCAAGCGAGGATCCTATGCAGCAGATGTTAATGAAGGCAGTTGTTCCAAAGACCATTGCCATGCGTTTCTTCTCTGTTCAGCATACCTGTGACGTGATCATGAAGGCTTCTCCCAAGCAGACCATTTTCATTGTCTGCAAGACTCCGGCAGATGCGCTGCGTCTGGTAAAGGGCGGCGTTCCGGTGAAGGAGATCAATGTGGGAAATATCCACAGAGCTCCAGGGAAAGAGGAAATCAGCAAATATATCGCTCTGGGCGAGGATGACAAGGCAGCTTTAAGAGAGCTTCGTGATTCATATGGAATTACATTTAACACAAGAGCGACAGCATCCGGTGACGACGGTTCCGGAAAGGTCGATCTGAATAAGTATTTATAAAGGATACAGGAGGGAAAAAAAGTGACTATTTCAATTACGCAGTGTGTTTTGATCGGTCTGTGGACCGCATTCTGTCTGGCAGGTATGCTGTTCGGTATTTATACCAACCGTTGTCTGATCATGTCTGCAGGCGTGGGACTGATTTTGGGAGATCTTCCTACAGGACTTGCAATGGGGGCTGTCGGTGAGCTTGCATTTATGGGATTCGGCGTATCTCAGGGCGGATCTGTTCCACCAAACCCAATGGGTCCTGGTATTGTGGGAACCATTATGGCAATCACTATGAAGGATTCCGGCATTGATACAGGTTCTGCCCTGGCATTATCCTTCCCATTTGCAGTAGCATTCCAGTTTGTGATTACAGCTACCTATACATTCGCAACCACACTTACCGGTCTGGCCTACAAGGCATTAGACCGCAAGGATTTCAGAGGTTTCCGTCTGGCAGCCAACGCTACTGTATGTATTTTCGCTCTGGTAGGCTTTATCATTGGTTTTGGAGGCGCATTCAGCGCAGAAGGACTTCAGAAGGTTATTTCCCTGATTCCTGCATGGCTGAGCACCGGTCTGGGTATGGCTGGAAAGATGCTTCCTGCTATTGGTTTTGCCATGATCTTAAACGTAATGGCAAAGAGAGAGCTAATCCCATTCGTACTTTTAGGCTACATTGCAATTGCTTATATGAAGCTTCCTGTAATGGGCGTAGCGATCCTGGGAACAGCAATCGCGCTGCTGGTATTTTTCAATGCTGGCAGAAAGGGTGAAGATTCAGTAGAAGAAGTGGAGGTTGAGTTTGAAGATGGCATCTAATCGTTTGGAAAAGAAAGATTATTTAAAAACATCCCTGCGTGCCTTTTTCCTGCAGAACGGATTTAACTACGGAAACTATCAGGGCCTTGGCTATGCCAATGTAATGTATCCGGCTCTGCGCAAGCTGTACAAGGATGACGATGATAAGCTTCAGGAAGCATTAAGAGAAAATATTGAGTTTTTCAATACCAATATCCATTTCCTTCCATTTATTACCAGTCTTCATCTGGTTATGCTGGAAAATAAGACTCCTTCCAAGGAAATCCGTAACATCAAGATGGCTCTTATGGGACCGCTGGCCGGTATCGGCGATTCTCTGGCTCAGTTCTGTCTGGCGCCCCTCTTTGCAACCATCGGCGCATCCCTGGCACAGGAAGGCCTGATCATGGGACCGATCCTGTTCTTCCTGGGAATGAACCTGGTGCTGTTAGCCTTAAAGATCGCTACCGGTATGTGGGGATATAAGGTAGGAACCAGCATTATCGAAAGCCTGAGCACCCGTATGGAGCAGATCTCCAGCGTGGCAAGCATGATCGGCGTAACCGTTATTTCCGGACTGGCTGTAAACTTTGTAAAGATTACAACGCCGATCCAGTATGTGGCGCAGATGCCTGATAACCAGCAGAAGATCGTTGCAATTCAGGACATGATTGACGCCATTGCGCCAAATCTGCTGCCTGTATTATTTACAGGTCTGATCTTCTACCTGATCAAGGTAAAGAAGTGGACCACTTACAAGTTAGTTGTTTTAACGATCATCATCGGCGTGGTACTGTCCTGCCTTCATGTGATCGCATAAAAAAGGATTCAAAAAGGGGAGATTTACCCAGGGGAGACGCATTTCGGCGGCTCCCCTGTTGGTGCATTAAAAGGAGAAAAAATGACAGAGGAAAGAAAGAAGATTCTCGCCGCCGTGACAGAACGGGCAGAGAATTTTGTAAAAGGATTTGATCCGGAGTTTGCAGCCGGTTATATGAAAAAACGGGAGGAAGCAGAGGCGGAAGAGCTTCTTATACGGGCCGGGGAGCTGATGGATCAGACCTTTGTGTTCGCAGATAAATGGGATATGGAGCCATGCAGAGAGTCCTATACCCTGACAGAGATGGAGTGGCAGAGGACTCCAAACGGGGATCCGGAGTGGATATTTATGTTAAACCGCCACGATTACCTTCATAAGCTTATGATGGCCTATTACCTGACAGGAAACGAGGCTTATACAGATAAGCTGAAATGGTATCTGTTTCACTGGATGTGTCATAATCCCATACTGCCTGAAGGCTCTGACAGCACCCGTACCATAGATACGGGAATCCGCTGTATGAACTGGGAAGATCTGATCCTCCATCTGGCAGGAAACGGGATGCTCACGCAGGAGGAGCTGGATGAGCTTCTCTTAAAGCTGGATGAGCAGTTTGAAAATTTAAGACAGCGTTACATCGGGAAATATACCTTAAGCAACTGGGGGCTTCTTCAGACAACAGCGATCTGCGAGGGTTATCTGCTGTTCGGAGACAGTCTTTGTCATCCTGATACGGGAAAATGGGCCTGGCAGGAGTTAAAGCGCCAGCTTGATTTGCAGGTTATGGATGACGGTTCCCACTGGGAGCAGTCTGTCATGTACCATATGGAGGTACTTTTGGCCTCCATGCGGCTGATGAAATGGAAAGAACTGGAAGAAAATAATCTGTGTCCAGAGAGATACAGAAGCGATTTTCCGGAGGAATGGGATTGGCTGAAAGCCCTTATAGAGAAAATGAGCCTCTATGTGCTTTATTGTGCCGGTCCAGATCACAGGCAGCCGGCCCAGTGTGACAGTGACCGGACTGATGTAAGGGACATTATGGTAAAGGCGTCTGTTCTTACTGGAAATAGCGTATTCCGGTTTGGCGGATATGAGGCTCTGGATCTGGAAAGCCTGTGGCTTTTTGGACGAAAGGGAGCGGAGCGGTATGAAGCAGCTGTATCCCGGGAGCCGGAGCGCCTGGACTATCATGCCCAGGATACAGGTAATATCTATATACGGAGCAGCTGGAAAGAGGACGCAAACTACACATACCTTTCCTGCGGCCCTCAGGGAAGCGGTCATGGTCATGGGGATCTGACGCACATTTCCCTGTACTATCAGGGAAAACCATTTTTGATTGACAGCGGCCGGTATTCCTACCGGGAGGATGAACCGCTGAGGATGGAGTTTAAAATGCTTCAGGCCCACAATGTCTGTGTGATTGACGACGGTTCTTTGATCCGTCCGGACGGTTCATGGAGCTTTCATTCCTACGGGGATTGTTTTAAGACATATTACCGGGAAAAGGAAGGAATCTCCTACTGCGAGATGGCTTACCGCGGAAGGCTTGCAAACGGAGAAGGCTGTCTGGTTACGAGGAAGGTTATGACAGCCAGAGAGGGGCTGTGGCTGATTGTCAATGATATCTGGTGTGAGGGAAAGCATACGGTAAGAGAATATTACCATCTTGATCCAGATGCAGAAGCAAGGGCGGCAGAAGATGAGATTCTCCTTACAAACGGATCTGTACAGTTAAAGGCGCTGGGAGAGCAGCAGGAGCATGGGCCATGGACCCAGCCGGTTCCGATTCCATTTCAGCTGGAAAGCTGTAAGGTTTCACTGGAGTACAACCGACTTTCGGATAGTATGTGTCTGGTAAAAGAAGGAAGCTTTTCAGACTCTTTTGTAAGCAGCAGTGCCTTCTGTGGGGCCGGAGTACAGGTTTCGGCTCCTGAAGTATATCAATTTGGGGCCGGGGAGCCGGTATCAGACGGCCGTGTCACTGCCAAAACTTTCCATCTGTCAGAGGAAGAATCCTGGACCTTTTTAGTATGGAACCGTGAGACCTTCCGGGGTGGAAAGATGTATGAGTGCAGCGGAGTCCCTGTTTATGGAAAGGCGGGAGCTATCCACAGCCTTGGAGGAAAACAGACCTGGATCAGGCTCAGAAATTAAAAAGAGCACCGGGAAAGCATTTCCCAACCCGTTTTTTTGTGGTATAGTAAAGTATAAGTTTGGTAGAAGATTGGAAGAACAGAGCATGAAAAAACTGACGATAAATGAAATTGCGGAAAAAGCAGGCGTGTCCAAGACAACCGTGTCTTTTTACCTCAATGGAAAAGCCAATAAGATGTCTGAGGAAACCCAGCAGCGGATTCAGCAGATTATTGATGAAACAGGGTATGAGCCCAGCGCGGCGGCCAGAGCCATGAAGGCCAAAAGCAGCGGCCTTATAGGCGTGATCCTGGGGGACAGCTCGGACCCTTACTGCGCACGGGCCTTAAAGGGAGTGGAGGACGCGGCCAGCGCCCAGGGATATCAGATCATGATGGGGAACAGCGGCCTTGCCTTCCAACAGGAAAAGGATTATGT
>ENA-OPSK01002532-OPSK01002532.1-human-gut-metagenome-genome-assembly--contig:-NODE-2532-length-10757-cov-2.243412_pt1 | contig 10757 bp, 5 predicted proteins | sample MGYA00241807_ERZ501905 | MGnify/ENA primary metagenome ERZ501905 (study PRJEB25962, sample SAMEA2042111) | human gut metagenome | biome: human gut; feature: human-associated habitat; material: faeces...
TGTTACTTTCTGGTCATCAGAAGAGGAACCTGAATTACTGCTGCCTGATGAACCTTCAGAAGGATTTACAGGGGTGATCTGTACGTTATTGCCTGTATTACCTGTATTGCTGCCTGCAACATTATTGCCGGTATTTGTATTTCCTGGATCCTGGCTATTCTGGTTACTGTCACTATTTTCCTGGCTCTGGACACTTAATGCTCCATCTGCACCAGCCTGGTAAACAGTTCCGTTTATCTCTATTGACCTGCCAGCGACCATGCGGCCATCTGAAGGATCCAGATAATAATGGATTCCACCTGCATCGATCATACCGGTTGCCATGCGCCCATCACCATTAAAGTAATACCATGCGCCGTCTAACTGTCTCCAGCCGGTTGCCATAGCACCTGAGCCTTTCAGGTAATATTTACTGCCTGCTTCTGTAAGCCAGCCGGTCTGCATCACACCGTCACTGCCAGTATAGTACCAGATGCCATTATCATTGATCCACCCCTTTAACATATCACCGGAGCTGCCAAGATAATACCATTTGCCATTCTGGCCAGTCCAGCCAGTAAGCATTTTCCCGGAATTTTCCAGATAATACCGTTTGCCGCTGACCTCGATCCAGCCAGTCTGCATCACGCCGTCATTGCCGGTATAGTACCAGGTGCCATTATCATTGATCCAGCCTTTCTTCACAGCGCCGCTACTTCCAAGGTAGTACCATTTTCCATTTTCTGCCTGCCATCCAGTCTTCATTTTTCCGGTAGTGGTGTCCAGATAGTAACTTGCGCCTGCTACTGTGATCCAGCCGGTGGATGCAAGGCCATCTTTGTCCATGTAATACCAGTCATCCCCATCTTTCGCCCAGGCATTTTTCTGCTTCTGGTAATTTGCATAATAATAACGCTTTCCGTTAATAGTACGCCAGGTATCAGCGGGGATCACAGAAGAAAAGTCCTTAAACTGAAAGTCAATATCCACTCTTGTTTTGATGCCATTTACAGAGCCACTGCTGGTTGCCTGCCACATCACCGGATTCTGGTAGGTTGGGCGGGCAGAATAACGTGCTACCCATACAGGATAGTTCATCTGGCTCATATCCAGTTTGTTTTTCAGCCAGTTCTCATTTGCATAGATAATGGGGTAATAACCTGCTTGTGAGATCCGCTTGCAGAACGCATTAGCAATGGCTGCCAGCTCTGACTTTGAGAGATTTCCCTGAGTGGAATCTTCCATATCAAAGGCTACGGGATAAGAAATGGGATAATCATTAATAAGGTTTAACACAAAATCTGCTTCCTGGACTGCCATATCTGTGGTAGTTGCAAGGGAATAAATATAAACGCCTACTTTAATACCATTGGCAGCTGCATTCTGGATATTTTTGTGGAAATATGGATCTACCGCCCCTTTTGAACGTGTTCCCAGCATAACAAAGGAAATATCATCCTTTGCCACCTGGCTCCAGTTGATCTCTTCCTGCCATCTGGATACGTCAATTCCACGATGGAGCACATTCTGGATGGCACTTCCGTCTGGCATCTGATAGGTACCGTTTACTTTCTTCCAGGCATTGGCATTTGCAGTAGTGTCACTGGAGGAAGTGTTTGAATTATTGGTATTATTGTTATTGTTTGAATTATTGGTATTTGGTGTGGAATTGGAAGAAGTCTTATTTCCTGGATCTCCAGGTCCTCCGGCAGAGATCTCTGTTACACGGGAAGCGTCATCTCCCGGACCAGCTGCCAGTGCAGGAACAGCATTTCCCAGGCTTGCAAGTCCCAAAACGCCTGCCAATGCCAGTGCCCGGCAGCGCTTTATCATTTTATCTGTACGATTCATATTTTTCTCCTGAAAAAGGGGATGTCGCCTGTCTGACATCCCCCATTATATGAATGTCCTCCCGGATTCCGGGAGAACATCTGATCCTTTGTTTACGAAATCCCTCTTATCAGCCTGGTCCGTCTGTACGTCCTGCCACTAAGGTATCAGAGCTGGATGTGGTCCCTGACGGGTTTGCCGGATTGCTTCCGGAAGGTCCATTACTGGAAGCAGAATTTTTCTTTACGCCAGGTCCGCCATTTTCACCTGTTACACCGCCGGAACTGGAGGTACTGCTTGCCGGTGTCTGTGCAGATACGCCGCTTGCATTCTGGCATGCACCGCTTGCATCAAAGTTATAGGTAGTTCCGCTGATCTCCAGAGAGGTTCCTGCAGTCATCTTTCCGCCATTAGACGGGTTCATGTAATAGATCTTATTATCTACCTGGATCCAGCCGGTCATCATATGTCCATTGGTATTAAAGTAATACCATGCATTATCGATCTGTTTCCAGCCTACGCTCATCTTTCCATTGCTCTGATCCATATAGTATTTGCTGCTTTCGCTGTCAGTAAGCCAGCCAGTAAGCATACGGCCATCTGTATTCAGATAATAGTAATCTGTGTCAACTTTTGCCCAGCCGGTCATCACCTTTCCATCTGTTCCAAACAGATACCAGTTATTTTTGATCTGTGCCCAGGAATTTACCACGCACTTACCGTTGCTCTGGAAATAGTACCAGGAGCCTTCCATCTGGCGCCAGCCGGTTCCCATAGAGCCATCACCACGCATAAAATAATAATCGTTTCCGATTTTTAACCAGCCAGTAACCATGGTGCCGTCATCTAAAAAGTAATACCATTTGCCATATTCCGGATTTACCCAGCGGTTCTGGGCCATTACACCGTTTGGACGGAAGAAATACCATTTTCCGTCAATCTGTTTAAATCCGGTAGTCATATGTCCATCGGAAAGGTCCATATAATATTTTCCCTCGCTGGTTTCCAGCCAGCCTGTATATGTCTTGCCCTGATAAATGTAGGTCCAGTGGTCATTTGACTTGGTCCAGCCATCTGCGGCGTATGAATTGAACGCTGATCCCACTGCCATAGCACCGATCATACCGGCTGCTGCAAGGGCTGCAAAATATTTTTTACGTTCCATGTCTCTCCTCCTGTTATTTGTGTATCGTGATCTCTTTTTCTTTTCTATGTTTTTCACTGATCCGCTTTTCACTGTTCTGCTTTTGCTGGTCTGCTTTCCACTGATTTGTTTTCACTGTTCGGTCAGCTTTTTTCGTCCTTAATCAAGTATATCACAAATGAACTTTCCATGATTAACATTTTTATTACAATTTTCTGAAACCTGGCAGTTGGGATCTCTAAAAGAACTGCGGCAGTTCCTTCATCAGTTTCTTATAATACCGTTTTGCATACCGGTACATGATAATGGTATACTCTCCAAATTCTTCTCCCAGACTTGCCTTGTATACAGCCCATAAGCACCAGAGGAAACCGCCCAAAGCCGCATCTGCATAATAAACCGCTCTCTGTCATCCGGTCTTCGCTGTAAGTACAGTTCCAGCAATTTTTCGGTCTGTTCTTCTTCATAATAAGAATAGATAGCGCACATGGAAACATCCATTAACGGATCGCACATGCCTGCATATTCCCAGTCAAGAAGTTTTGCACTGTGATCCGGGAAGATCAGGAAGTTATCCACATTTGCGTCAATATGGCACAAACATTGTGGAAGTTGCATTTTATCCAGCGCATCCAGCAGCCGGTTTACCCATTCACGGACCTGGCTGTAATCCTCAAAAGGAATACCGCCATGTTCCAGACAAAGCTTCTCGTAAGAGCTGATCCGTTCTCTGATATCAAAGCTGTGGCCTACTTTTAAGCCTGCTTCATGGAGCTTTCGCACCATATCCATACAAAGCTTCATATCATCCCAGTTATCGGCGCTGGCATTGCGGGTATTTTCATAGTATTCAGAGATCTTATAACCAGTCTTCGGATTCAGATACAGCACATGTTCTGTGATACCTAAAGGACGGATGGCATCGTAAACTTCTTTTTCCTGCTCTCTGTTAATAAGAAGTTCTGTGCCCGATCCCGGAATACGGCAGATACAGTGATGATCTCCAGTGCGGAACAGGAATGATTTGTTGGTCATTCCGGATTTTAAGCATTTAATGTCTGTGATCTGGGATTCCTGAACGTGGAACACTTCTGCCACCAGCTCCATTGCTTCATTATCAGAGTGGTTCTGGTAATGGGTATCAAACAGGCGCAGCTCTTCCAGGTTTTCAAATTCATATACCTGGTCATCCGGCTGACGGTTGATGTCCATTTCGATCTGATCCCATTTAGATGCAGGAACACCACAGGCTTCTTCTGTCTGTTTTAACAGCTCTTTGTCCTCTTTTTCCAGACGGTGTTTTGCTTCTCCCTTTAACATATCTATATAAGGCTGTTCCCAGTAGAACTGCTCGGTTCCCGGGATCTGGTAATAAGCCTCTAAAACAGGAAGGAACCTGGCTGAGAACTCTCTGGAAAGATACACGGGACCATACATAAACCATGCATCTTTTCCACCTACATTCACATCGCTGATATGTCCTTTTTTATTGAAGGTAAAGCACCATTCCTTTGTCTTCCCTTCTTCGTGGGCTGCGCTGTACCAGGCGCCGCATTCATAAGAATGGTACATATTTTCCCGCATCCAGTTATCAGATGAAAGAATGTATACATTCCGGCCCTTTAAAAACTTTCTGGCCCTGTATACCGTAGCCAGAGTATTTTTACAGGAATACTCCGGATTGTATAACAGTCTCACATCAAATTTATCAATAAGATATTCAAATTTTTCTTTTAAATAGCCTACTGCAATGGTAATGTCGTAGATTCCCACTTCATGGAGCTGTTTGATCTGACGTTCGATCATGCGCTCACCAAAAACTTCCAGAAGACCCTTTGGGGTTTCGAAAGTAAGTGGCACAAAGCGGGATCCAAAACCGGCTGCAATGATCAGTGCTCCGTCTACTTTATAGGGCTTTAAAAGCTCTTTTCCCTTTTCCAGAAGAATGAGATGTTTTTCTTTCCCATTTTCTTTCTCTGCAATATATCCCTCTGCCAGACATTCCTTTACCAGTCCATTGACTGTTCCCAAGGAAATATCCATGTTTTTCGCCATTTCCCGCTGTGTAATGTCTGGTTTTTCCAGTATATTTCTGCATACCAATGCCTGTCGGTCCATAAATTTTGACTCCTTTTCCTTCTTATTTATATGTTCATTTTTAATCTGTTTTTAATATATGTGAACATTATAGCACAGGGAGTTTAAAATGCAAGGTAAACAATGGCATAAATAAAATGCCCTTTAGTGATACGCTATATATCACCAGAAGGGCATTTTATTATGATTCTGATATGTATGATACCAGGGTCAAAAGGTCAGAAATCCCAATTCGGTATCAGAGGGGTCAAAATACCTTTTGACCCCAACATCATATGTACTTAAACTTCAAAGATCAGGTCGCCGTAGCTTGGCATTGGCCATAATTCTTTGTCTACCAGCATTTCCAGTTTATCTACCGGAGTTCTTAATGCTGCCATTGCAGGAACTACTTCCTCATGGTAAGCAACTGCCTGGTTTTTGCCGCCATCCATTGCTGCGCTCTTTTCAGTAATTTCGGTCAGTTTTGCAAGAGCCAGTTTGGTTTCTGCCAGAAGATCAGAGGTCTCTAACAGAAGCTCTGTCTGGGTGCTTACATCTGCTTCAGGGCAAGCACTCTTTACTGCGGAGATGGAAGCTGCAAGAGCGGTTGTGTATTTGATAACAGCCGGGATGATCTGCTTTCCAGCCATATCGATCATAGTCTTTGCTTCGATGTTGATAGCCTTTGCATAGCCTTCATACTCAACTTCTACTCTGGACTCCAGCTCGGTCTTTGTGAATACGCCGAATTCTTCAAACAGCTTTACAGCCTTGTCTGTGATCAGTGCCGGAATAGCATCTACCATAGACTTGATGTTTGGAAGTCCTCTTCTCTCAGCTTCTGCTACCCACTCATCGGAATAACCATTTCCATTGAATACAACTCTCTTGTGAGCTGCCAGGGTTTCCTTGATCATGTCATGTACAGCCATATCAAAGTTATCTGCCTTCTCCAGCTTGTCAGCTGCTTCCTTGAAGGCTTCAGCGATAATGGTATTTAATACTGTATTTGCAGATGCAATAGAGTCGGAAGAACCTACCATACGGAACTCGAACTTGTTTCCTGTAAATGCAAATGGAGAGGTTCTGTTTCTATCGGTTGCGTCTTTATCAAAGTCAGGAAGGATATCAACACCTGTTTTTAAGGTTCCGCCCTGCTTGGAGTGAGTTGCCTCACCAGTATCACAAAGCTGATCGATGACATCTTCCAGCTGCTCGCCTAAGAAGATAGAAATGATCGCTGGCGGTGCCTCGTTTGCTCCCAGTCTGTGATCATTTCCTACGTTGGAAGCAGATTCTCTTAACAGGTCTGCGTGGATATCTACTGCCTTGATGATGCATGCCAGAACTAACAGGAACTGGATGTTCTCATGAGGTGTATCTCCCGGGTTCATCAGGTTAGTACCGTCATCTGCTGTCAGGGACCAGTTGTTATGCTTACCGGAACCATTGACACCTGCAAATGGCTTTTCATGAAGGAGGCATGCAAGTCCGTGGCGTTCTGCCACTTTCTTCATAGTCTCCATAACGATCTGGTTATGGTCTACAGCCTGGTTTACACCTTCATAAATCGGTGCCAGTTCATGCTGTGCAGGAGCTACTTCGTTATGCTGTGTTTTTGCAGGAACACCTAATTTCCAAAGCTCCTTATTTAAGTCGTTCATGTAGGAACCGATACGCTCACGGATAACACCAAAGTAGTGGTCATCCATTTCCTGTCCCTTTGGAGGCATTGCCCCGAAAAGAGTACGTCCGGTATAGATCAGGTCTTTACGCTGTAAATATTTTGCACGGTCTACAATGAAATACTCCTGCTCAGGTCCTACAGAAGGAACTACTCGCTTTGCAGTGGTATTTCCGAAAAGACGTAGGATACGCAGTGCCTGCTCGTTTACTGCCTGCATAGAACGAAGAAGAGGTGTCTTCTTATCCAGTGCCTCGCCCTTATAGGAGCAGAAGGAAGTAGGAATGCAAAGGGTAACACCAATAGCATCTTCTTTTAAGAAGGCTGGGGAAGTACAATCCCATACTGTATAACCTCTTGCCTCGAAAGTTGCTCTTAAACCGCCGGATGGGAAGGAAGATGCATCAGGCTCGCCCTTGATCAGTTCTTTTCCGGAGAATTCCATGATCACTTTTCCGTCTACCGGTGCTGAAATAAAGGAGTCATGTTTCTCAGCAGTTACTCCGGTCAGCGGCTGGAACCAGTGGGTAAAATGGGTTGCGCCATGTTCAATGGCCCAATCCTTCATGGCATGTGCCACAACGTCTGCAATACTTGGATCCAACTCAGCGCCATCTTCAATGGTCTTTTTCAGTTTTTTGTACACACTCTTTGGCAGGCGGTCTTTCATGACTGCGTCATTAAATACGTCCTTGCCAAACATCTCTGAAACACTTACTACTTCGCTCATAGATTCTCCATCCTCTCTTGCATCATTTTTTTATGATTTCCATAAATCCTCATTCGAGATGCTTTTCTTTAGCTATTTGCAGCACATCCCTTACTATCTTTGCCTGAAAACCTAATTTTTTTAAGTTTAAAGTATCAGGCAGTAAAAAAGGCGCTCTCCTGATATAGAGAACGCCTTCGTTCTTTCTTAAAATAAACCATTTCTTTTAAAATTGCAAGTGGTTTTTTAAAAAAAGATTTTGTATTGTACTAACTTATTTTGTGATACCTGCTTTATTTTCAGGCTTTGCCAACGGAGCCAAACAGTTCCATTTTTTCTTTTACAGTAGCCTTGATAGCTTCTGCGCCTGGTGCTAACAGCTTTCTTGGGTCGAAGCCCTTGCCCTGTAAGTCTTTTCCTTCTTCAACGTACTTTCTGGTTGCTGCTGCAAAGGACAGCTGGCATTCGGTATTTACATTGATCTTAGCAACACCAAGGCTGATGGCTTTCTTGATCATGTCAGCCGGGATTCCGGTACCGCCGTGAAGAACTAATGGCATATCGCCAACTGCCTTCTTAACATTTTCCAGAACTTCAAAGTTTAATCCCTGCCAGTTAGCCGGATATTTTCCATGGATGTTGCCGATACCTGCTGCCAGGAAGTCAATACCCAGATCTGCAATAGCCTTGCACTCATTAGGATCTGCGCACTCACCCATACCTACTACGCCATCTTCTTCGCCGCCGATGGAGCCAACCTCAGCCTCTAAGGACAGACCCATAGCATGTGCGATCTTTACCAGTTCCTTGGTCTTGTCAATATTCTCTTCGATCGGATAATGGGAACCGTCAAACATAATGGAGGAAAATCCTGCTTTGATACACTTATAGCAGCCCTCATAAGTACCATGATCCAGATGCAGTGCAACAGGAACGGTGATATTCAGTTCATCGATCATAGCGGATACCATAGCTGCTACGGTCTTGAAACCGGTCATGTATTTTCCTGCGCCCTCAGATACACCCAGGATAACAGGGGAATTTAATTCCTGTGCTGTTAAAAGGATGGATTTGGTCCACTCAAGGTTGTTGATATTAAACTGTCCTACTGCGTATTTGCCTGCTCTGGCTTTTTCAAGCATTTCTTTTGCTGATACTAACATTTTTATTCCTCCTTGTACATACTGTAATTTTGCACTGGGTCCCGGATTTTCCGGATACCTGTCTTTGTTAAATATATAACTTTGTTATATTCTTAACGTACTAATCCATTATACTCTATCTTGTCCTAAAATGGAAGCTGTTTTAAGCGATTCCAAGGATATTCTTTACAGTTTCACCCATTTTATCCACATCGCATTCTGTATTGTGGCGGATCACTGCGCTGCGCAGTTCTTCTACTGCCTTTGGAACCGGTGTGCCGGATACTTCAGACAGCTCATCTACTACTGCAAATTCATCCTTTCCTTCTACAGCAGACTTACCTTTAATAGCCTCTAAAACGCTGTGGGAGAACTTGTATGGGCTTGCGGTAGATGCAATCACAGTCTTGGTCTGATCCCCTGTTTCTGCCTTATATGCATTGTAAACGGTAGCTGCAACACCTGTATGGGTATCGATCAGATATCCTGTATCTTCAAAGATCTTGCGGATAGTTGCCTCATTCTGTGCCTCTGTAGCAAAACCGCCTCTGAAATCGGACATGAACTGGCGCATGTTCCCAGTTACTGTATAACTTCCCTTTTCAGAAAGGTCTTTCATAAGAGCTGCATCTGCTGCTGCATCGCAGCCTGTGCTTAAATAGATCAGACGCTCTAAATTGCTGGAGATCAGGATATCCATGGACGGTGATGTTGTCAGAATAAAGTCTCTGTTTCTGTCGTAAATGCCGGTGCGGAAGAAGTCAAACAGAACTTTGTTCTCATTGGAAGCGCAGATCAGTTTTGCGATCGGCAGTCCCATCTGTTTTGCATAGAATGCAGCGAGAATATTTCCGAAGTTTCCGGTCGGAACGGTTACATTGATCTTTTCTCCGTCTGCAATCTCTCCGTTTTTCACCAGGTTTGCGTAAGCATATACGTAGTAGACGACCTGCGGAACGAGTCTTCCGATGTTGATCGAGTTTGCAGAGCTGAACTGGAAGCCTTTATCTGCCAGCTCTTTTCCAAGCTCTTTGTCGTTAAACATTTTCTTCACGCCGGTCTGTGCGTCGTCGAAGTTTCCGTGGATGGCAACAACGTGGGTATTTTTGCCCTTCTGTGTTACCATCTGTTTTTCCTGAATAGGGCTTACACCATGCTTTGGATAAAATACGATAATCTTTGTTCCTGGTACATCAGCAAATCCTGCTAATGCCGCCTTTCCGGTATCTCCGGATGTTGCTGTAAGAATGACGATTTCATTCTTTACCTGATTCTTCTTTGCGCTTGTTGTCATTAAATAAGGCAAGATAGAAAGTGCCATATCCTTAAATGCGATCGTTGCTCCGTGGAACAACTCCAAATGATATGTGTCACCCACTTTTACAAGCGGAGCGATCACTTCTGTATCAAACTTGGAATCATACGCACTGTTGATGCAGTGTTTTAACTCTTCCTCCGTAAAATCCGTAAAAAACTGTTTCATCACAGCATAAGCTGTTTCCTGATAAGACATCCCTTTCAATTCATCAAGCGTAACGTCAAGCTTTGGAATAGATTCCGGAACAAACAATCCCCCGTCATCTGCCAGACCTTTCAAGATCGCCTCGGATGCCGTCACTGTTTTTTCTGAGTTTCTTGTACTCTTATACAATAAATTCATTATTTTACCTCTTTTTCTTTCTGCAACACAATTTTCAACTAAATATATTCCTGAATACTCAGGCACTTTTTCGTTCCCGCCTTATGCAGATCGCCACAATACCGCATACTGCCATCAGCATCGGATAGATCAAATACGGCATAAAATCAAACGGAGTCAGACCTGTAAGAGCCGCAGCCGTAAGAAGCTGAGCGCCGTAAGGGATCAGCCCCTGTCCAACGGATGTAAACATATCCAGCAGAGATGCCGATCTTCTTGGATCAACGTCAAACTCATCACTGATTTCCTTCGCGATCGGGCCTGTCATAACAATCCCTACCGTATTGTTTGCCGTACAAAGATCAACTAAAAACGAAAGCAGCGCAATTCCTCCCTGTGCTCCTTTTGCTCCGTGAATCCTGCTTTTGATCTGATCCAGAATAAACTGGATTCCGCCGTTCATCTTCACAAGCGATACAATACATGCTACAAGAATAGATATTACAGTAATATCATACATCGATACAACGCCATCTCCTACAACAGTAAAC
>ENA-OPSK01002544-OPSK01002544.1-human-gut-metagenome-genome-assembly--contig:-NODE-2544-length-10679-cov-3.179217_pt1 | contig 10679 bp, 8 predicted proteins | sample MGYA00241807_ERZ501905 | MGnify/ENA primary metagenome ERZ501905 (study PRJEB25962, sample SAMEA2042111) | human gut metagenome | biome: human gut; feature: human-associated habitat; material: faeces...
GCCAGATGGTACCAGTTCCCTGTATTACGACCATATCCGCTTTGCTTATTTCGATATCCGAATCTTAGAACGTGAAGGAGCTGAAAAAGATTACACTGAAGAAGAACTTCAGAAAGTTGCCGAGTTGGATAAGGTTATCACAGAAGCAGAAAAAGACGCTTTGATTGATACGATCATTGTCAAGACTCAAGGTTTTGTTAATGGCAATATCAAAGAAGGAGATAAAAATCCGGTTTCCATCTTCAAGCGGTTACTTACTTTGTACAAAGATATAGACCGGGATGCTTTGCGTGAAAATATGCGTTATTTCTTATCTGCAATCATGCCTGTATGCGAAGAATATGGAGTTAATATGTGCGTACATCCGGATGACCCTCCATTCCAGGTATTAGGTTTACCACGTATCGTTACCAATGAAAATGATATTGAATGGTTCCTGAATGCCGTAGATAATCCTCATAATGGATTGACTTTCTGTGCAGGCTCTTTGAGTGCAGGCGAGCATAACGATACACGTGAGTTGGCTAAGAAATTTGCAAAAAGAACCCACTTCGTACATCTGCGCAGCACAGCTGCCATGCAAGGTGGAAACTTCATTGAAAGCTCCCATCTTACGGGAAGAGGACATCTGATTGACCTTATCCGTATCTTCGAAAATGAGAATCCGGGATTACCGATGCGTGTAGACCACGGACGAATGATGCTGGGAGATGAAGACAAGGGGTATAATCCAGGCTATTCTTTTTATGGACGTATGCTGGCACTGGCGCAAGTAGAGGGTATGATGACGGTAGTGGATGATGAAATAAAACGTCAGATGAAATTATGATTCTCTTTCACCAGACATTGATGCAAAAAAGAAGGGAGAAGTCATATTTAACATCTCCCTTCTTTTTATCTATCATAGCAATAATCAATTTCTCTTTGAAACGATTTATTTCTTTTGTCCTTCTTGGAAATCCGGTATACGTTTTACATCCGCACCTTTCATTACACCTTTTTTAATTGCTTCATTGGTTTCTGAAATTTCTTTCTTAACACGCTTATAATATTCTTTAGTCAGTCCTTTCTCCACAGCTTCAGACTCTGTAGCCGCCCAGAAGTACTGGTAATCCATCAGCATCAAGTCAGGAGCAACCACCTTAAAGAAAATACTATCTCCTTCAAATTTTTCACGTAAATCACCTAAATAAATAGTATCTGCCGGATTTACCTCTTGAGCGTTTGCGTTCCCTTTCGAACTACTACCTCCACAAGAAGCCAACAACAAACTTCCGACCAATGAAATAAAAACTAATACTCTCATATAATATCAATTAAAAATTAAAGATTAAAATTTAAAAGTCTGCGACACTATGCCCATTAGACAGACTTTCGAATAAGCAAATTGTTGCAAAAGTAATAAATTATATTACAGTCTGACCTTTTTCATCATTCTTTTTCATCATTCTTTTTTCTCATGCTCTTCTATATACCGCTTAAGTAACATTCCAAACATCCCTTTACAATCCGGATAGTCACGCATTAGTTTTGCAACATCTATCGGTAGTCTCTTTTTTCTGCTATGTCTTACTTACGAACAAAGATTATTATTTTACCTTAATCCCTTTCACAAATTCATTCGTTATAAAGCCATCGATATTCTTCATCTTCACCCCATTTATCATCACATTATCAAAAGTCACATTTTTTATTCTACGATTCTCATCTAATCCTTTCAATAGAGAGGGATTCTCGCCTACTCCATTATAGGTTATATTACGGAAAATAACATCCTCAATACCCCGTCCGGGCTGCTTGTCATATTTCGGATTGAAGCGGACATTGACATGGAACAAACGTCCTTCCTGAATACTTTCTACTCTTATATTATCGAACAAGATATTACGTACCAGGTTCTTATCACCGCAATCTATCGTCATGCATCCCTGATAAAGAGGATCATCTTCATCATGTTCCAGAATATCGATATTGCGGACAGTTATGTTTTCTACAATCTCTCCCACTTCATCCGCCGAATTGCCATGTCCGCCGATATTGACAGGGTGTGCAATATCAGCCCAAAGGATAGAATTCTGTAAAGTGATATTTTTACTTCCGCCGTAATAATTCCAACGATGTGCATAAACAGCAATGCAGTCATCACTATTTCGCATGAAAACATTATCAATCAATACCTCATTGCAACACATCAGATCAATGCCGTCGCTCCATCCTTTACAACTGAAAGATTTCAGGTTCTTGATGGTCAAGCCGGTAGTTTCACCTCCGAAAACCGTATAATGATCGGGATTTACAATGGTTATTCCATCAACCAATACATTTTTAGAATAAGTTACTTCAATGCCGCGTAGTGGATGATCGAGGATTCCACGACCAATGATACGTACATTCTCGGCTTTATCTATCAATAATTTTGCTTTTACGACAGCGCCCGGTGCCAGATAAACTGTTGTATTAGAAGGGATCCGAATTTGATTATTGGGAACATCCTGGGGACGATGTATTCCCGGTCCAAAATACATGACGTCCGCACTACTTTCCGAGTAAGTTTCTGTCTCCAAAGGATTAGCAAACAGATGAAGATTATGCAAGCGGTCACCATTAAATTCCACGGATAGATATCGTGGTTTCTCTAAAGTAAATAAAATAGTGTTCTGATTTACCGTATGCCGGATTCCATTTACCAAAGGTCGGATTTGTACATCTTGAATCAGCCCGTTATTCTTCTTTACCATCACCTCAACGGGACTGCCCATATCAAACTGTACCATAGAAGCTGATTGTACATTGTCCATATCCACACTGACATTATATTCAAACAAGTCTTTCCATTCTCCACCCAGCACACGTACCCGGACAGTATAATCGTCATTATGTTGCATCCCTGCTTTCAATCCTTCCGGATAAGTCACCAGTTGCGCATTTGCAAATATTGAAAATGCAATAAATGTGAGCAATAGCCCCTTCTTTCTACCTTGTAATATCCTAAATAGATTCATCTTTGTTATTTTTATTTCTATATATAAAATTCAAATCTCCTATATTGTTATTACGAACAATATAGGAGATTTACCTACTCATAATCAAACATATTTATTAAATAACTAATGTGATTATGAAACAACATTCAGAAGATAAATTGGAAACGTCCCTGCAATACACTGAAGTTCTTAATATCCGGTGTATTAGTCCCGGAAATATAATAACTGTAATTCAATTTAAAAGCGATGTGTTTGTTTAAATAATAATTTAGTCCTATCGAGAGGTCTTTCTGTATGCCTCCTTTTATCCCGGCTGCACGATCATTCAGCGTCAGATAATTGAACCGGGCACACAACTCCAATGCTTTTCCCTCCGGCCGACCGGGACAAGCCACTTCTTCATCATACAAATAATTTTGTCCCAATAATAACCAGGAACACTGTACGTATGCTCCTTGTGCCGTATAATGATTGTAACCTTCTTTTCGTTTCACATGGGTACGAATATATTCACTCTGCAAGAAAAGTTTTTGATAATAAAAGAGAAATTCGGCTCCAATCTTTAATTGAGACGTGGCATTGTCAACATCAGCAAACACCAAAGTACGATTATCAATAGTGCTTACTCCGGGAGATTTATAAGTAAATGTATCTTTGTTTTCATCATCGGTAGATACACCGTCCGGAGTTCGGTAGATACCTGCAAGTCCGACATGGACAAGTTTTCCTTTTTCATAGAGCGGACGATAAACCAGACGTCCGTCAATGGCATACCCTTGAGATACATTCTTCAGATTACTCAAATCGTTATCGGTAAAGAATCCGGCACATAGATAATAATGTTTCTTATTATATGAATAAGCCGCTCCCATCCGGCGGCTATTAGTTAGCGCAAGTACTGCTCCCGGAGATTGGTTAAAACGAAGATCAAAAGTGCTGCAAAGCATATCCAGACTGAACGGCTCATAAAATTGTCCTATCTGGATGCTGCTGTTCTTATAAGAATATGTGGCGAAAGCATCTTTGATGGTCGCTTTGTTTCCGGCATATCCCATTTCCAGCTTCATTGTCCAGTTTTGATAAATCCCCTTCACACCAATACGAAGATCATTAAACTCCATTCCATTGCCAAAATCATTCGGATTCTTCATATAAATTCCCCCGTCCATCAGCATACGTCCTGTTACCTTGTATTGAAAAGTATCCGTTGATTTTTGGGCAACTACTGCTGATGCTATCCCAATCATTAAAAATAAAGCAAGAGAGTATTTTAAATTAAATTTCATCCGTTCCATCTATCCGTTCCTTGTCAGATTTGTGATAAAGTAGATTTCATTCCTCCGCCTGTCAGCTTTAACCCAACAGCTACTTCGGATTCTTGTCCTTTCTTCAGTTGTTTTTCTCTCTTATAACGTTGAATCAGATAAATCATGGAACAAGTAAAAGCAATCGTGCAAATTAATCCCACATAACCGGACAATAAATTGTAAAATATTTGTTACATTTGTGACCTTAAAATTATTGCTCGATTGGGCACAAATAATCTATAGTATGAAGAACATTAAAATCTATCCGAAAGATTGGTTGCAGTTGCACCCTTATAAACAGTCAGATCCGACAGATTCCTATTATACCAATATTGCAAACCGTATTTACGGCATGTTGGAAGAAACACGTCTTGCCTATTCTTTTGAGAAGGACGAGGTCAAACAGATCAGTATACGCATGGCTGCCTATTTCGAAGATGTGATTTCCGGTCTGAATATCTGGCGCTCATTCATCACGGAACACAAAGCCTTATACGGTAAATTCCTGCCGTTTTATACACCTGACGATCACTATTATGATGACGAGGTCAACTACGAAGATATCCGGTTCTTGCTTTGGCATTACACACAGCAGTATCACGGGTTTCACAAAGGCACATTCGTCAGTCCCGACAATGCGGCAAACGGCGACACAGCCAAGCTGATCTACCAGATGTTCTGTGACGAATGGACAACTGCACCGGAGAACGAACGGCTGCAACAGCTCTTTGCCCCGGAAACCCGCTATGAGGATGTCGACAAATATAACGAGTTGCTTCACTGGTTTCATTACCAATGTTACCTGTTTACCGATTCACACCAGGAACTGACAGATACAGTTAAGGAATATTGGGAACAAACGAAAGAGAAAGACGAGCAGTTCATCATGACCGCCTACGAGGCTCTGGCACATATTTCCAAAAGTGCATTTTTGGCTTACACGGCTCCCAAATGGCTTTCGCTGATCTTTCCGGCAGACCATCCGGATCACAGCTTGTTCGTTGAAGAAGGTGAAAAGTCACAGGCATTCAAAGAACCGGTGTCCGAAGAGAGCAAGAAAATGCTGACCGAGCACTTTGAGAAATTCACGGCAGCGGCAGAAGGAAAAGCACTCCTTTATTTCCAAAACAAGCGTGAATTCCTCGACTTCCTGACGAAGATCGGCATCGAGACGGAAGGAGCGACAGGCGATACCGCCTCCCGGAAATTTGCCGTTTATGCCACTCCGTCAGAAGGTTTGCAAGTCCTGGCCGATGGTGTTGAGTATATCAAAGACGAAAACAATCCTTTCTACAATCAGAAAAAGGCGGAAAACCAAGGTTTGTCCTTCTTCATGATCCGGAAATGCAGCCCGTATCTGCTGAGAATATTGGAAGAAAAAGGCATGTTAGCCGATGCGCAAGCGAAGAGCCTGGCCGGTGAAGAACGTAGCAAAGCGATCGTTCACGAGAACTGGGAGTTCCTGATGCGGTATTTCCTTCGGGAATATTGATTGTTACTTTTCTCTTGGGAGAAAAGTAACAATCAATATCGATCAGCCGGATACCGGATTCCCAACTGCCTGCGCACCTCATCGATGATCTCCAACGTGATCAGGGAGTGTTCGTGGCTGTTGATTCCAGACTGGCGTTTGCCGGACAGAACCAGATCGATAAACTCCGCCACCTCATAATAATATTCATCCTTGTCCGTCACGACGCTTATATCCTGAGCTTCGGCAGAGGGACCTCTACCGGAAGCGGCCGCCAGACGGGGAGTATATTTTACCTCTCCGATTATATTGATCCGGTCGAGCGTTATGTTTCCCTCTTCTCCCTGTATCTCTGTCGGCAAGGATGAATTGGCTATCTTGGAATAGAGAACGGTCGCATTCATCCCTTCGTATTCGAAATTGACGGCTCCCTGTCCGTCCGCACTGGATGAAAGAACGATTCCTGAAGCATCTATCTTTTTCGGACGTCCGAACAAAACGACCATCGGATAAACAGTATAAATCCCGATATCCATCATCGCCCCGTTCGACAATTCCGGCCTGAATGCGTTCAGCACAACTCCCTCCTTGAACTTATCATAGCGGGAAGAATACTGACAATAGCAGGAAAAATAACGCCGTATCGTTCCCAAGCGTCCTAAGTTTTCCCGCACAGACCGGAAATTCGGGGTAAGGGTCGGTTTCATCGCCTCCATCAGCGTAACGTCATATTTTGCAGAGGCTGCGATCATCTCTCTCACCTCCCACGCATTCGAAGCGAAAGGTTTCTCACAGAGTACATGCTTTCCATGCTTCATGCACAAGATACTCTGTTCCGCATGAAGGAAATTAGGCGATGCGATATACACGGCATCGATCAACGGGCTTTTTGCCATCTCTTCCAAAGAGGTAAAAGTATAAGGTATCTGATGTTTGGCGGCAAAGGCATCCGCCGTCTCCTGCTTACGGGAATAAACAGCAACCAGTTCAAAACGGTCATCCTGCCGCGCTCCGGCAATCACCCAGTCGGTTATAAAGTTGGTTCCGACTACTCCAAAACGTACTTTTCCACCATGTTCTTCCATATATTCCATTCCTTATCAGCGTAATATTAATGTATCTCCTTCTATCGAAAGTTCGGGAACCTTGTCCGTAATACTCAAAGTCAGGCAATAGGGAACAGCATCTTCGAGATGGTTCGCTTTCAAGCGTCCCATATGATCCGTCGTATCCAGATAGGCAAGCAGGTTCGCCTTGTTGCCCGTCCACATATCCCGGGCAATCACGGCAGCATCGCTGCCCGCCTCATACAAACCGGTATTCAGTAACGCATCCGTCAAAGCTCCTCCAAAAAGCGTATCTTCTATATTCACCTTATCCTGCCAGCCGGAACAGAGCACGACCACATCCCGCTTATGGCAGACACAGTAACCGGCCACCGCCTGCAGATTGATGAAAGCTCCCGTTATGACCCGGAAAGCGGATTTGGCGATCGTGATCGCACGTGTACCGTTGGTCGTGGTGAACACAATATCTTTCCCGGAAACCTTTTCCGCCGTATAATCAAACGGGGAATTTCCGAAATCGGCAAAACCACATCGCTTCACATTCCGTTCCGCTCCGACCAGCCAGCCTTTTGCCTTATATGCCTCAGCCTCTTCAACGGTAGCGACCGGACGGATACTGCGCACTCCGTTACTAAAAGCGGCGGCCATCGTCGTCGTTGCCCGAAACACATCCACGACCACCACGATAGCTTCCGGATTATGATAGACCGGATATAATGCCGGTGAAAAACAAACATCTATTTTCATATCAAACGATTATTATACCTGCAAAAATACGGGAGATTTTAAACATTTCCCCTATCTGCTTGTTCTTTTATTACATTTTTGAATAAACGTTTTAAACTAAGTCGTATGAAAAGAATTGTATCTATGATGGTGATCTTCACCCTTCTGTTGGGTGGCATGACACATGTGCAGGCTCAGACAAGTAAAGCCGCAGAAAAAGCTGAAAAAAAGCAGGAAAGAAAAGAGAAAAAAGAAGAAAGGTTAGCTAAGGACGCCGTTATGGGCGAAGAAGCATTCAACAATGCCATGCAGGCTATCACAAACCGGTCGTTCGTGCTCGAAGCCAACTCCGTACAACCGTTGAACGGACGTGTTTACTATGTAAACTCAAACACTAACTTCGTTTCGTTGAATGACGGACAGGCCATGGTTCAGATCGCATCCAACTCTCCTTACCCCGGTCCTAACGGATTAGGCGGCATCACCGTACAAGGCTCGGCATCCAATGTACAGGTCAAACAAGAAAACAACGGAAACGTGTATCTGTCCATGAGCGTACAAGGTATCTTTATCTCTGCAACCGTAAACCTGGTATTATACAGCGGGACCAATAATGCAATGGTTACCGTAGACCCGAACTTCTCAGGAAACAACCTGACAATGAACGGAACATTGCTTCCTTATTCTGACTCCAATGTTTTCCAGGGAACCACTTACTAATTCATAATAGATATATTAAAACAACCAAGAAGGGCGGCCCGATGATCGGGCCGCCCTCTCTTTTTTATGACAATCCGGTTTACTTATCGAACCGGAACATATTGTACGAATGCTTCCATCGCTTCATAAGATGCAAGGCCTAACTGATGATACAGTTCGGCAGTAGCACGGTTACGGTCTTCGGCACGCTGCCAGAACAAACGTTCGTCGTCTCCAAGGAACGGTGCACTTTCAGCCTGAGACTGGTGTTTCAGGATCGCGTTTCTCTTATGCCGCAATTCTTCGGGAGAGATAGGAACAGCCATTTCCACATGGTCCATTTCCCATTCGGCCCAAGCCCCGCGGTACATCCAGATGCGGCAGTTCTTCAGCCATTCTTCATCCTTCAGCTCGTCGATAGCTGCCAGAACGGCATTCAGACATACACGATGAGTTCCATGTGGATCGGCAAGGTCACCGGCTACAAACATCTCATCAGGTTTCACATCCGTCAGCAACTTCTTCACGATGGCAATATCCGCTTCGCTCAAGTCGTTCTTCTTCACCAGCCCTGTTTCATAGAAAGGCAAGTCGAGGAAGTGGATATGATCGTCACTCTTGATCCCGCTGTAACGGGCACCGGCACGGGCTTCTTCCCGGCGGATCGTGCCTTTCATAAAGAGGACATCACGTTTTTCAGCTTCACCTTCCACCTTTTCATAACGGAGGAAATGGATGATTTCTTCGGCTTTCTTCTTAACCGTTTCGTCTTCCGTATATTTGGCACAAACGTCGCGCAGATATTCGCAATAGCGGATTACCTCTTCATCCCCTACGGCAATATTGCCGGAAGTTTCGTAAGCGACATGTACATCGTGATGCTGTTCACACAAACGATGGAATGTACCGCCCATCGAAATTACATCGTCATCCGGATGCGGACTGAAGATAATCACTTTCTTCGGATACGGAGTTGCACGTTCGGGACGGTTTGAATCGTCGGCATTCGGCTTGCCGCCCGGCCATCCGGTAATCGTGTGCTGGATATCGTTGAATACCCGGATATTCACATTATAGGCCGAACCGTACAGGGCGAGCAGCTCACCCAGGCCGTTTTCGCTATAATCCTTGTTTGTCAGTTTCAAGATCGGTTTGCCTGTCAACTGGCACAACCAAACGATTGCGCGACGGATCAGCTTGTTATCCCACTCGCAATTGGTAACCAGCCAAGGATGACTGATACGTGTCAGATCATACGCGGCAGACAGATCGACTACGACTTTCGCATTCGTATGATTCTGGAGGTAAGAAGAGGGAACAGCGTCACTCACTTTGCCTTCCACCGTTTTGGCGATGATCTTCGCCTTATCTTCACCCCACGCCATCAGGATCACATTACGGGCTTTCATCATGGTAGCGATCCCCATCGTGATGACTCCCGCAGGCACATTGTCCAGTGACGGGAACGTACGGGAAGCTTCCTTACGGGCAGTTCCTTCCAACAGAACCAGACGGGTACGCGAACTCAGCGTCGCACCTACACCGTTAAACATAATGTTGCTCGCATGTCCCACACCTAACAGGATATAATCCAAACCGCCTGCCTTCTGGATGTTTTCTTCGTACATCCGGCAGAAATCGATGATGGCATCTTTCGGCATACATCCATCGGGAGCATAAACATTCTCAGGGGTAATATCGATATGGTCCAGCAAAGCCTCTTTCAGCTGTGCCACGTTGCCGGCGGAAGGAGAGACAAGCGGGAAGAATTCATATTCAACAAAGACAACCACGTTGCGGAAGCTCAGTTGTTCTTCCTTATGCATACGGATCAATTCTTTATATACGCTCAGCGGAGAACGGCCTCCGGGAATAGCCATCACAAAGTTTTCACCGATTTCCTGTTTCTTGCGAATCTGGTCTGCTATCTCCTTAGCGATGGCAAACGAACCTTCATCGGCCGATTCGTAGATGTTTGTCGGGATCTTTTCCAGACGGGTCAAAACTGAATGCTCAAAAGCATTCTCCGGGCGATAATACCGCTGCGGTATTCGCGTCAGGGTAATCTGCGAACTAAGGTCTGTTTTCATGTTTAATTCTCGATTTAGTATATTATATCATAACTTGAATCACAAATATACTAATAAATAAACGAACTTAGCTTTACAGAGCATTTAAAAAATCAATACGGTTATAGGAAATATTGATATTACGGATTTTGGCAGAGATGAATCAAATGTATCATTTAAGAACCAGGTTCGCGGATGACACGGATCGGACGGACGCTCAATATCAGTTCCCGTCCCGGCTCGTTGATGAGTTCGGCCTCGGCAGCCGAGAGATCGAGACAGGACGGTACGACGGTAACACCTCCTGCCGTTTCAACTAACGGCAAGGGGTATTTGCCTTTCATCGCCCCGTACAC
>ENA-OPSK01002549-OPSK01002549.1-human-gut-metagenome-genome-assembly--contig:-NODE-2549-length-10665-cov-18.367672_pt1 | contig 10665 bp, 4 predicted proteins | sample MGYA00241807_ERZ501905 | MGnify/ENA primary metagenome ERZ501905 (study PRJEB25962, sample SAMEA2042111) | human gut metagenome | biome: human gut; feature: human-associated habitat; material: faeces...
ATTAACAGAGCAACGGAAAGCAGAACCTTCGCCTGCATCCAAATAATTGAAGATCGCTGAATCGTAGTGAGAAGAAACAGCGAAAGCTTCGCGTGCGAACCAGCGTCTTTCGTCACGGGTAGTTACGGCACCCTTTTCATTCAGGATGTCCAAGAACGGTTTGTACTGGTGTTTGCTGGCCACAATCACCACATCGTTAAAGTTTTTGGCAGCGGCACGAATCAGTGAGATACCACCGATATCGATTTTTTCTATAATAGCTTGTTCTTCGGCACCCGAAGCAACAGTATCTTCAAACGGATAAAGGTCAACGATAACCAGGTCGATTTCCGGAATCTCGTACTGGGCAATCTGCTTCTGGTCTTCTTCCAGTTCGCGACGGCACAGAATACCTCCAAAGATTTTCGGATGTAATGTCTTTACACGTCCCCCTAAAATGGAAGGATAAGTAGTAAGATCTTCTACTGCTTTACACGGATAACCCAACGATTCGATGAAATGACGGGTTCCACCTGTAGACAGGAATTCAACTCCTTCTGTGTGCAGTTTGGCAAGTATTGCATCCAAACCATCCTTGTGATAAACCGAAATCAACGCGGTTTTGATTCTCTTTGACTCTGACATTACTATAGATTTTAGATTTGGGTGCAAATTTACAAATTTTCAGTTGATAAATAGGTGATATTTACGTGAAAATATCTTGCAATTTTGGAAAACCAGTTTCTCACATAAATTTTACCTTGCCACCGGACACCCCCTTTTCCTTCCGGCCCCGTTTTGTAACAGAAATGTAACATATATGTCTTTTTCCTATAACATGAGACTCCTATTTTTGCGGCAAAAATCAGAGAGTACAAGTATGGAAACAATTTATCTGGGGATTGTCATATTCCTGTTTATGCTGGCAGTGTTCGACCTGCTGGTGGGCGTCAGTAACGACGCAGTAAACTTCATGAACTCCGCTATCGGTGCCAAAGCAGCATCATTCAAAACCATTATCGCCATCGCCGCCCTTGGTATCTTTATTGGCGCCACACTGAGCAATGGTATGATGGACATCGCACGTCACGGCATCTTCCGCCCTGAACAATTTTACTTTCAGGAGCTGATGTGTATCTTTCTGGCTGTTATGGTAACGGATGTCGTCTTACTGGACATTTTCAACTCTTTAGGAATGCCTACCTCAACTACTGTATCTATGGTGTTTGAACTGCTGGGAGGTACTTTTGTATTAGCCCTCATCAAGATAGCAGGAGACGAAACCGGCATGTTGGGCTTTGCCGACCTGCTGAATACAGAAAAAGCCTTGTCCGTCATTTTGGGTATTTTCCTCTCGGTAGCCGTAGCCTTCTTCTTCGGTACATTGGTACAATACCTCTCACGCCTTCTCTTTACCTTTAATTATACCAAGAAACTGAAATACACCATTGGTTTGTTTGGCGGTGTTGCCGTAACAGCCATTATCTATTTCATGCTGATAAAAGGACTGAAAGACTCTTCCTTTATGACCCCTGACAACAAGCATTGGATTCAAGAGAACACTCTGATGTTGGTAAGTTGCAGTTTTGTATTCTTCACCATTCTGATGCAGGTACTGCACTGGTGCAAAATCAATGTATTTAAAGTGGTCGTTATGTTGGGTACTTTTGCTTTAGCCATGGCTTTTGCCGGCAATGACCTGGTGAACTTTATCGGTGTGCCCTTAGCCGGTTTCTCCGCATATACCGACTTCATGGCGAATGGCAATGGTAATCCGATGGGTTATCTGATGGATTCACTGAATGGTCCCGCCACTACCCCATTCTTATTCTTATTTTTAGCAGGAGTCATTATGGTATATGCCCTGATAACCTCGAAGAAAGCGCAAAATGTTGTAAAAACGTCGGTAGACCTTTCACGCCAGGATGAAGGCGATGAAATGTTCGGTTCATCAGCCGTGGCACGTAGTATTGTCCGTTCCACCATGACCGCTTCAGAAAACATAGCCAAGGTATTGCCCGACAACTTGAAACGTTGGGCCGACAGCCGCTTCTGCAAAGATGTTATGATCATGGAAAACGGTGCTGCATTCGACTTGATACGCGCCTCAGTCAATCTGGTATTGGCAGGTCTGCTCATTGCTTTGGGTACTTCTCTGAAACTTCCTCTTTCTACCACTTATGTTACCTTTATGGTTGCCATGGGTAGCTCGTTAGCCGACCGTGCATGGAGCCGCGACAGTGCTGTCTATCGCATCACCGGAGTTCTTTCCGTCATCGGTGGTTGGTTCATTACTGCCGGAGCTGCCTTCACTATTTGTTTTGTGGTAACACTCATTATGTATTACGGCGGCACATTTGCTATGCTGGCTTTGATTGCACTCGCCATATTCCTATTGGTGCGTAGCAATATCAACTACAGCAAGAAACAGAAAGATAAAGGTAAAGACGATATATTCGCACGTCTCATTACCAGCAAAGACAAAGAAGAACGTTGGACATTGCTCCGCCAGCACGTTAATAATACATTGGTAGCCGAAATGACATTTACCAACGAAACTTATCGTCAAATAACCGACGGATTCATCAACGAGAATTTGAAAGCCCTGCGTAAAGCCGTAAGCAATACTGACAGCCAGAAGGAAATGCTGAAAAAAATACGCCGCAAAGAGATTCTGGGTCTGCGCCGCATAGACAACTTTACCGCCATCGAAAAGAACACCTGGTTCCATTTGGGTAGTAATAGCTGCGAACAAATGCTCTACTGTCTGAAACGTATCTGTGACCCTTGCAAAGAGCACGTAGACAATAAATTCACTCCGTTATCAGAACGCGCCACCAATGAATTTATCCCTGTCCGCGACGAAATGACCGCACTGATGGCTCGCGCTACAGAAGTGCTTGCCAATAAGGATTACACTCAAACCGATGCTTTGCTGCGTGAAGGAGCTTTGTTGAAAAATAAGATTTCCACCCTGCGAAAACAGCAAATGGACCGCATACAGGAACGTGACGTGAACGTAAAAGCCTCCATGGTATACCTTAACGTGCTACAAGAATCACAGGAATTGGTATCCTGCTGGCGTCATTTACTGCGCGCAGACCGTATGTTCCAAACTGATTTGAAGAAATAACACACCTATTCTTATAATAAATAATAAAATTGTGATAGCTTCTTTTCCTTATTTAAGGAGAAGAAGCTATCTTTGTCTGATTATAATCCGTGATTATTCATAATTATTACAATAACAATCTATGGAAAACCTCAATCAAATTATCAAGCAATTCCCCGAGGTGGGCGAAGTAAAAGAAGTAAAAGCACTGACTTCAGGGCTGATCAACCAAACTTATTTAGTAAAAACTGTCGATCCCCAAGAAGCTGATTACGTATTACAACGTATCAACCATCAGATATTTACCGACATCGACATGTTACAGCACAACATCGAAGTGGTGACAGGTCATATCCGCAAAAAGCTGGAAGCACAGAACGAAACAGACATCGACCGCAAAGTGCTCCGTTTCCTTCCGGCTACCGATGGAAAGACCTTTTATTATGATGGCGAAGGCTATTGGCGCGTATCAGTATTCATTCCCCGTTCACAGACTTTGGAAGCTGTCACTCCCGACTCTTCTTATTTGGCAGGTTTGAAATTCGGCGAATTCCAAGCTATGTTGGCCGATGTGCCCGAACAGCTGGGTGAAATTATTCCTGATTTCCACAACATGGAATTCCGCATGAAACAGTTGCGCGAAGCCGTTGCCACCAATGCAGCCGGCAGACTGAGCGAAGTGCAGGACATCGTTGATGCCATTGAAAAAGATGCCGACGAAATGTGCAGTGCCGAAAGACTGTTCCGCGAAGGCAAACTTCCGAAACGTATCTGCCACTGCGATACTAAAGTCAGCAACATGTTGTTTGATGAAGACGGTAAAGTGCTTTGCGTTATCGACCTCGACACTGTCATGCCCAGCTTCATCTTCTCCGATTTCGGTGACTTCCTTCGTTCGGCAGCCAATACAGGCAAAGAAGACGAAAAGGATTTGAACAATGTCCGTTTTAATATGGAGATTTTCAAGGCATTCGCCAAAGGATACATTGAATCAGCCCGTTCGTTCCTGACTCCGGTTGAAATTGAGATGTTGCCTTATGCAGCTACTTTGTTCCCATATATGCAGGCTGTACGTTTCTTGGCCGACTATATCAACGGTGATACGTATTACCAGACCAAATACGAAGGTCACAATTTGGTACGCACAAAAGCCCAATATAAATTATATCTGGAAGCAAAAGCTGCCGTGCCCGAAATGAAGGCTTACATTGCAAGTCTGCTGTAATAGATATTTTTTCATTGCAGGGGCTCAAGAACTGAGTCCCTGCAATGTATAATCTTCACTAACGTTTGGGAATATCCACAGACTTCTCACTCTTGCCTTTCAGATGTTCTGAGAAATAATCCACCAGTCTCCAATAAAAATATTCATTCATGTCACCGAATCCGTGGCGCTGCTGCGGTAAAATCAGCATATCAAAGCGTTTGCCGGCACGGATCAATGCATCAACCACGCGCAGTGTATTACCCGGATGCACATTGTTATCAATGTCACCGTGAATCAGCAGCAAATTGCCTTTCAGCTGTTTAGCAATCTGAGGATTGGTCGCTATCTTGTAAACAAAGGTAGTATCTCCCTTTTCGCTTACCACTTCCTTTACTCCGTGATGCGTTTCGCTCCACCAACGGTTATAAATATTATTGTCATGGTTTCCGGCACATGAAACGGCAACCTTAAAGAAGTCAGGATATTGACACATGGCAGCCGTACTCATAAATCCGCCTCCCGAATGTCCGTGAATACCCACTTTATCTATATCTATATAATTATAACGCATTGCCAACTGCTCGATAGCATATTTGTGGTCGGCCAAGGGATAATCGCGCATATTGCCATATCCATAGTTATGATACCACTTGGAACGGCTTGGATGTCCGCCACGTTGTCCTACCGAAATGACGATGAAACCGGCTTGTGCCAATCGGTCTGTACGCGGAGTCATACGGGTAAACGGATAAACCGTACCTTCAACCTGCGGCCCCGGATAAACATAGTCTACAATAGGATATACCTTTGTAGAATCGAAATTAAACGGTTTATACATCACACCATAAAGGTCGGTCACTCCATCGGCAGCTTTCACCTTAAAAGGTTCGGGAAACTTGTAACCGGCAGCAAAAAGCTGCGAGAAATCACTTTCCTGAATCGTCATCACTTTATTACCGTTCGTATCCAGCAAGTCGGCACAAGGCACTGTATTGACACGTGAAAAGTTATCCACCACAAAACGAGCCTCATCATCCACTTCCACGCGGTGGAAATAATCCCCCTTTGAAAGTTGCTTTAGTCCGCTACCATCCAAATTCACCCGATACAAGTGCTCATAATACGGGTTCTCGTTCGGGTTCATACCATTGGCAGTGAAATAAATGACACGCGCTTTATTGTCTACTTTCAATATTTCTTCCACATGCCAAGGTCCCTTTGTGATACGGTTTTTCAGATTACCTTTATCATCATATAAATAAAGATGCGCCCAACCGTCGCGTTCACTCCACTGTATCAGTTCTTTTCCATTGTTCAAAAGATGCAAAGGACGCGTTTCCTGATAAGTATTCATACGCTCTTTAATAACAGGAACAATAGAATCCTGCCCCACAGTGTAAGAACAAATATCTATCCGATGCAAGTCACGGCTTTTACGTGAAAGATAGAAACGGTTATTGTCACCCAGCCAGATTGAAGGCTGATCTTCCATATCACGCTGTTTCTGCAACCACGGACTGTAAGAGAGTCCCAAAGTCTGGTCTTTATAAGCGTCCACCTTTATTTCTTTCCGGCTGTTGTCACTCATATCAAACAAATACAAATGTTCTATCGGAGCTTCTTTTTCACCGGGCATCTGATATTTATAAGTTTCCAGGGTAGGACGCGGTTGTGCCATAGAGTTAATCACCCACAACTCTTTTACGGCCCGGTCATCGGAAACGGTCATTGCAAAATGACGGGAGTCGGGCGACCACACCCCATACACCCTGCGACGCTTGCCATTACACAGCGTATCAGTGTTGAGCGTACTGTAAGGAATACCGTAGCCAAAATCTTCCACACCGTCTTTGGTCAGCTGAATTTCGACAATAGTACTGTCCTTTTCATTCTTCTTTGCCTTCTCATAATCTTCACGGCTCATACGATAAAGATTCAGGTCTTTGGCATAAACCACCGTCTTTCCGTCAGGAGAGATTGACCCCCATCTGATTTTCTTGGGTTCTTTTTCTTTATCTTTCAGATGAGTGAGCTTACGGGTGGGATAATCGTAGGAAAAATAAAAGACTTCTTTCTCGGTCTTGCCTTTTTTATCTTTTTTCTCCTTATCCTCCTTCTTGGGCTTGGCATCCTGAGAAGATACCACCTCAAAAGTAAAAGTACGACCGTCTTCCTGAGCTTTCAAGTTCCTGATGGGAAGATGACGCGCTTCAAAAGGGTCTTTTACAATTTCGGTCAGCTGCGAGGCCATTTCATCACGGTCGAAAAGCTGCTTCTTACTGCGTGCCGAAGGGTCTACCACATACCAAAAGGTACCTTCACTTGTTTTATACTGAAACCAGAAGTTATTCCCTTTCTGAAACCAATGAGGGTCTACCACAGTAGAGAACAACATGGTGTTCAGTTTCTCCTGAGTAAATTTTTCCGCCTGTAAGTACTCCGGCAACCTTTCTTGTGCCTGTACTACGGGTGTAGTTGTACATAATCCACCTACCAACAAGGTGAACAATAGCATTTTCTTCATAATATTTATTTGTTATCGTGTTAGTTTCTTCTTTATTATATCTTGTGGAAGTATGCTGCTTAAAACGTAACTCTTATCATCCTTTATAAGCCCGACAGGTACCAAACCGGTCTGTTTTTTCAAGATCTTGAAAAGACTACTGTAAAAATCAGAGATATGTGTTCTTTCATGTAACAGATACTCAATAAAATAACGGTTCAAAAGTACATAAAAACAGCATACCCAACAAATATCAGAACATAAAAACAGTATTTTAAAAAGGGAAAATTACGAAAAGATGCAGCTGTTTCCAAAACAGAAACAGCCTCTCATCCCGATGGGTCTTTGGCGTAATGTTTCCCAAACAACAAGGCTTCACGCTTCGCGGCTTGGTTTACCAATAGCGATGAAACCATTGACGGCAAGAGCAAATCAAAAGCATACTTGAGATTTCAAGGATTTCTCCCTTTCTCCTTTCATTAGTCGTTGAAACGCCCTATTGATGGGGGTCCGGTAGTGAATGAACATTGTGTCACCACCCTTTCAGCCTCCTTTCATTCGTAAAACTTCTTCCGGCAGGATAAAGGCTGAAGGCAGCTTGTGAAGGGACTTGGAAAGCACGGCTGAAAGGAGGATGAAGGGATGTCCTGTCATTCTTAACAATCTGATTATCCGCACATTTCAGCTAAAATGTAAGGATGAACGGAGAAGAAGGAATAACCGACTTGGTGAGGGGATGCATTCTGCCCTTACAGGAAAAACATGCCGAGCTTTTTAAAAAAGAAGGTGGTGTTTTCAAAAAAGACCTTGATGTTTTTAAAAATCCTCAAGGTCTTTTTGCAACATACAGTGCAAGCTGCCTATTTGTAAAATGTGTACGTACGCATCGGGCCACACATACGGTGGCATAAGCCCACACGTATATACGCATCGAGCTACACGTACGTACGCATGAACCTGCACGTATATATGTACCACCAAGGGAAAATTGTATATCGCATCAATCAAATTCAATAAAAAATCGGGAAGTGAATAGAATCCGTTGCCGAAGATATTCACTTCCCGATTGAATGGGATATAATTCTCAACTGAGAATGAGAAGGGAGTGTGTCAAAACTAAACCGGGCTATCCAATTGTCAGATGTAGGGGCAGGGGTTGCCTGCCCGAAGACACAAAGCAAACAGTTTTCGGGCGAGCCCTTAGAAGGAGTAGAAACAATAATATCGGCTACTTTACCCTTCACATCCAACAAACTGTATGAGAAATTGTCAGTCAATTCCACTGTGGCAGGAGTAAAATGAATTCCCGGCTGCTACCATTCAAAAAAAAGAGCACCCCGAAGGATGCTCTTCCATATTAAAGATAAATACTAAAGACGTATTATTTCTTTTCCACCTTAATGCTTGAAGTATATACAATACCTGTAGCATCTTCAAATGTTGCAGTCAAGGTAGTTTCGTAAGTAGGAGAAGACGAATCGCTATTTTCAAATACTAATCCGCTAGCATCCTCTTTTACTGTTACTGTAGGAATACCTGTACTCCATGTTACTTTGATTTGCTTATCCGAAGCAGCTGATGCATCGCTATTACCGAATGCATATCCTTGTAATTTGTTAGCATCATTACTTGTATAAGAATCTGCAACATTAGTTGAATTTACAGCTAAGTCTGCGCTTAAGAAGTTAATAGCCAAACCTTGTTTTTTATTGCTAGGTTTGGTCAATCCGGCTATTTTACCATCAGCATCTATACCAACCGTACCGGTAACAACTGCATTATCTTTATAGAATACAATCTTACCACCATCAAAGATAGTCTGAAGTTTTACTGTAAACTTAGATGATTCAACAGTAAATGCCTTCTTAATAGCTTTTAATGTGGCCTCTTCACTACCTGAACCGGTATATACAGTCATTGCGTCCAAAATACTATAAGAAGCAGTTGCTTTCAATTCACTGTTAGCAAGAGCCTTGTCTTTGTAAACTACAGCCTTATCCAAAGTTACCTGCTGAGCATTACCTACTGTACCAACAGCAACATTATTAATCTTATCAAAAGCATAAGCAATCTTATTGTAATTAGCATCTACTCCCGATTTAGCAGTGTATGCATTTGACATACTGATTAATGCATCATTGGTAGAAGGATAAATTCTAGCTCCATATACACCTTCTGTCCAAGCATCTGTTGCAGCAAACAAATCATCGAATGCAGGAACTGTCACATTTACAGGCATAGCAATCTTAGCGATTTCATTACCAACAGTAGTACCGTCCTTGATTACCAAATTCAATGTGTATTTACCCGGCTTAGCATCCTCAGCTACCTTATTATCAGATTTAGAAGTAGCTACAGCTATTTCAATAAAGCGAAGTGATTCAAGACCATCATTGCTAGCATCCCATACTTCACCTTTCTTACCCTGAGCATTAGCTTTGTAATAAATTGATGTAAACACATTAGCAGTACTAGCAACAATAAATCCTTCCTGGGTTGCAGCTTCAACTACAGAAAGCTGGTTTGCATTCTGTACAGCTTCAATTGTTGCTGCATCCAATTTACTCAATGCATCACCTAAGTCAATCAGGATAGCAGGCAATACTTTAGTGAAATCAGCGTTCGGCATAACCTTATACTCGGTAGCAGAAATTTCTGTCGGAGTATCGATAGAAGCACCTGCCAACTTCAAAGTGATAGTATTAGAAGTCGTAGTTTCTACACCACCGATATTCACCATGTGTACAGTTGCAACAAGAGTTTCACCACTTGCAGCTTGCGGAACAGTAACAGTCATACCATCTGCTTTAACACCTAATTTTTCAGCTTTTGCCTTATATGTTCCTTCAAAAGTGATATAAGAGTCATACAACTTAGCATCAGCATACTTCAATGTTGTCGTTCCTACAGGAAGTTCAATACCATTAGTAGCGCCCTTAACTTCTGTACCTTCTGCATCTATATAAGACAGGTTAGCAGCAGCAAAACTAATCGCTGTAACAGGAGATGATTCAGGTGCTTTTGTTTTAATGGCAATATCATAAGCAGTATAAGGAATACCATTTACACACAAAGCATACAAAATTTCCTTATCAGCATTAGCACCTGTACCTTTAAATACCTTATTAATATTATCAGCAGTAACCTCATCAGTCATTTCCACCGTCAAGTTCCAATTACCGTTTTCAGAAGCTGCACGATCGCCAACAATAACGCTATTAAATGTATTAGGAGTAGCAATAACCTTAACAGGAGCTACATTACCCTTGCTGTCTACCAAAGTAAGTTTTTGAGCAGACAAATCGTAATTCTTAGGAGAAACAACCAAATCAGCAACACCAATCTGACCAACTAAGAATTGATCCTTTTCAATGGCACCTTTAGGACCTTTCCAATCTAATTTAGCAGCTTTCGCTGAAGAGATTGCCTCAGCATCAGCAGCAGCACCTGTAGCAACAGTATTACCGATTGTCAATCCGGCAGGCAAAGAAATAGCAGTCAACGCATTAGCAGTCAACGGTAATACGATAGATTGCATCTTACCGCTTTCATCCGGCATATGCAGAGTCACTACACCGTCTTTTACTACTGCATAAGCATCACCGGCAGCTTTGTATTCAGACTTCACAAAGTCTTTTGCTGCTTTGTCATAGAAATACCAATATCCGTCTTTTACATACGGAGTCATATCCACAGCTTCTTCACCTTCACCGGTAGTAGCAAACCAACCTGTAGCTTTGCCATCAATACTGATTTCACCGGTCTTGTCGTCAATCACAACCTTGCTACCGGGAGCAGCACTGGCAACGGTCAGGTTGTAAGAAGTACCGTCGCTTACCGATACTTTGAAACCACCGTCTACCG
>ENA-OPSK01002562-OPSK01002562.1-human-gut-metagenome-genome-assembly--contig:-NODE-2562-length-10615-cov-2.408428_pt1 | contig 10615 bp, 9 predicted proteins | sample MGYA00241807_ERZ501905 | MGnify/ENA primary metagenome ERZ501905 (study PRJEB25962, sample SAMEA2042111) | human gut metagenome | biome: human gut; feature: human-associated habitat; material: faeces...
TTTCTGGCTTGGCTATGCCGAGCCGCATCCTATCTTCGTGTAACAAAGATAGTGAAAGGTGAGCGCAGAGACAAGCGAAAACGCAGTTTTCTGACTATGCCATGTATAGGTTAGGGACATAAAAACGGCGGGAATGCAATGTCGGTGGGGGATTGAGCCACCCTTGCATTCCCGCCGGTCAAAATGAAAAAGAGAAATCAGTTTATTCCTGCTCGAAAACCTCCTCACTCAGGCGCATGAGGTATTGTCCGTATTGGTTCTTCAGCATAGGCTGCGCCACTTCACGCAATTTCTCCGCGCTGATCCAACCCTGACGGTAGGCGATACCTTCCAGACAGGCCACTTTCAACCCTTGCCGCTTCTCGATGACTTCGATGAAAGTAGAGGCTTCGGAGAGGCTGTCGTGCGTGCCGGTATCCAACCAGGCGAATCCCCTCCCGAGGGTTTTTACTTTCAGTTTCCTTTCATTCAGGTAAACTTGGTTCACCGTGGTGATTTCCAGTTCGCCCCGGGCCGACGGTTTGATGTGCGCCGCTACGTCCACTACACTGTTGGGATAGAAATACAAGCCCACCACGGCGTAGTTGCTCTTCGGCAAAGCCGGTTTTTCCTCTATGCTCAGACAGTTGCCGGCCTTGTCGAATTCGGCCACGCCATAGCGCTCCGGATCATTGACGTAGTAACCGAAGACGGTCGCTTTTTGTTCGTTTTCCACATTAGCTACGGCCCTTTTTAACATTGCGGTGAAACTCTGTCCGTAAAAGATATTGTCGCCCAAGACCAGACAAACGGAATCATTTCCAATAAACTCCTCCCCAATTAAAAAAGCTTGTGCCAATCCGTCCGGTGAAGGTTGTTCGGCATACTCGAAACGGACACCATAATCGGAACCATCCCCTAACAGACGACGAAAACCGGGAAGATCCTGCGGTGTGGAAATCACCAATATTTCACGTATTCCTGCCAGCATCAACACAGACACCGGATAATAGATCATCGGTTTATCATAAATAGGCAATAACTGTTTTGAAACCCCTTTGGTTATCGGATACAAACGCGTACCGGACCCTCCTGCTAAAACAATACCTTTCATAATCTTCTATGATTTACGATTTATGATTCCGGAATCATGCATCAATGATAAATCATACATCCAAAATCACAAATTCTTAATAAATATAACGGATGGCAAATGTATTAAAAATAATTCACTTTACCGGCTCGGTGAAACTTTTCTTTCCAAAGGTTTGTTACAAAGTAGATTTCAAAATAATTAAAAAACGAATTTATTATGAAGACTTTTATTGACACAATCAACTTCGGAGTAAAAAACTGGTGGGTTTCCCTGCTGTTGGGCCTGCTTTATATCCTCATCGCAATCTGCCTGATGTTCACACCGCTGGCAAGCTATGTCGCACTGAGTGTTTTGTTTAGTGTATCCATGTTTGTCAGCGGCACGTTGGAAATTCTTTTTGCCGTCACCAATAGAAAGAATATTTCCAGTTGGGGCTGGTATCTGGCAAGCGGTATCATCGACCTAATCTTAGGTATCTACCTGATGGCCAATATCGGCCTGAGCATGGCAGTGCTGCCTTTCATCGTCGCTTTCTGGCTGATGTTCCGCGGTTTCGCTTCAACCGGCTACGCTATGGACCTGAAACGCTACGGGACACGCAACTGGGGCTGGTATATGGCTTTCGGCGTACTGGCAATCCTTTGCAGTATCGGCATTATCTGGCAACCAGGTCTTGGAGCGTTATCCCTTGTCTATATGATCGCGTACACTTTGCTGATCATCGGCATCTTCCGGGTTATGCTTTCCTTCGAACTGAAGAGCTTGCACAAACGGAACAAAGAATACAACGAATAAATCGTATGCTTTTCTCAGCAGTTTCCAATCCATGAGAATACTTCCTCACCGGGGAGAGAATATATTCTCATCCGTATGAGAAAAGATTATCATTACGACGAGAAAAGATTGTCATCCTTATGAGAAAAAGCCCCTCATAAGACGAAAATCTTTTCTCGTTGTAGCTTTATGATTATTCGCTGACCATCTTCCGCTTAATGAATACGGCCTTACACTCAGCACAGTCCTTCCGGCAGTTCACTTTGGATACGACAACGGCGGCCGGTCGACCATACGCAAGGTAACCTGCTGCTCAGAGGAGGCCCCGACAAAACCTAAGCCACCCGATACGTTTTGAGGAACGATGACCGGTTCCATAAAGGTTTCGTTATAATCTTCCGAATTCAGACAGTTCATCGCACGCAAATAACGATAATAAGGTTGTGATATGCTCAATAAGCGAACCGTAACATCCAAGTAAAAATGATCTTTTCTATTTGATTCGCTAATATACGGGACAGAGGTGTAGATCTTAAGGGTATACGAACCATTTTCAAAACGGCCATCCGTGAAAACATTGCTAAGATTACGAATAGTCCAATCCAAAATGCCGAATTTGTCATCATCGGCAGTCGTAAGATGCCCATCGGTCAACACAATATCCTCCTGGTTGATAATTTCGGGATAAGAGGAAAAGGGACCGTATTTGATACCTGTTTCCGAAGAAATCCTGTATGTATTTTCTTCGATAATAAGACGGTAATAATTTTTCTCGTTCGGACGGTCATGTATCGTTATCTTGTATCGCATACAATCCATCATACTGGAACCACCCCTCAATTGCGTACGGAGCGTATCTACACGGATAGTTTCCTCGATCGGAAAAGGGATTTCCACCTCGCAACCAGCCTGGTATTGCCCGTCTTCGGCTGTCGCTTCAAAGCGGATACGGTCACCAGGACGAAAAGATGTTTTCAACGTGCAATTAGAATCATCGAAAGAACCATAGACCTTCTCCACCTCTGCCGTCTCGGTCTTTTGCCCGTTGACATATACTACAATGGAACCATTGGAAACACAATCCGCTTGCTGTTTATCGGTATCGATCATACGCAGAGACACTCCGTTTTCTTCCTTTCCGGCTTCAAGAAAAGCATTCATCAGAAGCTGTGGGACCTGCGGCTTGTTCATATATGGAAGCTCATTCTCACAACCCGGGAACAGCATAGAAACCAGTATGAATAATATAAATAAATTCTTTTTCATAATTCTACTCCTCTTTATTAAAACCGGTATGTATAGGTAATCGATGGAACACAAGGCAGAAGCGTTTGCTTTATCAGCTTCGTTTTCCGCTTCCAGGTCGTCTCATGGCTACCATCCGGCTTAATATGCTCTACTCCGATATATTCTTCTTCTTTATAGATAAGATTCGGAGTCATGGCATTATAGGCGTTATAGACCGAAATATTCCAAGTCTGCATGCCGTGGCGCAATTTTTTATGGAAATTGATGCTCAGATTCAACCGGTGGCTGACAGGAAGGCGGTAATTGTTTCGATGGGAAATGTAATCAATCAAGTTACCAGATGCCGTCCCTGTACGCTGTTCAGCAACCGTAGCCGTTCCGCCCGTATTAAAAATCCAAGTGATCCCTATATCCGTTTTCTTGCTGAAAGTATGGTTTACACAGAGGTTGATGTTGTGGCGGCGATCGTATTTATAAGGAAAACGTTCGCCGTTGTTGACCGTCCCGTCCTTGAACTGGCGATCACTCTTGGCGATCGTATACCCCAACCATCCTGTCGTTTTACCGATCGTCTTCTGGGCTAAAATCTCCAAGCCGAAAGAGCGGCCACGTCCCATCTCCACCTTCTCCTGCCATCCGCCGGATGATCCGAAAAAGGTAGCGCCATCCTGGTATTCCAATACATTATGCATATCTTTATAATAGCTTTCTAGAGAGAACTCCCATCCTTCCACACCGGTATAATAACCACCGACAGCATACTGGTAGGAGCGCATCGGACGGATGTTTTTAGTAACCGGAACCCATAAATCGATCGGCAACGAAATCGGCGAGGATGACAGCAGGTGCACATACTGTTCCATTTGTGTAAAAGAAGCCTTTGCCGCAAAACCGTCATGAAAGCGATAACGCGCAGAAAGACGAGGCTGTGCCGACAGATAGCCTTTCCCTTGTGTGGAAAACAAGGAGAGATGAATGCCGGCATTCAAGCTCAGACGGTCGCCGATATCGGCATTGTCTTCGGTATAAAACGAAAACTCGTGCCCGTGCAAATAGCTGTTCGAGGAATCGTTGTAGACGGTATCCTGTGCCGTCTGCCCGTCTGCAGCTTCTTTCACACGCGAGGTCGTCACCTCCGGTCGGAAGGTATGATACAGATAAGAAACACCGAACTTGACATGATGGTCAGGGACGGGCATATAATCGAAGTCCGTATGAAAACTCCAATCGTGTATACCGGAACGGTAATCGGAATTATAGACATACGATTCGTTTTTATCCGTTATCAGATTGCCGTTTTTATCCGTCTCGATGATGTCTTTCCGATAAGCGTCCGCCATGCTCATCTGATAGTGGTTGTATGCCACGGTCGTATTGCTGAATAATTTACTGTTGAAGACATAATTCCACCGTCCGGCGGCAATTGTGTTCCCCCAGTTGAAATCGATCTGACTGTTGTAGAAGTACATACTCGCCCCATAGTTATTCGAATAGCCGTCATATTCCTTATCCTGTTTGTAGTCGTAATGGTCTTTTCCTTTGTAGAAACTGAGAAACAGACGACTGCGATCGGAAAATTTATGGTTCACCTTGGTATTGATATCATAGAAATAGTAATTGTATTTTTTGTCCTCCGGAAGGAATGGCCTTGCTACCAGGTCAAGATAGGTGCGACGGCCGGTCAGACAAAAGGATGTTTTATCTTTCAAGATCGGACCTTCGAAGTGTAGCTTACTGGTCAACAGGCCAATGCTGACCGTACCGTGATAATTCTGCATATTGCCGTCGTTTGTCCGGATATCCACGATAGAAGACAGACGGCCGCCATAACGGGCTGGAAATGAACCTTTGAAAAGCGTAACCTTTTTCATGGCTTCCGGAGTGAAGATGGAAAACACGCCCAACATATGGTCGGCATTATAGATGGGGATACCATCCAGAAGGATCAAGTTCTGATCCGGTCCACCACCCCGTACATACAACCCGCTGAAACCTTCCGTTCCAGCCTGTACACCTGGCATCAACTGGATCGTTTTGAGGATATCGGCCTCTCCTAAGATGGCCGGAGTATTCTTGATCTGCGTCATCGGGATGTCTAACGTACCCATACCCGTTGCCCGAATGCCTGTCTCTTTTTTGTCGGAAAGAACGATGATTTCCGACAACTGGTTATTGGTCTGCAAACGGATGTTCATTACAGTATCCCGACTTAACAGAAAACGGCAATGCTTGGTCTCATATCCTAAATACGAAAAGAAAAGTCCGGTCTCTCCTTCCGGCAAGGTCAAGCTGTAAAACCCGAAAGGATTTGTTGAAGTCCCGGTATGACAGCTGGATTCCAAAATATTTGCACCAATCAGCGTTTCTGACGATATGGAATCGGTAATATATCCGCTGACCGTATATTTACGGGAAACAGGACGCTCTCCTAACAAGATGTGTGTGCCGGAGATTTTAAACGTTATCGCTTCCTGACCAAATGCATATTGCAGGATTTCCTCGATGGTCTTCTGACGGACATCAAGGGTAACAGGCTGCCGCAGCTGTACCTTTTCACCATAGATAAACGAGAAGCCGGTGGAGTCCTCTAACTGGCGGACAAAAGTGTCCAGTGTTGCCTTCCGGACCTGGAAGTCCAGACGCGCCGCCCGGTCTTGTGCAGCGAGCGGCGCAATTCTGAAAACTATCCATAATAGAAGAATAAGCCGGGCGAACCGGCGGAGACAATATAGGTAATAATTCATGACTTAGTTAAGTTTAGAATGAATCAAGATCGTATCATTTGTCTTTGAATAACTGAAATTACCGGCTGGCTGGAGCAGATCGAGCATCTGATCCAAGCTCTCACCTTCAGTAAAATGCGCCCTGATACGAAAATCCTTTATATCTTCATCCGTAATTTTGATTTTCACATGAAAAGCATTCGACAACTCTCGTGCAATCTCCTGCAACGGCAGATAATCAAAATGAAAATGGCCGTCGCGCCAACCGGTAGCCGTATTATTTTCTTTTGTTTTTTCTTCCTGTAGTGTTTTATCTGCTCGATTATAAATCGCGCTTTCTCCGGGAGAAAGCGTAATCCGGCTGGAAACAGCCGGCGCATTGACAGCGACAGAACCTTCCAACAAAGTTGTCTTCACCTCTGCATCTCCGGGATAGGCTTCAACATTAAAATGTGTTCCGAGCACTTCGACCTCGACTGGGTCCGCTTTCACAACAAAGGGATGCCGGGCATCTTTCTCCACTTCGAAATAAGCTTCTCCCTGTAATTGTACTTCCCTCCTATCCTCCTTGAAACGATCCGGGTAAGTCAAAGAGGAATAGCGGTTCAGCGTCACCTTCGTCTGGTCCGGCAAAGTAATTACCGATATGGCTGCACCGGCTGAAACAGTTTGCATCGCTACCGGCTTCCAATAATCATAGATGAACCAACTTGCAAAGCAAAGCAGGACGGATGCAGCAACGACTCCCGCCAGACGGAACAGTCTCAGCCTCTTTGTCCGGGGAGGAACGAGCCGCCTCTCCAACAATTTCCAACTTTCGGAAGCGGAATAGCGCCCACGAGGTGAACGTGTGGAGGCGACAAGCTTGTCCAGTGTCTTTTCTATATGATCGTGTGAAGGTTCCATGCTTTTCTCTTCTACATTTTAGAGATAAAGACAGGATTAAGTAAAAAACTCACTACTCACTTCTATTAAAATAATGTTAATTATCTCACTTCCTCTATTTGTCAGCCAACAGAGCTTCCCCTAATACCCGATCAAGTATCACCTTCTTTTTTTATATAACCACACGGAAACGCGACCTCTCCTCCAGTATCATTTTGTTATCTTCATAGGGACAAAACAAGATAGATAGAAACGTTAAAAAATATCACCCGCCAGTGTAATTTCCAAAACATGCCCTACTAATCCTATTTTGACGGGGTAGTAGTGACATTTTGATAAATCATAAGAAGCCTATCCCCTCAAACAAGAAATTTGAAATAGCAGGGAGAGGGACAACTGAGACTGCCATACAAAAGTTCTATGATTATATAACAAAAAAAACAGCCGAATTATTTGCAGTTTGTCAGAGAATGCATATATTTGCTGCCGTAATAACAACAAAAGTCATGAGAACAATTATAGTAAATACATATTGGTGGTGGCGCTCTTTACAACTCATAAGGTCGTAAGGAACCAGTCCTCATGTATATACTATCATGATATAATAAAAGGTCTGTCGCACTTGCGGCAGGCCTTTTTTCGTTTAGGGCAATTACCAAGATTCGAAAAGACAAAAAATAAATAATAACAGATAGAACGATGAAAACGTATCAAGTTGACGAAAATGGGTATTATGGTGAGTTTGGAGGAGCATATGTGCCCGAAATACTTCACCAATGTGTGGAAAACTTGCAGAAGAAGTATCTGGAAGTATTGGAAAGCGACAGTTTCAAGAATGAATTCAACCAGTTACTTCGGGACTATGTCGGCCGCCCTTCTCCTCTCTATCAGGCAAAAAGGCTGAGTGAGATGTATGGCTGCAAGATATATCTGAAGCGTGAAGACCTGAACCATACCGGCGCTCATAAGATCAACAACACGATCGGACAGATCTTGTTGGCCCGCCGGATGGGAAAAACCCGTATCATAGCCGAGACGGGAGCCGGACAGCACGGCGTGGCAACTGCGACAGGTGCAGCTTTGTTTGACATGGAATGTACCGTTTACATGGGCGAGGAAGATATCAGGCGACAGGCACTGAATGTTATGAGAATGGAGATGTTAGGGGCAAAAGTCGTAAGTGTCCGTTCCGGCAGTAATACATTAAAGGATGCCACCAACGAGGCAATCCGTACCTGGGCAAAGACAGCGGAAGATACCTTTTATATCATAGGTTCTGCGGTAGGTCCATATCCTTATCCAAAGATGGTCAGGGAATTTCAGAGCGTGATCAGCAGAGAAGCTAAAAAACAGTTCTTAGAAGTGGAACACAAGCTGCCGGATGCCGTGATGGCATGCGTGGGCGGCGGCTCGAACTCCATTGGAATGTTTGCAGATTTTATAGAGGAACCTTCGGTAAAACTGATCGGCGTTGAGGCGGCCGGAAAGGGAATCGAGACAGGTGAGCATGCGTCGGCGATGGCACTTGGTGAGCCGGGAGTCTTACATGGCATGCGTTCCTATCTGCTGCAGGATGAAGATGGAAATGTAAAACTGGCACACTCTATTTCCGCAGGACTGGATTATCCGGGGGTCGGACCGGAGCACGCCTATCTCAGAGACAGCGGAAGAGCCACATATGTTTCCGTGACCGATACAGAGGCAATGGATGCGCTGATGGAACTCTGTAAATTAGAAGGAATCATTCCTGCGATTGAGAGTGCACATGCAGTAGCTTATGCGAGCAAATATGCGAAAGAACTTACCGAAAAACTTGGTGCAGCGGAAGCAAAGGATAAGACAATGATCATCTGTCTGTCAGGACGTGGAGATAAGGATGTCAATACGATTGCGGATTATCTGGCAGGAAAAGGCTACCTGAACTGATTCAGAAAAATAAATTAAAATAATATAAACATGATTTAATAAACGAAAAGAAGGGAAAGACAGATATGAATCGTATTGAAGCAAAAATGAAAGCCTTACAGGAAAAAGGCGAAAAAGCATTTATCACTTATATTACAGCAGGACTTCCGGATCTTGAGGGAACAAAGAAACTGCTAAAGGCGCAGGAGGAGGCCGGACTTGACGTTGTGGAACTTGGGATCCCGTTTTCTGATCCTGTTGCAGATGGTCCGGTCATTCAGGATGCATCCTACAAAGCAATCTGTAACGGCATCAATTTAAAAAAAGTATTTGTGACAGTAGAGGAGCTGAGAAAAGAAGGTTCAGAGCTTCCAATCGTCTTTATGATGTATTACAACACCATACTTCATTATGGGGTAGAGGCATTTGTGAAAAAATGTAACGAGGTCGGTGTGGATGGTCTTATTATCCCGGATCTGCCGCTTGAGGAACAGGAAGAAATCACAAAATACTTAAATCAGGATGAAACAACTATTCTGATTCAGCTTGTTTCACCAGTTTCCGGTGACCGTATTCCAAAGATATTAGATGGTGCAAAAGGGTTTGTATACTGCGTATCTTCTATGGGTGTAACCGGGCAGGGAGCAGATTTCCACAAAGAAGTTTTAAGTTATCTGAAGAGCGTGAAGGCTGTCGCAAAGATTCCGGTCATGATGGGATTTGGTATCCGCACAGCGGAGGATGTAAAACCGATGAAAGATACGATCGACGGTGCAATCGTGGGAAGCCATTTCATCCGTATGATGGAAGAAGATGATTACAGCACAAAAGTGGCAGCAGAGTATTGCAGTACATTTAAGAAAGAATTAAATTAACTTTAAATAAAAATAGGGAGGAAAATCATGAAAGAATACATAGCAAAAGCAGTAGATGGAAAAGATTTAACACAGGAAGAAGCAAAAAAAGCAATGGAGATCATGTTAAGCGGAGAGGCAACGCAGGCACAGATCGCAGCATTTTTAACGGCAATGCGCATGAAAGGAGAAACGTTAGAGGAACTCATCGGTCTGGCATCGGTGCTGCGCGATAAGGCGGAGACAATCACACCGAAATCTGAAAACTATGTGGATCTGGTCGGAACCGGTGGAGACTGTACCTATACATTCAATATTTCAACCACATCTGCGTTTGTGGTCGCAGCGGCAGGACTTCCGGTTACAAAGCATGGCAACCGTTCCATCTCCTCAAAATCCGGTGCGGGTGATGTGTTAGAGGCACTTGGAGTCAACATTATGGCAGAACCGGCACTGGTACAGAAATGTGTTGATGAGACCGGAATAGGTTTTATGTTTGCACAGCTTTTCAATAAATCCATGAAATACGTTGGCCAGGTGAGAAAAGAGATGGGAATCCGTACGGTATTTAACATCTTAGGACCTCTTGCAAATCCGTCCCGTGCAAAAAATATGGTCGTTGGTGTATACAGTCCGGCATTGACGGAGAAAATAGCAAAAGCTATGGGCAGACTTGGCGTGGAGCGCGGATTTGTCATCAGTGGAAATGATAATATGGATGAATTTACGTTAAGCGGAACGACCACAGTATCAGAGATTGATGGGGAAAATGTAAAAACCTATGAGGTAACACCGGAGCAGTTTGGATTAAAGAGAGCTTCCTTAGAGAAATTGCGCGGTGGAGACGGTGCACAGAATGCCGAGATAACGAAAGCTATTTTAAGCGGAAAAGAAACAGGAGCAAAACGTGAGCTTGTTCTTTTGAATGCCGGAGCAACTCTTTATATCGGAGGGGTTGCAGAATCCATAGAATCTGGTGTAAAATTAGCGGCAGAAACCATCGACTCCGGAAAAGCAATGAAAAAACTTGAGGAATTAGTCAGAGTTTCAAATTCATAGAAAAGCACGAAAAGTGCAGGAATGGAGAAAACAATGATACGATTTAACAGCGATTATACGGAAGGGTGCCATCCGGCAATTTTAAAAAGACT
>ENA-OPSK01002563-OPSK01002563.1-human-gut-metagenome-genome-assembly--contig:-NODE-2563-length-10608-cov-2.361035_pt1 | contig 10608 bp, 13 predicted proteins | sample MGYA00241807_ERZ501905 | MGnify/ENA primary metagenome ERZ501905 (study PRJEB25962, sample SAMEA2042111) | human gut metagenome | biome: human gut; feature: human-associated habitat; material: faeces...
TGGATGCAGGCATACAGCTTGTGATTTTAGTGGAGCACGGGGCAGATATTAAGAGTTTGGAAGATGTGTATTTCTGGAAAAATCCTAGGAAACATGAGGTCCGCTGGAGGATTGTAAATGGAAAAAGAGAGAAGTATGTGGTGTCTGCCAAAGCAGTAGACGGAAACCAGCTTTACAAATCTCTTTGTACCATCAGGGATCGTTATCACGTCCGGTTTGAATTTTGCGAAAAGAAAGATACCGGGACAAGGATTGCAGAGATTTTGAGTGAAGAAAATGACAAGAGACGACATTAAAAGAACATATAGTATGGCATCTATTATTGGAAGATATGGTTTTCGTCCGAACAGGGCAGGGTTTATTTCCTGTCCCTTCCATACAGGTGACCGTACCGCTTCCATGAAGATATATGAAAGAGATTTTCATTGCTTTGCCTGTGGAGCACACGGAGATATTTTTGAATTTATCATGAGAATGGAAAATTGCAGTTTCAAAAAAGCTTTTGCAATTTTAGGAGGGACGTATGAAAAAACGACGTTTTCCTCTAAATTGGCTGTTTATCAGTCGCAAAAAAAAATAAAGATGAAGCAGAAAAAAGAAGACAGAGAGACGCAGGAAAGAGTTCTTAATGTAGAGAAAATCCATATTTTACAACGTACGCTGCAACATGCAGAACCACTTAGTGATATATGGTGTGATTGCTATAATCTCCTGCAAAAAGAGCTGTATAAACATGCAGAATTAAACGGGCTGGAAAGTAGGTGGTGACGTGGTCCCGTTAAATGAATTGACGGCAGAAACAATTCTGTCTAAAGAAATACTATCAGAAGTTTTTGACCAGGAAGACGAACTTTACAAGGCAGAGTTGCTCGCATCTTTGGGACTCAGGGCATCACAGCTCCGGGTAAAAACAGAGTTTAAAGAAATGGTTGCTGCGTACAAGAAAGTGGAAAAAGAGATAAAAAAGCAGGAACAGGAAAATAAAGTACCATGTCTTTTGGAAAATTGGACAAACTTTACAGGACCTTATGAAAATATGAAATGTAAGACTTGGATTGCTTCAGATGACGGAATTTACCAATACAATTCCAATCCAAAAGCACCGGATTTATTGGCCTGTTATCATCCGATACTTCCGGTGGAGCGATTTAAAAATCTGGAAACCGGAGAAGAACAGATTAAGCTTGCATATAAACGATCTGGAAGATGGGAAGAAATCATTGTGCCAAAGACTTTAATAACGTCTGCAAACAAAATTGTAGCGCTGTCCGCAAGAGGAATAGCTGTTACATCGGAAAATGCAAGGCATTTGGTGCGCTATTTGTCAGATATTGAAAATTTGAATGATGAAAGCATAAAAGTGCAGCGTTCCACATCAAAATTAGGGTGGATAAAAGAAGCATTTATTCCGTACAACACAGAAATCATGTTTGACGGAGATAGTCGTTTCAGGGATCTATTTGAAGCAATACAGGAGCGTGGTTCAGAAAAAAAATGGATGGGACATATAAAAGAATTAAGAGCCTCCAAAAGAGCAGAAGTGAAGTTTATGCTTGCTGCATCTTTTGCCAGCGTTCTTGTAGGCTTACTTGGGGCTTTACCGTTTTTTGTAGACCTCTGGGGAGGAGGTAAAACAGTTTCTTTAATGGTTGCTGCATCTGTCTGGGCAGATCCGGGAGAAAGCAGATATATTGGTGACTTTAAAACAACCGATGTAGCATTAGAAGCAAAGGCAGATATGCTAAATCATTTGCCTATGATACTGGATGATACCAGTAAAACATCTTCCAGAATACGGGATAATTTTGAGGGCGTTGTATACGACCTCTGCTCCGGGAAAGGAAAGAGCCGTTCCAATAGAGAACTTGGAGTTAATAGGGAAAACCGCTGGCAGAATTGTATCTTAGTAAACGGAGAAAGACCTCTAAACAGTTATGTCAATCAGGGAGGGGCAATTAACAGAATTCTGGAAGTGGAATGTGGAAAACATATATATAAGGATCCACAAAAGACAGCAGATATTGTAAAAAAGAATTATGGGTTTGCAGGAAAGCTTTTTGTTGAAATCGTAAGAAAACTGGGAACTGAAGAAATAAAAGAGATACAAAAAGACTTTCAGAAGGAATTATTTGACTCTGATAAGATGCAAAAACAGGCAATTGCATTATCTATTATCCTTACAGCGGATAAGATTGCTACGGACTACATATTCAAGGATGGGCAGTATATTTCCCTTGAAGAAGGAAAGAAGGTTCTCGTCGATAGAGCTGCACTTTCGGATAATGAACGCTGCTACCAGTATATTCTTGATAAAGTCTCCATGAATGGACAAAGATTTGATATGAGTACCGGATGTGAGAAATGGGGAGCATTCGAAAATGGATATGTTGTTTTTTATGGACAGGCATTTGAAGAACTGTGTAAGGCAGGTGGATTTTCTAAAAAATCATTCCTGTCATGGGCAGATAAAGAAGGACTCATTCAAACGCAGGGTGGAAGACTCACGAAAATAAAGAAGATAAATGGAGTATCGCACAGGTGCGTGTACCTAAAGTTAGACAATGACATTAAAGTTGATGCAGATGGATTTATGGAAATAGATGAAAGCGTACAGGAAGAGCTACCATTTAAGTAAAGGTTACCCAGGTTACCCGGTTACCATGCCTTCTCTATATAGAATAAAAAAAATATTCTATATTTTATTGAAAATAATAAAAAATGTTTTTTATATAGAAAAGCAGTGGTAACTTTGGTAACCGGTGCAGGAAAATCCTTAGACGTTAGTATTTATGCGGTGTTTAAGCGTTACCAAACATTGGTAACAGGAGCTTTTTAATGGTAGCCATTGGAAACAAGGTGTATGAAAATGAAACAAGAAGAACTGAAAGAATATTATAACATCTATACAGATGCGTGGAAATTATTTAAGAAATTTTCTTCTCCGGATAGAACGATAGCATTTTGGGAGAATTATACGGCAGAAGTAGGAATGTTAGATAGAAAATATAATGGTTCAGAATTATTTCGAAAAATTGTAATTGCTACGACAGCAGAACTGGAACGGATAGAAAGGTTGAGTGGTGATAAGTGTTAAATAAAAAAAACAAAGAAAAAGAGCAGCATGTTTGTTATCTCTGCGGAAAAGTGATAGACGGTGAAGCTTTTGAGTATATAAAAACCAAACGCGGGACGGAAATAAGAATGCACAGGAGATGTGTACCGAAAGGAAAGGAGAAGTAAACATGTTGCACGTAATTGATAATTATTATGCCATCTCTAACAACTATGGCTACACAGTTGCAAGAGACACAGGTAGGAAAGATAAGGATGAGAACCCAGTATATACCACTTTAGGGTACGTAGGGGGGCTTAAGGAAGTCTTAGAGTTAGTTTGCAAGGATAGCTTGCATAATCGGATTACAGAAGGCGATATGGAATTGAAACAGGCTCTCGAGTTTGTACGTGAGCAAACAGATAGAGTGTTGAAAGCTATGGTAGGAGTAGATGTATAAATGGATTTTGCCGTTGGTGGATACATAGTTAAAAAATGATTGAAGCACAGAGGAGTTGCAGAGTAATGAAGAAACGAATAAAATGCCCTAAGAAAGGCATAAATCCAGCAATGGTATACATGAGCGAAGAAGCAAAGGCGAAGATGGCAATAAAAGCATCCAGTGAAGCTATAAAGCTTATGACACTTAAAATTTTGCATGATACATTTGATTTTGGAGAGAAACGACAGCAAAGATTTATTGATGAATTTGAACGACAGATGCAGATGTATGAAGAAGGGTATTTTAATTATAAAGATTTAAAGGAACTTGTAGGAAACGGATTAAAAAATAAGCAAAGAGGGTAGGTGAAAAGTAAATGATGAAAAATGCTTCAGGTGCACCAGTTCCGACAGACCAGGAGGCTATTGGGAATATAGCCAAAGAGGAGAACCGGCATATTAAGCAGGTGATTAACAGCTTAAAAGGACTATTAGGAGCAATAGGCTTGGAACTGGTAGAAATTCGTATAAGAGACAGAAAGAGCAGGAAGAAATATGGCTGGAAGGAGTAACAGGTGGAGGAAGTAAAGAAGAAAGAAAAGACAGAAAATGAAATAAAAAAAGAGTATCTTCTTGGGTTTCAGAAAATCAGTCGGCAGCTCGCAAGGCTGGAAAACGAACTTGCAGAGATAAGACTGAATAAATATTGTCCTTCCTGTATATCAGATGGAATGCCTCATGCTTCTGGATGTTCGGATTTGTCCTCTTATATGGCAAAAGTAGACGAACTGGAAAAGAAGATACTGAAAAAGAAATACCATAGACTGCAAAAGCAGCAGGAAATTAGAAACCGGATAGAGAGAATGGAAGACGAAAACGAGAAAGATGTGCTTACATACCGATATCTGGGAGGGATGAAGTGGGAAGATATTGCTGTTAAGATGGGGTATACATGGCAGCATATACATAGAATACATAGTTCAGCACTAAAAAATTTCAAATGTGACTAAATGTGATTAAATGTTATAATAGGTCTATGATATAGTGTATACGTGGTAAATCTGAAAGAGACATAATACTCCTTTGAAAATGTAGAACGGCAGCAGGGTGTTATAACCTTGTTGCTGTATCAGGCTCAGACGGTAGCGCCTTTGCAGGAAAAAAGCATAGAGACCGTCAATTCCCAAAATATTTTTTAAGACACCTTGTAGAAATATGGGGTATTTTTTTTGTTGAAAATAAATCAATGGCGTTGTATTATAAAATAAAAACGGAGATGCAATATGAATGTAGAAGTTAGAACTAAAAAATATAATATTATAAAAAGTGGAATAGTTTTTATTCCAACAGAAGAGAACCAGCTAGAGTTGCATATACAAGCCACTGAAACTTTTGATTTTATAGTTATTTTAAAATTTGTTGTGAAAAAAGATGTTGAGCAGGATATTGAAGTTGAAATAAAAAATAATGTAATTACGTATATATGTACAAACTTTAAAGAAACAGGAACAGGAACAAAAGAAGGAGTTGAGTTAGCAACAATTTCCAATAAAAAAGTATTTTTGAGTTTTTGGCATTATAAAATGTCCGAGGAATCCCCTAGAAAGATAGAATATTCTATTTACCAAGAACGATAGGGGAGGACGAAATAGTGGATAAAATAAACAAGAATACGAATGATTCATTGAGAGATTTACTTAATTCTGAAAATTTAGATAAATTGAGTGATGAGGCTCAATTGGCTGCAGTTAAAGGGATACTTGATAATCAAGGAAAGGATGATGGAGCTTCTGGACATTTATTTGGGAATGTTAAAGATAATATTCTTTTGTACTCCGCATTTTGGTTGTGCATAGTTTTATTGATATTTTGTGCAATAGATATTCTTAGGGCTATCTGTTGTGGGAAATCTGCATACACTGACTTGGTAGAAAATGTTATTCCTGTTATTACATTGACTTTAGGATATATGCTAGGACAAAATAAAGACAAATAAAAAAATTAAGGGCGTCCGGAAGGGTGCCCTTTCTAATCCCTATAAAGACCTTTAACTCAGCAGGTTAGAGTATCCGGCTCATAACCGGGCAGTCCTGGGTTCGAACCCCAGAGGGTCCATTTAAAATAAACCAGATAGGAAGGTGAGGTGATGGCAAACAATGAAAACTTAAAAGGATATGGATTTCATGAACGAACAGCGAAGGAGCAGCGAGAAATCGCTGTTATGGGTGGTAAAGCAAGCGGTGAAGCAAGGCGAAGGAAAGCGAACTTCCGAAAGACCTTAAATCAGCTGCTTACCACAGAAATAGATAGCCCTGAATGGACTCCTGTTTTAGAAGCCATGGGATTGGAAAGTACATTGGAAACCGCTATGTTGGCAGCTCAGATAAAAGAGGCTGTGAATGGAAATACAAAAGCAGCGTACTTTGTAGCACAGTATGCGGGACAGTCCTCGGAACCAGAGGAAAATATCAAGAACCGTGAGGCGGATACAGAACTTAAAAAGGCAAGGAAACAGGCTGTCACGGGTGAGAATGAGACAGAAGAAGCACTGGAGAAACTGGACAGCATATTAAAGGAGATGCGTGATAATGCAGTTAAGCAGGAAACAGAATGAATATATTGTAAATGCCACGCACCGCTGGAATTTTAAGTCTGGTGCCGTTCGTTCTGGAAAGTCTTATGTAGATACGGCATTTGTGGTTCCATTTCGTATACGGGAACGAGCCGGAAAGCCTGGGTTAAATGTTATTCTTGGTGTATCAAAAGAGTCCATAGAACGAAATGTATTGCAGCCCATGAGGGAAATCTATACAGATAAGCTGATAGGAATTATCAATAATCGAAATGTGGCAAGAATTTGCGGTGAAGATGTATATTGCCTGGGAGCTGAGAAGGTTAGTCAGGTTGCTAAAATTCAGGGTTCCAGTATCAAATACTGCTATGGTGACGAGGTGGCAAAGTGGAACAAAGAAGTATTCCAGATGTTGAAATCCCGTCTGGATAAGCCATACAGCTGCTTTGACGGAAGCTGCAACCCAGAACATCCAACACACTGGTTGAAAGAATTTCTTGATACTCCTGAACTGGATATTTACTTACAGAAATACACAATCTTCGATAATCCATTTCTTCCAAAAGCCTTCGTTGAACAGCTTTGTAAGGAATACGAAGGAACTATCTACTATGACCGTTTAATCCTTGGCTTATGGAAACGTGCAGCTGGGGCAATTTACAAAAGATTTGCAGATAATCCTGCAGCTTTTTTGTGTGAGATAGTAGATGGGTTATCACCGGATCCGGAGCATAAACAATTCCAGAAAGAAGATATTACCTCGATTGAGATTGGCTTAGACTTTGGTGGAAACCAGTCTGGTCATTCTTTTGTTGCAAGAGGATATACGGATAATTACAGAGATGTGATTGCTTTGAAATCAAAGCGTATTAAAGCAAAAGATGAAAATGAAGACATTGATAGCAATAAGCTGAATGACCTGTTTTGTGAGTTTGTTCAGGAGGTTATAGAACGGTATGGGATTATTGAAAAGCGTGGAGAGTATGTGCAATATTGCAATGTGGAGTCTGTCTTCTGGGATAATGCAGAAACAGTTTTAGGAAATTCTATTCGAAATGCTATTGAAAAGAAATTTCCATGGATATCCGTAAAGCCGGCAAAAAAGAAAACAATTACAGACCGAATTCGTTGTACCGTCAAGCTCATGGGAGCAGGGCGGTTTTTTCTTACCAAAGATTGTGAAAGCTTGGAAATTGCTTTTTCTGAGGCTGTATGGGATACAGAGGTAAAAGACAAAGATGAACGTCTGGATGACGGCAGCACAGATATTGACAGCTTAGATGCTTTTGAATACACCATAGAAAGAGATATGAAATATCTGATACAAGAGGTGGAAGATGTTTGAAAAAATAAAAAATTGGATTAAGGGGGTGACGAGGATGTTCACAATGACTACAATACAAAATCTGGTCGGCGGAGAAGTCGCCATGACAGAAGAAATCATGATGAAAATAGGCGAATGGAACGAAATGCTTACCGGACAGGCTTCATGGTGTTCAAACAGTGATTATATCACGTCACTTCGCATAGAACATGGAATATGCAGAGAATTTGCTGATGTGGTTTTGAATGAAATGGAAGTCTCTGTAAGCAATGAGAAATTGAATACATTACTTCAATCATGTATAGAAGATTTGAATGAAAACCTTCAGGAAGGTCTTGGACTTGGTTCCTTTATTATAAAACCATTAGGAAAGGATAAAGTGGAATACATTGTAGCAGATAAATTTATTCCTATCCACTTTGATGATACCGGAAAACCAGACGACTGTATGTTTATTCAGGTAAAACGGCAAGGCACTTCACAGTATTATATTCGAACAGAGCGCCATGATATCCGTGATGGAAACCTTAGAATTCGAAATAAAGCTTATAAAAGTTTTTCACAAAATACGATTGGAATGGAGATACCGCTGTCTTCCGTAGAGGAATGGAAGAACTTTCCTGAGGATATAACCTATAAAGGAATGACACAAATGGATTTCGGATACTTTAGGACACCATTAAAAAACAAGATAGATGGTTCTCCTTGTGGAGTATCTGTCTTTGAGTCCGCTATTGAGCAGATTAAAAAAGCGGACATTCAGGGTGCAAGGATAGATTGGGAATTTGAAAGCGGTGAAAGAGCAATCCATGTAGATGAACGCGCCTTGAATACCAGTATAAAGGGGAAAAAGTTTTTAGGAAGACTTAACAAGCGGCTGTATCGTGGTTTTAAATTAGATGCGGGTAAAGATGCAGAGTTATTTAAGGAATTCTCACCAGAACTTAGAGAAGAAGGCTTCATCAATGGATTGGAAAAGTATTATCGTCAAATCGAGTTTGCGGTAGGGCTGTCATACGGGGACTTATCCGATGCACAATATGTAGAAAAAACAGCAACAGAAATAAAGGCATCAAAATCAAGAAAATACAATCGTGTAACAGCCATACAGGATAAGTTGAAAGTATGCTTGGAAGATTTGGTGGCAGGATTAGCCTTTTATAATGGATTATACACATCAGGATATGAGTTCCAGTGTCATTTCAATGACTCCATTCTTACAGATGAAGAAGCAGAACGGCAGCAGGACAGACAAGATGTTAGCATGGGCGTTATGTCACTGACAGAGTATAGAGCAAAATGGTATGGTGAAACGGAGGAAGAAGCAGAGAAAAACCTTCCGGAAGTAAACGGAGTAATGGAGTGATAACATGAAAAAGCCTGATACAGACAAAATGTCCCTGAGAATGGAGCATATATGGCTGGAAGCAGAAAATCGTATCATTGAGGATATTGTCAGAAGAATAAAAAAGGCTGGAAAGATTACCTCTACTGCTGATTATCAGATTAACAGGCTGGTGGAAATGGGAAAGTCCACAGAAGAAGTTGAACGTATCTTAAAAGAAGCCCTAAACGCTACTTATCCGGAAATGTTTAAACTCTATGATGATATAGCAGAATGGCAGTATGTAAGGGATAAGAGCATTTATGAGCAGGTTAATCAGGAATTTATTCCGGCAGAAGAAAATGAACAGCTGAAACAGATATCAGCAACAGTAAGCAAGCAAACACAAGATGCTTTAAAAAACCTTGCACAGTCTTATGGTTATTCTGTTTTAATGGGAAATAAAAGAGTTTTTACTCCTTTCTCAGAATACTATCAGAAGTATGTAGATGTAGCTATTATGGATTTGTTAAGCGGTGCGTTTGATTATAATACAGTAATAAGACGGGTTGTAACCCAAATGACAAACAGCGGACTTAGAACGGTAGATTATGCAACAGGGCATACCAATAGAGTTCCAGTAGCAGTCCGCAGAAGCATTTTAACAGGAGTTTCGCAGATTACAGGGCATCTTAATCTTTATAATGCAAAGAAACTGGGAACAAATCATTTTGAAGTAGATTGGCATGCAGGAGCAAGACCAACGCACCGAGTATGGCAGGGGAGAGTTTACAGCTATGAGGAACTTGTCAGCGTGTGTGGACTTGGGACTGTGACCGGTCTGCAGGGAGCAAACTGTTACCATGACTTTTATCCCTTTGTTGTTGGTGCATCGGAAAGACAATGGAGTGATGAATGGCTGGATGAGCAAAACGAATTGGAGAGTCGAACACGATACTGGAAAGGAAAAGAACTGGATACATACGGCATAACCCAAAAGCAGAGGCAGATGGAGACAGCAATGCGAGCACAGCGGTCTAAGATAGCTGGACTAAAGAGTGGAGGGGTAGATACAGATGAAATAACGATAGAAAAGGCAAGATATCAAGCTCAGCTGTATGAGTATGCTACATTTTGTAATAAAATGGGAGTGAAGCAGCAGCGTGAAAGAATTTACATGGATATGAACGGAAGGCTGGCAACAAATACGAAGGAGCAGAACAGGAAGTACACTCCTGAAATGTTTAGAAATGCAGGTAGAGACAGTATTCAGTATAAGCATTATAAAAATATCCTAGGAGATGATATAGGAAGCCTTGAGAAGTTCCGGCAGATGAAGTATAATGAGCCTGAGAAGTTTAGTGTTCTGAAGAAAAAAGTAGATGCATATTCTGAGATTGATAAAAAGGACTGGTCTCCAGAATTTAAACAGAAATCGAAAGATGCGTATGTAAGATTTGAAAAAGAAGGTATATATTTATCTGTTCATGCATTGAGTCGACTGCCAAGATTAAATAAGCCTGGAGTTCCAGAAGTTACAGAAAAAGAGCTGATAGAATTTATTCATGGAAGCCCTAAATATAGAGAAGGTGAGAATAAACTGATTTACTTTGATGCAGAACGTCAATTGGTGGCAGTCAAAAATAAAGGAACAGGAGATATTGTTTCTGTAGTAAGGCGTAAAAGTCCGAAGGAGGTATGGGAAAATGTTTGATAAAATCATGAATTATATCAAAGAATTTTTGGAAAACACACCAGATGATATCTATGATTTTTCGTGTGATTTAGAAGGCTTATTATTAGTACATTATGATGAAATGCATAAAGAACAGCCAAGAGCTACGGAAATACTGAATGATGAGACCCCAGATGTGTGTGCTTTAGGAGAACCCGGT
>ENA-OPSK01002569-OPSK01002569.1-human-gut-metagenome-genome-assembly--contig:-NODE-2569-length-10569-cov-6.136865_pt1 | contig 10569 bp, 6 predicted proteins | sample MGYA00241807_ERZ501905 | MGnify/ENA primary metagenome ERZ501905 (study PRJEB25962, sample SAMEA2042111) | human gut metagenome | biome: human gut; feature: human-associated habitat; material: faeces...
CTTGGGAACAGCGTAAGTTTAACGAGTTAGTGATTATTGAGAGAGGTGGTTCCCCGCGTCCAATAGATAAATTTATTACAAATGATGCAAATGGACTTAACTGGGTGAAGATAGGTGACGCACCACAACAAGGAAATTACATTACTAAAACAGCTGAGAAAATCATTCCAGAAGGTCTTTCAAAAACACGTGAAGTTCATCCTGGAGATTTAATTTTATCGAACTCTATGAGCTTTGGAAAACCTTATATTATGGCTATAAATGGTTGTATTCACGATGGTTGGCTCCTTATTCGTGATACAAATAAAGTGTTTGATTTGAAGTTCTTATGTCAAATGCTTGGCACAGAACAGATGCTATCACAATACAAGGCTTTAGCCGCTGGAAGTACAGTAAATAACTTGAATAAAGAACTTGTTGGTAACACAAATGTAACAGTACCAAATATTAAGGAACAACAACAAATTGGCGAATATTTTTCCAGTCTCGACAACCTCATCACCCTTCATCAGCGTTTGTATTTTTGATTTAAATTAGGTTTATTTATAGATTTTATAAGGAGTGCATAAAAATGATATTTAATAAAGAATCAGATTTTGAAGAAGCTTTAATTAAAATATTATGTAAATATGGTTGGGAAAATAAAGTTTTAAAGCACCCAACAGAAGATGATTTAATTCAGAATTGGGCGGATATTTTATATGAAAATAATAGAGATATAGATCGACTAAATGATTATCCATTGACCAGAACGGAAATGGATCAAATAATAGATCAGATTAAAACATTGAGAACTCCGTTAAAATTAAATGGATTTATAAATGGAAAAACCGTTTCTATAAAACGTGATAATCCAGATGATAAGATGCATTTTGGAAAAGAAATCAGTTTGAAAATATATGACCGAAATGAAATTGCGGCTGGTTCTTCAAGATACCAAATTGCCCAACAGCCAGTATATAAAGCAAAGAACTTATTGGCAAATGATCGTCATGGAGATTTGACTTTACTGATTAATGGAATGCCTGTTATTCATATAGAATTGAAAAAGAGCGGAGTTTCGGTTAAACAGGCTCAAATTCAAATTGAAAAATATGCTCATGAGGGTGTTTTTACAGGAATATATTCATTAGTACAAATTTTTGTGGCTATGAATCCAGATGAAACAACTTATTATGCTAATCCTGGACCAGATGGAAAATTTAATCCTTGTTATTATTTTCATTGGGCTGATTTTAATAATGAAAGAATTGATCAATGGGATAAAGTCGGTGCTTCTCTATTAAGTATTCCAATGGCCCATGAAATGATTGGGTTTTATACAGTAGCTGATGATTCTGATGGTATATTAAAAGTCATGCGCAGTTATCAATATTACGCAGCTAGTAAAATCTCTGATAAGGTCGCAAAAAACAAATGGCAAGACAAGAATCAATTGGGTGGCTATATTTGGCATACAACCGGTTCCGGTAAAACTTTGACTAGCTTTAAGTCTGCTCAACTCATCGCATCATCAAAAGATGCAGATAAAGTTATTTTCTTAATGGATAGAATTGAGTTGGGAACGCAATCTTTAAAAGAATATCGTGCTTTTGCTGATAATGCTGATGATATACAAGATACTGAAGATACACATGTGTTAGTTTCAAAAATCAAAAGTGAGGATCCAGCCAATACTTTAATAGTTACATCTATTCAAAAAATGAGTAATATAGGAAAAGAAAATGATGGATTGAAGCAATCTGATTTGGATAAAATGACTTCAAAAAGAATTGTATTTATCATTGATGAATGTCACAGATCTACTTTTGGCGATATGTTAATAACAATTAAAGATACTTTCCCCAATGCATTATTTTTTGGATTCACAGGCACGCCAATTCAAGATGAAAATCAAAAGAAAATGAACACAACCTCTGATATATTTGGTGAAGAATTACATAGATATAGTATTGCTGATGGAATTCGAGATGGAAATGTTCTTGGATTTGATCCATATAAAGTGATGACATATAAAGATAGCAAATTGCGTGAAGCAGTAGCTTTGGTGAAAGCTAAGGCAAATAATAGAAATGAAGCTTTATCAGAGCCTGAAAAGAAAAAAATATATTTAAAGTATATGGATAAATCTAAAATTTCAATGATAACTAAAATTGATGATTTTGGAAATAAAATACTGGGTATTGAAGATTATATTCCCAATGCTCAATATCAAACAGAAGAGCATACGAATGCGGTTGTAGAAGATATCATAAATGGGTGGGATATTATTAGTCAAAATAGTAAATTTCATGCAATATTTGCTACAAGTAGCATTCCTGAAGCAATAAATTATTATAAATTATTTAAATCAAAAACATCAAAATTAAAAGTAACGTGCCTTGTTGATGAACATATCGATAATAAAGAGGGATACAAAGTTAAAGAAGAAGGAGTTCTTGAAATTATTAAAGATTATAATAATCTTTATGGACAAGAATTTAATATTGCTTCATTCCCTAAAATGAAGAAAGATATTGCATCACGTCTTGCGCATAAGAAGCCATATGAAAGAATTGAATTGGAACCTAAAAAACAGATAGATATTTTAATTGTAGTAAATCAAATGCTTACTGGATTTGATTCTAAATGGATTAATACTTTGTATATTGACAAAATGATTGAATATGAAAACATAATTCAAGCTTTCTCAAGAACAAATCGACTATTTGGCCCTGATAAACCATTTGGTGTAATTCGTTATTATAGACGTCCTCATACAATGGAAGAAAATATAAAAAAAGCCATTCAATTATATTCAGGAGATAAACCGTACGGATTATTTGCTGAAAAATTGAATATTAATTTAAAAAATATGAATTCTATGTTTGATCAAATAAGTAATTTATTTGAATCTGCAGGTGTACAGAATTTTGAAAAATTACCAAAGCAAAAAGAAGACAAGAGCAAATTTGCACAATTATTTAATCTTTTTAATAAATATCTTGAAGCTGCAAAAATTCAAAGAATGACCTGGGATAAAGAAAAATATGAATTTGATTTAGAAAATGGTGAAAGAGAAGTTATCACAAGAGAAATTGATGAAAAAACATATTTGATTCTAGTACAGAGATATAAAGAATTACAAGGTGGAGGTTCTGGAGAATCAGATTCAATTCCGTTTGATGTAGAGACTTATATTACAGAAATTGATACAGGATTAATTGATTCTGATTATATGAATTCTAAATTCAATAAATACTTAAAGGCGCTTGCTCAACCAGATGTTTCTAAAGAAGAAGTAGCTAAAATTAAAGATGAGTTGCATAAAACTTTTGCTACATTATCAGTGGAAGAACAAAAATACGCAAACTTAATTCTACATGATATTGATTCAGGTGATTTTAAATTAAATGTAAATGAAAAATCATTTAGAGATTGCATTACAGAATATATATCTAATGCAAAAAATGATCAAATACACAAGTTATCTATGGCTTTAGGATTAAACGAAACATTGCTTAGAGAAGCCGTTTCTTTAAAGTTAAATGAATCAAATTTAAATGAATTTGGAAGATTTGATAAGATAGTTGAAACAGTTGATAAAACAAAAGCAAAGTTATTTTTCGAAAATAAAGAAGGAATAAAATTACCTCCGCCAAAAGTTAATATTAGAATAAATAAATATTTAAAAGAATTTATATTACAAGGTGGATTTGATATTGAATAATTCATTGAGGGAGAGTTACATTTTGCAACTCTCTCTTTTTGCTTGGGAACAGCGTAAGGTTTTTGAAATTGCGGATAGATTTGATAATTTAAGAGTACCAGTTGCTGCAAATTTACGAATCCCAGGCAACACACCATATTATGGTGCAAATGGAATTCAAGATTATGTAGAAGGTTATACACATGATGGTGAATATATTCTAGTGGCTGAAGATGGTGCTAGTGATTTAAAAAATTATCCTGTTAATTACGTAAATGGCCGTATTTGGGTTAATAATCATGCACATGTGCTTCAAGGTAAAGAAAAAATAGCTAACAACAAATTCCTCTCTTATGCCATGCGCCTAGCTGATATTGAATCGGTTTTAGTAGGTGGAGGTAGAGCAAAATTAAATGCTGATATAATGATGAATCTTGATATTGCGATACCATCATTTAATGAGCAAGAACAAATTGGTGCATATTTTTCCAACCTCGACAACCTCATCACCCTTCATCAGCGTGAGTGGAAAGGAAAATGACTATGGATAATAATCAATTATTTGTTGAATACTATAAAGAATGGGTAAGTATTTATAAAGAAGGCGCTATACGTCCAATTACATTGTCAAAATATAAAATGGCAATTTCTTGGTTAGAAAAATTGGTACCCAATTTAAAATTATGTGATTTAGATAGAATTTCATATCAAAAGTTAATCAATGATTATGCTAAATATCATGAAAGACAAACTACAATGGATTTTCATCATCAAATAAAGGGATCTATTTTAGATGCTGTTGATGAAGGATTAATTCCTAAAGATCCGACTCGAAAAGCTATTATCAAAGGTAAAACTCCTAGTGAAAAAAAACCAAAATATTTAAATCAATTCGAACTTCATAATTTACTGACATCTTTAGATTTAAAAGAATCAGTTAATTGGGATTGGTTTATTCTTTTAGTTGCTAAAACGGGGATGCGATTTTCAGAAGCTTTAGCACTGACTCCTGAAGATTTTGATTTTTCAAAGCAAGTCGTTTCGATAAATAAAACATGGGATTACAAAGGACAAGGTGGATTTTTACCTACAAAAAACAAATCTTCTGTTAGAAAAGTTCAATTAGATTGGAAAACTGTTATGCAATTTTCCCAATTATTAAAAGATCTGCCTAGTGATGAACCTATTTTTGTTAAAAACAACGATAAAATATATAATTCAACCGTTAATGGAGTTTTATTTAGACTATGTAAAAAAGCTGATATTCCAACAATATCTATACATGGATTAAGACACCCGTATGTCAAGCCCACGACAAAAAAATTTATAACTTTTTTTGAGGCTTTCCGGGCAGCCATATAGCCACCCGCAGCTCTTTCATACGGCACTCATGCCTCCTTTCCCGATTCGTCTATTCCCAAGAAATCCTGCGTCACATATTCAATCTCAATCCGATTCCCCGGAAAAATATAAACCTTACTAATAAGCCTGTCAATCAGGGCTTGTGTCAGGGTGTCGGCGCTGCCTACTTCCCGGACAATTTCCCGCTGTTTCAGCTTTGCCTCATAATCACTCTGTATCTGTTTGGTCTGTGCGGTAATAGCAGCATGGACATTTTTTGCCTGCACCAGCTCCGCATCATATACCGCCTTGCGCTCCTGATAGGTTTCCAGGTCAATCTCTCCAAGCGCATACTGTTCATAAAGCTGCCGTTTGCTGTCCTGGATAGAGTGCAGCTTTTCTTCATGTTCGGCCTGCTGGATCGTCTGCAAATCCAGCTTGTCCTTGCTGCTGTCAATCCCCAATGCCGGCCCCATCTGTGCACGGGTCGTATCAAAGACCACCTGCTCCAACTCCGACATTTTGACCTTTACGCCATAACAGGGAAGTTCTTTTGCTACCTCGGAATGACGGCAGTAAAACCATGCCCCGTTTCTAAGTGACATGGCATGGTCGCAGCAGCCGCAGAATACTTTCCCGCGGAGAAGGTAGTCACGCCGCTTTTTATTCGGAAGGGAAAAACGCCTGATCGAAGCATTGGCTTTCTCAAACAGCTCCATGCTTACGATTGCCGGGTGGTGGTCTGGGATTTTGAACCACTCGCTTTCATCTTTTAGCTGGACACGCCGGCTGCCGATTTCCCTGACCTTGCGTTTCCCGATTACATAGGTACCGATATACCGCTGATCCTCCAGCATCCGAAGGACTGTTGAGCTGCTCCAGACGCCATGCGTCCGGGAAACATTATAGTGATCCTTGCCTTTACTTTTCCGGTATTCTCCAGGCGTAGGGATGTTCATGGCATACAGTTTTCTTGTAATCTCGGCGGCTGTATTTCCGTCAGCCGCCCATTCAAATATCTGCCGGACAATCCCTGCAGCGTCCTCGTCCGGCTCCATACGCCCGTCTGCGCTCTTGCGGTAGCCATAAGGACAGATAACACTCTGATATTCTCCCCGGCGCATTTTCGCATATTTGGCGCTTTTCGTTTTCATGGACATATCCCGGCTGTAACATTCGCTGATAAGGTACTTAAAGGCAACGTCAATCCCGCCGGTATCGCCTTTGAAATTGGCGGTGTCAAAATCATCACTGACAGAGATAAACCGGGTGTGGTAGAGGGGAAATACCCGCTCAATGAAATATCCGGTTTCAATGCTGTTACGGCCAAACCGGGAGAGGTCTTTTACGATAATGCAGTCAATCTTCCCGGCCTGGACCATCGTCAAAAGTTCCTGTACCGCAGGGCGCTCAAAATTCGTACCTGTATGGCCGTTATCAACAAATTCCAGCACTTCGCCGTTATCCCATTCCGGCAGCGACATGGCCTTTTCCCGGAGGATCAGTTTTTGGTTGGGAATACTCAAACTTTCAGTCTTAAAGTCCTCCACGGACAGACGGATATAAAGGGCGATCACATATTTTTTGTGCATGGTTCCACCGCCTTTCCCTGAAATTCATTTTTGAACCGGAACATTACATGGATATTCCGCTCATGGTCGATCTCGATCCGCTCGATGAGCCGTTCAATCAGCTCTGCCGTCAGCACATGGTCCTGTGCCAGCGACTTGGCATCTTTTTCCATTTCCCGGTAGCGTATAAGCTGGCTGTCCAGAACATCCATAGATTTTTCGAGCGCTTCAATCCCACCGGACAGCTCATGGATGGATTGTTCATAACCTGTTTTTAATTCAAAATATTCCTCGCCTGTCAAAATGCCCTGTACAAAATTTTCATACAGTCCTTGGATCAGCAAACGCTTTTTCTCGATTTCCTGCCTTTGGGTTGACATCTGAGCTTTCAGCTTATCTTTTTCCTGTTTCTGTCTTGCCTCCAACTGAAAGAGAGGGAGGGACATCCCAAGGGCAACGGCCAGCTCTTTTTCCAGAATAGATGTAACCGTAGCGATCAGTTCCGTTTCCGGCATCCTCACGCCTTTACAGCCTTTTTGCTGTACCCGGCTGTTGGTAAGGCAATGAAAATGGTAAACATCCGGGCCTTTTTTGCGTTTCTCCCGCTGCCGGTGAAGGCTCCTGCCGCAGTCTGCACAGAATACCTTTCCTTTGAAAATATTCGGGGTATAGGGTTGTTTGGAAACCGCCCGGCTTTCCTCACATACCTGTTTCCGGTATTCCTGCACCGCTGTAAAAAGTTCCCGGCTAATGATTGGTTCATGGGTGCCTTTCGCAACAATCAGGTTGTCCTCGCCGGCTTTAACCTGCTGGTGGTCTACAATCTTTGTCTTGCCCTGCACTAAATCACCGGTATAGACTTCGCTTTCCAGAATCTTCATCACTGTGCGGGTCTGCCATTTACCGCTCCCGATTAGGCCGGGGCTGGTAATCTCACCGGTGGATTTTTTGTAATGGCTAGGCGCCGGAATCCCCATCTCGTTTAAGTTAAGGACAATCCGATTCAGCGAAACCCTGTCATGTGCCCATTCAAAAATCTGCTTCACCACAGGGGCAGCAGTTTCATCAACCAGTAGCTTATGGCAGTTATCCGGGTCTTTCCGGTAGCCGTAGGGCGCCCGCCCGCCGATGTAATCGCCGTCTTTCATGGCCTGCCGTGCCTGGGCTTTGATCTTCCGGCCAATATCCAAAGCGTATGCCTCGTTTATCATATTCTTCAGCGGGAGCATAATGCCGCCGTGGAGATTGCCGGGGTCTGCCGTATCAAACTGGTCCGTCACCGCGATAAAACGGACATTGTGGGAATAAAAATACTGTTCAATGTAGTAGCCGGTGTCAATGGAATTACGCCCTAACCGGGAGAGATCCTTGACGATCACACAGTCAATATGACCTGCCTCAATATCCGAAAGCATCTGCTGGAAACCGGGGCGGTGGAAATTCGTGCCTGTCGCCCCGTTGTCGATATAGGTATCGTAGACAACGAAATCCGGCTTGTCCGCCAGGAAGTCATTCAGCACCAGCTTCTGGTTCTCCACGGAACAGCCGCGTTTCTTGTTATCTTCCACAGAAAGACGGATATACAGCGCCACATGCACATATAAGGACGGGGCCGGCATGGAAACCACCGCCTGTTTCCTGCTCTTTCTTGCCATTTAGCCCACCTTCCTTTCTTCATTATGCGCGGCAATCTGTTCCGCCAGGGAAACCGCTTTCTGGTATTCGTCCTGATAGTTAAATTCAATGTGCAGCTCGTCCTTGCCCATGACCCGTATGCTGCGGATAAGCTGCATGACCGCCCTGCGGTCAATATCCTCCATTGTGGAGAATTGCATGAAATGGTTGATCCAGCGGTTCCGCTCGCTGCGGTTCTCCAGTACGTCCGTCAGCTTTTCGTTCCACTCGGCGATTGCTTTCTGCAGCAGCTCAATATCCGCATTGTATTTCCGCTTATAAGAAAGAAATTCTTCTTTGGTAAGGATCCCGCTCACCAGGTTTTCATAGAGCTTGGCTTTGAAGCCTTCCGTCTGTGCCACACGTTTTTCATTTACCCTGATCTGCGCGGCGTATTCCTGGGCCAGCTCCCGGTTGATACGTTCCTGGCTGATACTGGACAGCAGAGCATCCAGGGAGGCGACATTCTCAATATGGCCTTTTAAGCTGTCCTGCACGCACTCGATCAGGTCAGATTCCTTTACCATGACAGAGGATGTGCAGCCGTTCTTTTTCCCGGTCGGGCAATAGTAATAATGGTATTCCTTATCCTTATAGCGGTTGGTCTTGCGGGTCATGCGGCAGCCGCAGCAGCCACAGATTAAAATGCCGGAGAACAGATATACTTTGTCTGACTTCGGGGAGGTCCGGGTGTCAATCCTGCGGAGCCGCTGCACCAGGTCAAAATCATGCTTCTGTATGATGGCTTCATGGGCGCCCTCTACCCGGATCCATTCAGAGGAAGGCTTATCCTCACGCTCTTTCAGTTTGAAGTGAGGCGTGGTCTGCTTTCCCTGAACCAGCGTTCCGGTATAGGTTTCATCCTGCAAGATACGGATAATAGTAGTAGCGGACCATTTACAGTCCTTGCGATCCGTATAGCCGCCTTTTGCATGTGGCATCCCATTGTTCCGCTTATATGCCAGCGGGGAGAGTACGCCCATCCAGTTCAGCTCGTCTGCGATATGGGAAGCGCTGAACCCCTCCAGACGCTTTCTGAAAATATCCCGCACCACATTGGCGGCATATTCGTCAACTTCCAGGCTCTTATGCTTATCACCGACTTTTATATAGCCGTAAATCGTAAAGGCTCCTACAAAATCGCCGCTGCGCCGTTTCACTTCCAGGGCGCTCCGGGTCTTGACGGAAATATCCCGGCAGTAAGCCTCGTTCATAATGTTTTTCACGGAAACCGTGAGGTCATCGGCAGCATCGTTTTCCGTGTCCACGTTATCGTTGATGGCGATAAAGCGCACACCGTAGGCCGGAAATACCCGGCGCATATAGCGGCCGGTCTCTATGTATTCACGTCCCAGGCGGGAGAGATCCTTGACAATTACACAGTTGGCCTCGCCCTGTTCAATCATACGCATCATTTCCTGAAATGCCGGGCGGTCAAAAAGGACACCGCTGTAACCGTCGTCAATCTTTTCTGCCACGACCTCAATCTCCGGGTGCCGGGCAATGTAATCATCGATCAGCCGCCGCTGGTTGGCGACGCTGTCGCTTTCCGTCGTCTTGTCATCGGTATAAGAAAGACGGATGTACTTGATTGCTTTGTAAACCTGCATAAAAAAACACTCCTTTCTTTGCGCAGAAAAATCCCCGCAATTCAAGAAGTGTGGCTGTGCCGTATTCAATTCCTTTTCCGATTCTTATTCTACCACGCCATTGCGGGAAAGTCAGCCCCTTTCCTGAAAAAAATCTGGCCTACCGCAGAATCCCTTTGATACATTCCTCCAGGGTGGCGCCTCCTGCTGCAAAGCTGGCCTGTACAGTAAAACGTCCGCATTTAAAGCGGTAGGGATCCTTGATCTGCCGTACAAATTCCGTGATCCGTTCCTCACGGGAAAGTTCCTTATTGACGGAAACTTCCCGGATGTCAACCAGTGCGCCGGTACCTCCGGCAGCAGTCATATTTTCCATGATACCAACTCCTTCCTGAAAATTTCTGATTATCAAAACCACATGAATAAGTCGGGCCTGCGCTCTTACAGTCACAGACCCGGCCCATTGTATCTGATTTCGATTAGCTGCCGTATTTGCCACGCCCCCCGGCAAGCCCTGAATAAACAGGGCGGGACTGTTACAGGCTGCGGATAGCGTCGCCGCATCATAGCCCCGCATACGCCGCCGCTTTGCCAAAGCAAGCAAACGCCGCAGGAACTCTCCCCAAGTCTTTAGGGAGCCGTGAGGAAGTACCATTATGATCTGTGCCGTCGTCGCGTCCGGCCTGCCACAGCCGGTTTCGTGGGT
>ENA-OPSK01002572-OPSK01002572.1-human-gut-metagenome-genome-assembly--contig:-NODE-2572-length-10557-cov-2.544087_pt1 | contig 10557 bp, 6 predicted proteins | sample MGYA00241807_ERZ501905 | MGnify/ENA primary metagenome ERZ501905 (study PRJEB25962, sample SAMEA2042111) | human gut metagenome | biome: human gut; feature: human-associated habitat; material: faeces...
AATAATGAATTCAGCGAAAATAGCTCGCTTTATGCTTACTTCAAAGAATAAGTCTCAGAACATGGAGGCTTGCGATTTTGATTTTAGCGGCGACAGTTACGAGACAACGAAATTCGAAAATGTTGCTTCATCGCTCAGTGCCAATATCGAAATTACTGAGAAGTTTCTTGCTGCGATTGGTACACCTACTATTTCCGATGCTGTAGATGGTTCGTATGTTTGGACAGAAGTTCCTTCCGAAATAGTACTGACGGAATTTCTTGATAAGTATACCCTTTTTGATTGCTCCTCTCTTTCAGTGGATATTCCGATTTTCAAAAATTGGCTTACTCAAGTAAATGCAGAAAATCGCCTGAAGAAATGGAATGTTGTAGTTGCAGGTGATAAAAAATCGGATACCCGTTGGAAAACAGCGTCCTTCGATGTCGGAAAGATCGAGCGCTCTCGTAAAACAAAAGATGCATTCATAGATATTGGTTCTTTACGTTCCGGTAGAGATATTTTGGGTGATGTCTGTGTTGCAGCTTTGGATGAAAGCAAAAAGCAACTGTTTACCCAAGGAAAGAAAAGCGGTAAAAACCTCATTCAATTAAGATATGCACTTGATCTTGGCGATGTTCCGTTGTTGCTCCTATACTGCATTGATAAGGATAAAGGAAAAGAATCTAAATACAGAGCCCCTATACAGAGTGATTACGATGTTATTGGTTTCAGTATTGTTATAGCGGGGCAAGAACAAAGTTCTGATTATGTAAAGACGGTTCATGTAAAAAGACCGGATTGAATATGAAAGGTGATCATTCATGCTGGATCGTGAAATACTAAAGACTAATTATGGAGTTTCCTATGGAAGCGTAACCTTAAAATCGCTTCAAAACGATAATATTCCGGAGCTGGACCTTTTAGTTCGTGAAGCAATTCAAAATAGTTCCGATGCTGCATTGGGTGAGGCGGGACCGTCATATGCTGTGAATTTTCAGTATGGTTCATTTACTCCCGCGGTTTTCAACTCTTTTTTGACCGATATTGAAAACTCACTGAATATCAAATACCCGATTCCATCAGCTGATTTTTTAGAGATTCGTGATACCAAAACTACTGGACTGACTGGATGTATTCGTAAAGCTGATATTAAAAAGGATGATCATGGAAACTTTTTTAAGTTGATTTATGATACTGGAAAGAGACAAACAAAATCATCTGCCGGTGGTAACTGGGGATTTGGAAAAAGTGTTTATTATCGTGTCGGTATTGGAATTGTTATCTTCTATTCAAAAATCAAAACCGAAACAGGATATGATTCTCGCCTGATTATTACACTTGTTGAAGATGAGAGTAAAAAAGATTCCAATGGCAATGACGCAACCATTCTAAATGCGTTAGAACCATTATCTGCAGGTAAAGCCTGGTGGGGAATTCGTGACGGCGAAGATCTTCTTCCACTGCAGGATATGGATTTTATAAAATCTGTTCTGGATGTTTTTGGATTAAAGCCATTTAAGGATAACGAAACAGGAACATCAATAATAATTCCTTATCTGAAAACAGATTCTTTGCTAAACGGTATTGTTCCTGCGGACGCAGAGATTGAAGCAGGAATCAAAGAACATTTTTCCAGTGTATGGACGGCTTCGATTGCAGACTATTTAAGGCTGTCTATACAGAAATGGTATGCCCCTAAGATTCACAATCGTGAATTGCCTAATTTTTGCGACAAAAAATGGCTGTTGGTATCTGTGAACAGCACACCGATCCGAAAGCAAGATATGTTGCCATTATTTAATCTGGCACAGGAACTTTATACTACTTCTATAGCAAAGACCTACGGTCATGAGTATAAATCAAAAACATTTCCGGGAATTGTATGTCTTCCAGTAAATATTAGGGGCTATTTTGACGGCATGACATCAGGATATGTTTCTGTCATAAAAATCAGTAAGCAAGAACTAAACGGCACTCAGAATCTGCTTAGTCCTTACGACTATATTGGAAAATTTGAGGCAGATGGCGGCTTGAATGAACCGGTAGTGATGTATTCCAGAGATCCCGGAATGATAATTGACTATGCAATTACTGGTCCGTGGGTAAAGAATATCGCCCCGCCGGAAAGTCCCGATGATTTTGTATTTGCCTTTTATTTCCCAATCACACACAAGACGTTAAAACAGGATCTTCCTGCGCCGGAATATGCAGGGATGCCTTTAGGTGAATACTTGCGTGATTGTGAAGCTTCCGATCATATGGGATGGAATGACCCGGTAAAGATGCAAATAGTGCAGCGTATCCAAAAGAATACGGTTAATCAAATCAGTGGGCATTTAAAGAAAAGCGAGCAAGTTAACGTGGATGCTACTGCCAGCAAACTTGCAGGAAGATTGGGCCGTAATCTTTTGCCAAGAGTAGGATATGGAAAGAAGCCGGGCGGCTCCGGTGGTTCTGGAGGCTCTGGCGGTGGCGGAACTAAAATCAATAATATTGTTCTGGAAATTAGTTCACAGACGATTCACGGTAATTCATTAGTGATGAACTACGAACTTCAACTGATGCATGGAAAAAAGGATGCAAAGGTGTCCTTAATGATTGCATCTGAGGGTGGATGGATCGATCCAGAGTCATGGAAAGATGAAATCGGAACGGAATTTCCTGCTGTATTTGATTCTGTATCGGTTGACACGATAAAAACTTCGGTATCAGAAAATACCGGTATCAATCAGACTTTTGGAGTTGAGGTGAAAACGCTTTCTGTAGAAGAAGCGGACTTTACGCTTCAAGCGCTTGAGGGAGTTAGTCAATGCACAACTTTGGCAATCCATTCCAATGTACTAAATCCCAAAATTGCAGGCTCTTTTGTTGTTAAGACGCATGATAAAAAGTACCAGTTCGCCTTTAAGCTGGAGTAAGGAGCAAAAAGATGGATAATTTACAGTTTTACCCTTCACTTACTCCCGGAATGTTGGAAGACAGTGGTTATACTTCAGATAAATATATTTTCACATATGAATATCAGGGCAAGTATTTAGGTCTGCAGCAAAAAGGAACAGCTGTTACTAAACTTACGGACCCATTGGAAATTTGGAATATTGAAACCGAAGGATTGAATATTGTCAAAACAATTCGTTTTGCATATCCAGAATTGCTTTTTGGCCCGAATGGTGTCGCATGTCGAGGTGCAGAGCTTGGCCTTTGTATTATGTGGACCAACAAATCACTAACTCAGACAGGATATATCCTTCCTGAAACGGATATAACAACACCTCAGGGACGTGTTTGTAAGTTTAATTATGCATTTCCCGGCGGAGAAATTTCTGGTGATTTGGAACTTGTTATTAGCATGTACATAAAGAAACCTGCAGAAACAGTTTTAGAGGATGAAACGGATCTGATTAACGAAGCTGGTGTTACCGTTGGTGAAATTGAGAGAACTGTTCTCGATTTTAACAGCATTTATATGGAATTCCCTATCGAAGAATTCAAATCGGAACGCGAACCGCTATGGTGGGTGGAGTTTTCCGAATGGGAAGATCCAAAAACAACAGACCTTTTTACAAAAGATAACATTTGTTTGTATTTGAATCCGTATTATGACGCTTGCCCGTCACCTTCGACCGGAGACGCAGGCAAGAGCATAAAAAATCAGGATTTATTAATTGATATTCTTGCACAGACATATCTTATGATCTTTATGAGACTGAGTGATGATGATCTGAGGGCAACAAAAATGAATATCGGCCTTTCCAACAATTCTATTTGCAGCGTGTTGCACGAGTTCATTGAAAGCTGTAATACGACTGAGTTACATTGGGAATCGCCAGAGCGCCTTTTGAAGAGCCTTCAAATCAATATTAGAAAAATGCTGGAGGAGGAATAACGAATGGCAGACTTTGGTAGATTTAAGCTGACATTTGCTGAAGCAAAAAACAGAATAGATTCCTATGACAGCATGAATGATGTGGAGTTTACCGATCAGGTTCGGCACTGGGCTAATTATGAGGTCTCAGAGGAGTCTTTTGATGTTTTCTATAAAGATGTTCGAGCTGAAGTGGTAAATGTTTTTCAAAACACATTAGAGGCTCAGGCAAGGAGAATAAACTATTATCTCGATTTGGCGGTGGGAATAAAGCTTTATGAATTGCTGAATCCTCGCAAGGGGTTTACCACGATTCAAGCAAACGATGATGATATTTGGCGATACATTTCTGTTTGTGTGTTTCCAGATATCACATTCATACGTTATCCAAACCAGTCTGAGGATGTCGACACGCTAAAAGATTGTATTCCAAATCTTTCATATGCAATCGCAGTCAAGACGGAAAAGGATAGCGTTCGTATTAAAAAGAAAAGATTCTACGCTCATACACGAAGAATCTGGTTAAAAACTCTTTGGTGGTACATTCATTTAGGGTGGCAAGGAACTGCCGAAAACACATATACGATTCTGCAAAACAACGGAACTAATATTATTAGCCATTTCATAGAACGTCCCGGAAAGGGATATCGCCCGGAATTATTTAGATATATGTTGTATGCATATTCCCTGCTTCCGGAACAGAAAGATAGCACTTTTCGAGCAGCAGCAAAAATGAACCTTGCAAAATGCGTTGCTGTTGAACCAGCATTGACAGTTGGTGGCGAAAAACAATACGCAATTGATCTTTTTGATGAAGTTGCCTCAAAGGAGAGAACAGAAAAAGATGCTGAGTAAAGTAATACAAAAGAATTGGGAAACAGATATTTTGGGATATGCCCAATCCATATACGCACCTCAGTTAAATGAGTTTCCTGCATGGACTGTTAAATTTGAGGGATGTTATGGGGTTGCCATACCAAGTGCGCCTGATTGTGAAATTAATGAAAACTTTGCTGGTGCACATATTACAAATATGGTAGTTCATCCCAATAATTCTAACCCGATTTATTCAATTGTATTAACAGCGTCTTCAGAGGCAATTAGGCGGCCGTTTTCGCTGCTTTGTGAGGCTCTTATTGAGCCTGGAAATAATGGTGAACTCAGGGCTGGCATTTCAACTAACCCTATTTCGTGGTGGAAGGAATGGAAAGAACTTCTCGGAAATCGAAACATTGATGAGTCCACATATGATACCCTTGGTGAGCTATGCGCACTTAAATGGTTGGTGATTTCTGGAAAGGATGCAGTTTGGAATGGTCCGTCTGGGGCTACCTATGATTTAGAGGCTGAAGATATGTTTGTTGAAGTGAAATCTACTATCGTAAGAGATAAGCGTGAGATTACTATCAGCAATCATTTTCAGTTGGATCCGCCCGGAAAAGAATTAAAAATGGTTCTTTGCCAATTTGAGGAATCTGTTTTCAACGGAATTTCTATTGATGGTATTATGGATTCCTTTTCCTCGATGGGATATAACACGGCGTTGCTTGAGGAGAAACTTGAAGCCAAGGGATTTGCTAAAGGAAAAAGTTCAAGAAAGCGGCGGTTTATTCTTCATGACATGCTCCTCTATAAGGTGGATGAATATTTTCCAAGGATTACACCAGAAATGTTTATCGGTGGAGTCATGCCAGCCGGAATAACAAAAATAACATATACAGTAGATTTGGGCGGGCTTACTCCCGAGTCGATTGCACAAGGAGTTGCCGATGAAATATAAGACAGTTGACCTTTGCGCGGGAATCGGCGGCATACGCAAAGGATTTGAATTAACAGGAAAATTTAAGAATGTTCTATCTGCCGAAATTGATGAATTAGCGTGTCAGACATATGAACACAATTTCCCGGAAGATCCGGAAGGCAGTGGGCCGAGAAACGATTTGACATCTGATGCATTTAAAGAAAAGTTAGCATTAACCAAGTACGATGCTCTTTTGGCAGGATTCCCATGCCAGACTTTCAGCCGTGTCGGAAAACGCTTGGGCTTTAGGGATGAAACTAAAGGAACCATTTTCTTTGATATAGCTGAGATGATTCAGCGTACACAGCCGAAGTTTGTTTTTCTGGAAAACGTTGAGAATTTAGTCCGCCATGACAAAGGACATACGTTCAATACAATTATCAGAATCTTGGAAACTGAATTGGGCTACAAAGTTGTCGGCGCAAAAATTGATGCCGAAGGAAAAGCCCAATATGATCCGAAGGACTTTATTCGTAATTCAAAAGACTTCGGAATGCCGCAAAATCGACCGCGCGTCTATATTATTGCGTTTAATCGTAAATATTTTGGTGCGCATTTAGAGGAAATAGATTTTTCTCTGCCGACAGAGCGTGCTGCGGGACCTCTTTATAAAGATTTGACTGATATCCTTGAGAAAGGTGTTGTGTCTGCAAGGTATTTCTTGTCAGAGGGATATCTTGAAACGTTGGAGAAGCATAAGGTCCGCCAAAATAATCGTGGCTATGGTTTTGGATTAAAGATAGTCAATGCTCCGTCAATTGAGCATCCCATTGCCAGTGCACTTCTTGCCACTGGTGGCAGCGGTCGTGAACGGAATTTAATCATTGACCGGGAGAATGGTGAAAAGTATGCTGGCATTGAATTTAAGGGCAAATATTCGCCGATAAACAGCAAAAACATACGAACAATGACCCCTTTGGAATGGGGCCGGCTTCAAGGTTTCATAGGGTATGGTTTCGTGGAAAATGGTGTTGAAACATTTTCTTTTCCGGAAAAGATAGCCGATATTCAGAAGTATAAGCAATTTGGTAATTCCGTTACTATTCCCGTAATTGAGGAAATGGCAAACTATATTTTACAGTGCACAGAAGTTATGCAAGGGAATTTCTCTGTGGTTGAGAAAAGACTGTATACCATGCATGGTATGGATTTCTTGATGTGCTACGAATTGTATCAAAAGCTCGGTGAGACATTGCGCGAAGCTACTTATCTGCAGTGGATAGATGCTTATTACGCCATGGGATTAGATAAACCATTTACGATAAAAGAGTTATCTGACTTTATTGGTTTCTCTTACCCGCGCGCTGCGCAGATTTTGCTGCAGCAGGTTAATGCAGGTTTTGCCGAGAAATTAGAACGTGGAAAGTATCAGTACACAAGTCATTTTGTTGATGATTTCTTTGCTGGAGACACACACTTCATTGAGGAAGCATAATTTGTTGCAAATTTGGTGAAAGGAAGGGTGTTTAATTATGAGCTCACTAAAATCAATGCTGCATAAGTTCATGGATGAATATGCCTCGGAACTATCTGCAGCAAGAGCAACCGAAGATTTTAAGAGACCTTTCGGCCGCCTGGTGCGACAGGATATAGTAACATATCTTCAGGAAAAGCTAGACTCCTCTGTTTATTACGTTAAGGGAAGCGTTGGTGCAGGTAGATGGACAGATGTTCCGTGGGTTGCTGTTTTCGACAAAAGAATTACAAAATCGGCACAAAAAGGAATATACATTGTTTATCTGCTAAATAAAGATTCAAAAACTCTGTTTCTAACATTGAACCAGGGCGCTACAGATGTATCTCAGCAAGGCAAAGACGGAAAATTATCGTTTACAGGAATTGCTTCTGCAGATAATTCTAAAACCACATCAGCCCTGGAAGAACGCGCCAAACAAATCCGAGATTCGTTAGCCAATAGCGGAACCGCTATGAGTGGAACCATTAATAGTGGATCCAAGGCATATGATGCAGGGTGCATTTACTATAAGGAGTATCATTTGGATTCGATTCCCGAAGATGAGGTGTTGATTTCAGATCTCCTTCAATTCGTGGAATTGTATCGGGAATACTATGAAGTTTTTGTCTGTAATAATCCTGATAGCAGTAAAGAGGACAAAAAGGGAGGTGAGAAAGAAGTGCCGGTATCAACTAAAGAAGCTATTAAGCAAGTTAAGGAGTATATCGAATCCAGAGGTTTTTCTTATAAAGATAAGCTGATTGAGAACTTCTTCCTCAGTCTCAAGAGTAAACCGTTTGTTATCCTTGCCGGAACCTCTGGAACTGGTAAAACCCGTCTGGTAAAGCTGTTCGCGGAAGCTATCGGAGCGGAATATAAGCTTGTTTCCGTCAGACCGGACTGGAGTGACGGAAGCGATCTGTTTGGACACTTTGATCTCAACGGTAAGTTTATTGATGGACCTGTATGTGAATGCTTCAAAGCAGCATATGAAAAGCCGAACAAGCCTGTATTCCTCTGCCTTGATGAAATGAACCTGGCAAGAGTTGAATATTATCTGAGCGATTTTCTGTCGGTGATCGAATCTCGTGAGAAGCTTGCAGATGGTAAAGTGACCACAACGCCTATTGCGCAGTATGAGAAGGGCATCCCTGATAACCTGTACATCGTAGGTACAGTCAACATGGATGAGACTACATTCCCGTTTAGCAAAAAGGTACTTGATCGAGCCAATACCATTGAATTCAGCTATGTTGATCTGATTCCTGAGTTTGATGCACCTGTAAGTACTCCGGAAAAATTGCAGTTGCCGAATAGCTTCCTGCGTACAGAATATCTGGTGCTGAGCAGGGATTGCGTTGCTGAGCAGGAATATGTTCGAGAGATTTGTACAGAACTTCAGACGATCAATGAGATTCTGGTGAAGGCCAATGCCCATGTGGGCTACCGCGTTCGTGATGAGATCGTTTTTTACATGCTGAATAACAAGGTCGAGGGTGAACTCCTGACACATAACGAAGCATTCGATAATGAGATCATGCAGAAGATCCTTCCTCGTGCCCAGGGAAGCTCTGCATCGATAAGAGACATGCTCTGTGAACTTTTTAAGGTCTGCGCTACTGATCAGAATCAGAAGACTGGCGACACAGAATCTGAGAAGATGAGAAAAGTGCTATCCGACGCTTCCGTCAACTGCAGATATCGTAAGAGCGCTGAGAAACTTGAACTCATGATGCGCAGATTTGAAGAGGACGGATTTACATCATACTGGTTATAATCTTACTGGTAATTATTAGAAATATAAGATGAGAGAGGGTGCCCATGATGGATGAAAATCGGATTTCAGATGAACTCGTATATTTCCAGACGGATCTGCTGACAGTGACCATCAAAGGTACTGCCTCTCATCCTGCGTTTCCCGGAGTTGAATTTAAGGAAAAAGAATCATTGCTGCAGGTTGCCTGTGATGATCCTTTTGAAATCAGCCTTTCGGGCGATGCTGAAACTCTGTCGACCCAAAGCCTGGGCAGAGCTTCTTTCGGAACATACAGGCTTCAACCTCTGTTTTTTGAACAGCAGAGATATGAGATTGTTATTGAGCCTGAAGAAGGACATAAGGTCGAATTCTGGCATGAAAATTACAATATCAGGAAGAATGTGACTCCTGTCGGTCGCAAGTCAGATATGCTTTCTGGCGTTATTAACTTTGGCAATGAAATCGGAATGTCAGATCTTGTTGTATTGGTTGATGGCAAGAGCTATCTAAAACTGACAATAGAGATATTCCCCTCAAAAATAGGTTACAAGGATGATTACAAGGCTATCGTTGCCGATGTAACCGCGGAAGTATACAATCTGGTCTTTGACTTCCTGAAAAAGACCTATGATTCCTTTGATATTTCTGCGAATAAGCAGTCTTCACCTGTGGAGTTCTTTGCCATTATCCGTAGAATCTATGATGAATTTCTTTCGGCGGCAGACATGGTTATTGCAAAGCCTCATCATATGCTGGAAACTGAGCATGTGGTCCTTCCGAATCATAAAATTAAGCGTACTGATAACGGAACGCTGAGATGGCTTGAAAAACATCCTGATCGGACTATACGGTCGGGTGACCGTGTCTTGGTTGAGCGGGCGCTTGCTGTGAAAAAACATGTTACCTATGATACCAAGGAGAATTGCCTGACAAAGTATATGCTCCAGAGCACGGTAAAACGGCTGGAGTATTTCAAAAGGCAATACCTCAAATTGAGCCGCGACACTGATCTTGCTGTGGTGGATCAGATTGATATCATGATCAACAGTATTCAACGACGTTATAACACAGGCTTTCTAAAAGAAGTAGAGGCAGCACCAGCTAAGTCCGGTATGTCGCTGGTGTTCAGTATGGCACCCGGTTATCGCGACTTATATCGTTGCTATTTATTACTGCAGCATGGCCTGTCCGTAACAGGCAGCGTATTCAATGTTTCCGTAAAGGATCTTGCAGTTCTCTATGAATACTGGTGTTTCATTAAGCTTAACAGCCTGATGAAGGCACGTTATGAACTACTCTCTCAGGATATCATCAAGGTTTCCAGTAATGGCCTTTTTGTATCATTGATCAAAGGTCAGCGCAGCCGCGTTCGTTATCGTAACCCTGAAAATGGTGAAGTCATAACGCTATCCTATAACCCAAAGGAAGTCTCAGGTGTAACCGTTCCACAGAAGCCAGACAATGTCCTTAGTTTAAAGAAAAAAGGCGCACAGGTAGACTACGAGTATGTCTTTGACGCCAAATACAAAATTAACCCTGCTATGGAAGGCAGTACATATCAGAAGATGTATAAGACTCCCGGTCCACAGGAGGACGATATTAACACTATGCACCGTTACAGGGATGCTATCGTTTATCAGAGCGATGCCTCTCCATTTGAACGGACCATGTTTGGTGCATATGTTTTATTTCCCTAC
>ENA-OPSK01002585-OPSK01002585.1-human-gut-metagenome-genome-assembly--contig:-NODE-2585-length-10523-cov-2.840180_pt1 | contig 10523 bp, 9 predicted proteins | sample MGYA00241807_ERZ501905 | MGnify/ENA primary metagenome ERZ501905 (study PRJEB25962, sample SAMEA2042111) | human gut metagenome | biome: human gut; feature: human-associated habitat; material: faeces...
GGATTCGAACCTGGAAAAACAGGACCAGAATCTGTTGTGTTACCATTACACCATAGCCCATTGTCCTTTTTGCGACTGCAAATTTAGCGACTTATTTTCGAACCCACAAATTTTTATTCCCTTTTTTCGTAGGGAAGCCGCCGTGTCTATAAAAATCTTCCTCTACGATGGTCTCTCTCTGTTTCCGGACGAACCGCCAGGCACAAACCGGATTATATTATCTAAAAAAGATAAAAAGCAAAGGGTTTTGAGCCTAAAAATTGGAATGATAACATATTATATACTATCTTTGCCCGACAAATTATGTATGAATTAACGCATGAACGAAACGCAACAATTAGTAAATGCCATCACGGAAGGCATACAGGACAAGAAAGGAAAGAACATCGTCGTAGCCGACTTGACGAACATAGGTGACACCATCTGCCAATATTTCATCATCTGCCAAGGAAATTCGCCCTCACAAGTGCAGGCGATAGCGGAATCCATCGGGGAATCCGCACGGCTTAAAGCGCACGCCAAACCTGTAGCCGTGGACGGGTTGAGAAACGCCGAGTGGGTGGCAATGGATTACACGGACATCATCGTACATGTTTTCTTGCCGCAAACACGCGACTTTTACGACATCGAACACTTATGGGCAGACGCACAACTGACTTCTCTTCCCGACATTGACTAAACTCACCTTAAAAACATTATGAACGAAAAAGAAAACAAAAATAAAATGCCGCGGTTTAACATGAACTGGATTTACGGCATTATCATTGTGATATTGGTGTATCTCTTCTTTACGGGTACGGGTGGAAGTTCCTCTAAAACGGTGGACTACACGCAGTTCGAACAATACGTAAAAAGCGGTTATGCCTCTAAAATCATTGCGCAAAAAGACAAGGGGGTATTGGAAATGTATGTGTCGAAAGAACATTTGAAAGATGTGTTCGGCACGGACGACTTCAAGAAAATAGGAACGGTTCCGATGGTCACTGTGGAATATGCCTCCAACGAGAAACTGATGGACCTCGTGGATGAAGCCCGGGCGAACAACAATTTCAAGGGAAACTTGCGCTTCGAACAGAGCAACGACTTCATGAGCAATATCTTCTGGAACTTCTTCCCCTTGCTCTTCATTATCGCCATCTGGGTACTCATCATGAGACGGATGGGCGGCGGAAGCCCTACGGGCGGAAGCGTGTTCAACGTCGGTAAAAGCAAAGCCAAACTGATTGAGAAAGGAGAAGCCACGAGAGTGACTTTCAAAGATGTGGCCGGACAGGCCGGTGCCAAAATGGAGGTGGAGGAAATCGTGGAGTTCCTCAAAAATCCGAAGAAGTTCACCGACCTCGGAGGTAAAATACCCAAAGGTGCTTTGCTGGTAGGTCCTCCGGGAACGGGTAAGACGTTATTGGCCAAGGCTGTAGCCGGAGAGGCTAACGTCCCGTTTTTCTCTCTTTCCGGTTCCGATTTCGTAGAAATGTTCGTAGGCGTGGGAGCCAGCCGTGTGCGTGACCTGTTCCGCCAGGCTAAGGAAAAGGCTCCGTGTATCATCTTCATCGACGAAATCGACGCCGTGGGACGTGCACGCGGCAAGAACCCGGCCATGGGAGGCAATGACGAACGGGAAAACACATTGAACCAGTTGCTGACCGAGATGGACGGTTTCGGCACCAACAGCGGTGTCATCATTCTGGCAGCCACCAACCGGGTGGACATTCTGGACAAAGCCTTGTTGCGTGCCGGACGCTTCGACCGGCAGATACACGTGGATTTGCCGGACCTGAATGAACGGAAAGCCGTATTCAAAGTCCATCTCCGTCCGGTGAAAACGGACAGCACGGTAGACATTGACTTGTTGGCCCGTCAAACGCCCGGTTTCTCCGGTGCCGATATCGCCAACGTATGTAACGAAGCTGCCCTGATTGCAGCCCGGCATGGTAAAAAGGCCGTAGGCAAAGAAGATTTCCTCAGTGCTGTAGACCGTATTATCGGAGGACTGGAGAAACAGACCAAAGTCATGACGGTGGAAGAAAAGCAGACCATTGCCTTGCACGAAGCGGGACATGCCACCATTTCCTGGTTCCTGCAATATGCCAACCCGCTGATTAAAGTGACCATCGTGCCGCGCGGACGTGCACTGGGAGCCGCCTGGTATCTGCCCGAAGAACGACAGATTACGACCAAAGAGCAGATGCTCGACGAAATGTGTGCCACATTGGGTGGCCGGGCGGCCGAAGAATTATTCACGGGACACATATCTTCCGGGGCGTTGAACGACCTGGAACGCGTGACCAAACAGGCTTACAGCATGATTGCCTATCTGGGTATGAGTGAACGATTGCCGAACCTCTGTTATTATAACAACGACGAATACAACTTTACGAAGCCTTATTCCGACCAGACTGCACAACTGATTGACGAGGAAGTGAAGCACATGATTGCCGAACAATACGAACGGGCCAAATCTTTGTTACGCGAACATCAGGACGGGCATGCGGAATTGGCAAAAGTGTTGGTGGAGCGCGAAGTGATTTTCGCCGAAGACGTGGAGAAGATTTTCGGCAAACGGCCGTGGACCAGCCGTACGGAAGAGTTGCTTAGCATGAACGAAGAACTCCCGGGAGACGAGATGACTCAGGAGTCTGACGAGCAAAAAGAAGAACAGGGTGCGCCTGCCTCGGATGAGCAACCGACGGAAACGTCGGCCGAACATCCTACGGAAGCCACGGCACAAGCATCCGATCACGAGGCCGAGAAACCGCAAGACACACAAGCCCCTAAAGAAAAATGACCGATAAAATAAAGAATTTATGTCTCCGCACAGCCACCGGTATCGCTTTCGTAGCGGTATTGGTGGGTGGTATTTTATGGAGTAACGTCACATTCACCCTGCTCTTTGCCGTAATAACGGGTCTGAGCGTATGGGAGTTTTGCCAAGTGGTGAACCGACGGGCCGATGTACAAACCAATGCGGTGATTTGTACGGTGGCCGGGATTTACCTTTTTTTAGCCGTTTCGGGCTTTTGCAGCAATCTTACTCCTTCCGGGGTATTCATCCCGTATCTGTTGTCAGTGGTGTACCTGTTGGTCAGTGAACTTTACCTGAAAAGCGAACATGCACTGAACAACTGGGCCTATACCATGATGAGCCAAATGTACGTAGCTCTGCCGTTTGCGTCGCTCAATGTCCTGGCTTACCAACCCGAAGCGTCTTACAGCATCGGTGTGGCCTATGCGGGCATGCTTCCGTTGTCCGTATTCGTATTCCTTTGGGCCAGCGACTCCGGAGCTTACTGTTTCGGTTCGCTTTTCGGTCGTCACAAACTGTTCCCGCGCATCTCTCCGAACAAGTCGTGGGAGGGTTCCGTCGGAGGAGGATTGGTCGCCGTGGCCGCTTCACAGATTTTTGCCTGTTTCGAACCGTCGCTCGACAGATGGGAATGGTTGGGACTGGCGCTCACGGTAGTAATATTCGGTACGTGGGGCGACCTTGTGGAAAGCCTTCTGAAACGGCAGTTGCAAATCAAAGACAGCGGCAATATCCTGCCGGGACATGGAGGGATGCTCGACCGTTTTGACAGTTCGTTACTGGCCATTCCGGCTTCTGTCATCTACCTCTACACCCTTACCTTATTATAATAAGGAGAAAAAGACAACCCGGCCATGACGGGGCCATACCTGATACAAGAAACGGGAACCATTCGCTCAAAGCAACGGTTCCCGCTCTTTCATTATCCATACAGGTCTGTCTTAACGACAGCTATCGGAAGTGGCTCTCCGTCCCACGCCACGCTTCAACAGACGAAGCATGAGACTTGCCGCCTTCGCGGGCGCACCGGTATCTCCTAACTTGACAGCCATCTCTTCATAGCCCTGCAACATGGCCGTGCGTCCGTTTCCGCCGGGCAGAATCCGAGAAAGTTCCTCCCGTATATTCCCCACGCTCATCCCGTCGGCCACCAACTCCCTGACCACTTCTCGCCCGGCGACCAGATTGACCAGTGAAATATAACGGACTTTCAGGATATGCCGACGTAAGAAAGAAACCAGTTTGCCACAGGCCGTATAATAACACACCACTTGGGGCACCCGGAAAAGGGCTGTCTCCAACGTGGCCGTCCCGGACGTGACCAAAGCTGCGCAGGCGTGGTGCAATATACGATAGGTCTGGCCGTACAGGATTTTCACACGGCTGCCCCGTAACACTTTTCCATAAAATTCAGGGTCTATATTAGGAGCTGCCGCCAACACCAACTCATACTGCCCCTCATAAACGGAAGCTGCTTCTACCATCATGGGCAAGTTGTCTTTGATTTCCTGTTTACGGCTCCCGGCCAACAAAGCCAAGACGGGCTTGCCCTCCAGGCCGTTGTCTTCCGCAAAACGTCCGAAGTCTTTTTCGTTTTCCCTTTTGTAAGCCTCCACTTCGTCCAATGTAGGGTTACCCACATAGTGAATAGGATAATGATGCTTCCCCTCAAAGAAATCCACTTCAAACGGAAGGATGGAAAAAAGCTCGTCCACATCGCGTTTGATATTCTTGATACGATACTCCTTCCATGCCCATATCTTGGGAGATATATAGTAATATACCGGTATGGGACTATGCGCATGCACGAATTCCGCCACAGACAAGTTGAAACCGGGATAATCCACCAGAATCAACACATCGGAATTCCATTCCAACACGTCCCGTTTGCACGCCTTCATGTTATGCAGTATCGTACGCAGATGGAGCAACACGGGAATAAACCCCATATAGGCCAATTCTTTATAATGCCGAACCAAAGTCCCGCCCTGCGCCTTCATCAGGTCTCCCCCCAAAAATCGGAAATCCGCTTCGGCATCCCGGGCTTTCAGTTCTTTCATCAGATGAGACGCATGCAAATCCCCACTGGCCTCACCGACAATCAGATAATATTTCATAAAACTTCCAAGTCTTTGAGTCCATCCATAGCCCGATAAGCCGTCACGTCCACCGTGACGGGAGTTACCGCCACATAGCCGTGTGCCAAAGCCCACGCATCCGTATCCGTACACTCCGGCTCCCTGTTGGTATACTCACCGGTGAGCCAAAAATATTTTCCGCCCCGAGGATGGTCGGCTGCATACAACTCGTTGGACCACATCCCACGGGCCATCCTGCATACCTTCGTCCCACGGTAACCCTGTCCCGACGGTCGGGGAAAGTTTACATTCAGACATACCCCTGCTGGCAATCCCGTTTTCAACACACGCGCCACAATGCCTCGCACGTATGGGACGATAGGAGAAAAATCAGCATCCGCATCGAAATCGCACAAGGAAAAACCGATAGACGGGATGCCTTTCATGCAGCCTTCCAACACCACACCCATCGTCCCCGAATAATGTACGTTGACAGAAGAATTGTCCCCATGGTTGATGCCACTGACCACCACATCCGGCTTACGGCCGGTTTCCATTTCAAGTGCCAGTTTCACACAGTCTACCGGAGTCCCGCTACACGCACAGATTTTTATACCCGGACGCACAGCCACGACGCGATAACGTAAAGGGTCGTGTGACGTAATCGCACAAGCGGAACCGGAACGGGCACTGTCCGGCGCCATTACAAGAATATCTCCCAAGGGAGACAACATATCTATTAATTCGTTCAATCCTTTTGCCTGTACTCCATCATCGTTCGAGAGTAGGATAAGCGGCCTCATGTCGTTCATTTTCACCTATATTTGTTTCCACAAAAGTACGAAAAAAGGTTTAAAAGCTCAGTGCTTTCACCGAAAAACATTATCTTTGCGGCATGATGCTCCTCGCAGTTATTAACAATATAGTCGAGTTTTCAACAATTTAACGTTTCTATCTGCATTCTCTAAAGCGCAGTAGTCAGGAATACGTTACTTTTGTGCAAACCAAATATTAGGATATGGGAAAGATTATTGCTTTAGCAAATCAGAAAGGAGGGGTCGGAAAGACCACGACTTCGATGAATCTGGCCGCCTCTTTAGCGACATTGGAAAAAAAGGTCTTGCTTGTCGATGCGGATCCTCAGGCCAATGCGTCTTCCGGTTTGGGAGTAGACGTATCTGAAATAGACTGCTCTATCTATGAATGTATCATCGATCACGCAGATCCGCGCGATGCCATCTATACTACGGATATCGAGGGATTGGACATCATTCCTTCTCACATCGATTTGGTCGGTGCGGAAATAGAAATGCTGAACCTTCCCAACCGGGAAAAAGTGCTGACGGGTATCCTTTCCCCCATGAAGAGCGAATACGATTACATTTTGATAGATTGTTCCCCTTCATTAGGCCTCATCACCGTAAACGCATTGACGGCAGCCGATGCCGTAATCATCCCGGTCCAGTGTGAATATTTCGCATTGGAAGGTATCAGCAAACTTCTCAATACGATCAAGATTATCAAATCCAAGCTCAATCCGTCTTTGGAAATCGAAGGTTTTTTGCTGACCATGTATGACAGCCGCCTGCGTCTGGCCAACCAGATTTATGATGAGGTAAAAAAGCATTTCCAGGAATTAGTCTTCAAAACCGTCATCCAACGGAACGTCAAACTCAGCGAAGCCCCGAGCCACGGTCTTCCGGTTATCCTTTACGACACGGACTCCACAGGTTCCAAGAACCATTTGGCTTTGGCGAAAGAAATTATTGAAAAAGACAAATAACAGAAAAAAGAATGGCTGTACACAAGAAATACCCTGCTTTAGGACGAGGACTGGACGCTCTGATTTCCACCAAGGAAGTCCACACGGACGGTTCCTCTACCATCAATGAAATCGAACTGGACAAGATTTCTCCGAATCCCAACCAGCCGAGAAGGGATTTTGACCCTGAAAGTCTGCGCGAGTTGGCCGACTCCATTGCGGAAATCGGCATCGTACAACCCATCACACTCCGCAAGATGGAAGACGACACGTTTCAGATTATCGCCGGAGAACGGCGCTGGAGAGCTTCCAAACAAGCCGGCCTGCACACCATCCCGGCATACATACGTACGGCAGATGACGAAAATGTCATGGAAATGGCCTTGATAGAGAACATCCAACGCGAAGACCTGAATTCGGTGGAGATCGCACTGGCCTACCAACATCTTATCGAACAATACAACCTGACGCAAGAGAAATTGAGTGAACGCATCGGTAAAAACCGCTCTACCATCACGAACTACCTGCGTCTGCTCCGTTTGCCCGCTCCTATTCAGATGGCTTTGCAAAACAAAGACATCGACATGGGACACGCACGCGCTTTACTTGCTTTGGATAACCCTACACTGCAAATCAAACTATTCCAGCAAATCATTCAGGAGAACCTTTCCGTCCGGAAGGTAGAAGAAATGGTCAAAGCTCTCACGGAGGGCGAAAGCGTAAAAAGCGGAGGTAAAAAAATCACACCGAAGGGAGCACGTCTTCCCGAAGAATACAACGTTTTGAAACAAAGTCTATCTAAATTCTTCCAAGCCAAAGTACAACTCACTTGTTCGGATAAAGGCAAGGGTAAAATCAGCATTCCGTTTGCGAATGAAGAAGAATTGGAACGTATTATCGAACTGTTTGACCGTTTAAAAAGTTGAAGTGTATTAAACTCTTATATCGTCATTCACTCATCCTGCTCGGCATCTTGTTCATGCACGGCGGGATGTCTTCAGTTTGGGGACAAACGTCTCCGGCAGCAGACAGCATACCTGCCGTACACGACTCCGTGCCCACCGCAGTACCCTTGCTTGCCGACACGTTGGCCGTTACGGCCAAAGACAGCATTCCACCCGTTATCACCGAAACGCCCCCCACGCCCGGCGACAGTTTGCCGTCCGCAGGAACGTTGACGGACACCACAGCAACCGCATTGGATTCCACTGCCATCGGCCTGAAAAGCGATTCATTGCTCTGCCACACGCCCTCTTTTATGGAAAAGCGTTTCATTCCCAATCCACAGCGTGCCCTATGGTTATCCCTGATTATTCCGGGAGCCGGACAGATTTACAACCGCAAACTGTGGAAAATACCTATTGTATACGGCGGCTTTTTAGGTTGCCTCTATGCCCTGACATGGAACAACCAGATGTATGGCGACTATTCACAAGCCTATCTGGATATTATGGATGACGACCCCAACACGAAGAGCTACGAAAATATGCTCCCGTTGAATTACAGCATTGCAGGCCGGGAAGACCAATACAAAGAAATATTCAAGAACAAAAAGAACTATTACCGCAAGTACCGGGACATGAGTATATTCGCCATGATAGCCGTATATCTGCTGTCGGTAGTAGACGCATACGTGGACGCGGAACTCTCGTCTTTCGACATTTCCAAAGATTTGGGTTTGCGAATCGAACCGGCCGTCTTTAATTTTGGCGGACGGGGACGGGAGGCTTCGGTAGGCGTCCAATGTAATTTAAACTTTTAAACCATGATGAAGAAAATCGGATTATTCTGTATAGCAGCTTTATTGGCTACGGGGATGAAAGCACAAAACGACATCACCGTACACGACGACCAGACGGGAAAAGACGAAGTGATCGGCCTCCCGGAAGGTATGACCTATGAAATAGACAGCCTGTTGCAAGAATGGAACACCAAGAACTATCTGGGAGTGGATGAGAAATGCGAAAGTTCGGACGAGAATCCGCAATACAGCAAGGAGGAATACATCTCGCGACTCAACCGCCTGCCCAACGTCATAGAAATGCCCTATAACGAGGTGGTACGGAAATTCATCGACCAATATTGTACACGGCTGAGACGCTCCGTATCTTACATGCTGGCAGCCAATAATTTCTATGTACCCATATTCGAGGAAGCATTGGAAAGTTACCAGTTACCCTTGGAACTGAAATACCTGCCGGTCATCGAGTCCGCCCTCAACCCCGGAGCCACCTCCCGGGTCGGTGCAGCCGGATTGTGGCAATTCATGATTTCTACCGGTAAAGTGTACGGCCTCGATGTCAATAGTCTGATAGACGAACGCCGCGACCCGATCAAAGCAACCTGGGCTGCCGCCCGTTACTTGAAAGAGATGTACGATATTTATGGAGACTGGAATCTGGTTATAGCAGCCTATAACTGTGGCCCAGGTACTATCAACAAGGCAATCCGCCGTGCCAATGGCGAAACGGATTACTGGAAAATTTATAATTACCTGCCTAAAGAGACACGTGGTTACGTACCTGCCTTTATCGCCGCTAATTATGTGATGACTTACTATTGTGACCATAATATTTGTCCGATGGAAACAAATATCCCGGCAAGTACCGACACAGTACAAGTGAACAAGAACCTGCACTTCGAACAGATTGCAGATCTTTGCAATGTACCTTTGGATCAAATCAAGAGCTTGAATCCGCAATATAAGAAGCAAATGATTCCGGGTGACAGCAAGCCTTATACTTTAAGACTTCCTATCGATGCTATCAGTACCTTTATAGATAAGCAAGACACAATCTATGCACATCGCGCCGACGAATTGTTCCGCAACCGGAAAACCGTTGCTGTTAAGGAGATCACCCCCTCAACCCGCAAAACGACAACAGCCGTTGCCGGTAAAGGCAAACTGACCTACTACACAATAAAAAGTGGAGACACTTTGTCAACCATCGCCGGTAAGTATGGCGTCACGATTAAGGATATACAAAGGTGGAATGGAATGTCCAACACCAAAATTGCAGCAGGAAAACGATTGAAAATATACAAATAAACAGCTTCCTGCTTGCATCGTTCGGAAATTTGCTTATTTTTGCAGAACTAAGCAAGTGAAAGGATAACAATTATGGATAATCTGCCCCCCAAAGAAATAAGTGATGAAGAGATGATCAATCAGGCGTTCCACGAACTACTGAATGATTATCTCAACACTAAACATCGCAAGAAAGTTGAAATCATTACGAAGGCTTTCAACTTCGCCAATCAGGCGCATAAAGGTATCAAACGTCGTTCGGGCGAACCTTATATTATGCACCCGATTGCTGTTGCCAGCATTGTGTGTAATGAAATCGGACTTGGTTCTACTTCCATTTGTGCAGCCCTGCTGCATGATGTGGTAGAAGACACTGATTACACAGTAGAAGACATTGAGAATATCTTTGGCCCGAAGATTGCCCAAATTGTAGACGGACTGACCAAGATATCCGGCGGAATTTTCGGTGACCGTGCTTCAGCACAAGCAGAGAACTTCAAGAAGTTGCTGCTCACCATGTCGAACGATATCCGGGTAATTCTAATCAAGATAGCCGACCGTTTGCACAACATGCGTACCCTCGGTTCCATGTTGCCCAACAAACAATATAAAATAGCCGGCGAAACACTTTACATCTATGCGCCACTCGCCAACCGCCTGGGCCTCTATAAAATAAAAACAGAGCTTGAGAATCTAAGCTTCAAATATGAACACCCCGAAGAATATGCGGAAATAGAAGAGAAGTTGAATGCCACAGCTGCCGAACGCGACAAGGTTTTCAACGACTTCACTGCTCCCATCCGTACACAACTGGATAAGATGGGATTGAAATACCGGATTCTCGCCCGCGTA
>ENA-OPSK01002590-OPSK01002590.1-human-gut-metagenome-genome-assembly--contig:-NODE-2590-length-10506-cov-2.068893_pt1 | contig 10506 bp, 10 predicted proteins | sample MGYA00241807_ERZ501905 | MGnify/ENA primary metagenome ERZ501905 (study PRJEB25962, sample SAMEA2042111) | human gut metagenome | biome: human gut; feature: human-associated habitat; material: faeces...
TTTTAGCAGTCCTTTTAAGAACAGGAACAAAAGGAAGCCCGTCTGTGGAGATGGCAGAAGAAGTTCTAAAGCTCTCCAAAGATAAGGAAGGACTTTTGGGACTGCATCAACTAAGCCTTGCACAGCTTCAGGCAGTCAAAGGCATTGGAAAGGTAAAGGCAATACAGATTAAATGTATCGGAGAGCTTTCCAAAAGAATTGCCACCGCAACTGCCAAAAAAGGGTTGTCTTTCCGCCATCCTGCCAGTATTGCAGATTACTATATGGAGCAGCTTCGCCATGAGGAGCAGGAGCTTTTAATCTGTATGATGCTGGATACCAAAAATCATCTGTTGGGAGATGAAATGATTTTTAAAGGAACAGTCAACAGTTCTTTGGCAAATCCCAGAGAAATTTTTCTTTCTGCGGTTTCCTATCATGCAGTGGGAATTCTTCTGGTACATAATCATCCCAGCGGCGATTGTACACCCAGTCAGGCAGATGTTGATTTTACTCAGAGAGTAAAGGAAGCGGGGGAGCTATTGTGAATTCCTTTACTGGATCATATTATTATCGGGGATTGTAAATATTTAAGCTTTCGTGAACAGGGGATTTTTTAAATGTTAAAAGATAAAGGGGAGCATTCAAGTGCTATTACACAAAACGTTTGGAGTAGACCTCGGAACAAGTACAGTTAAAATTTATTCACAGGATAATGATACCATTATCACAGAAAAAAACATGATAGCCATTCGAAACCAAAATCAGATTTTGGCAGTAGGAAATGAAGCATATAAGATTTTTGAAAAAAATCCGTCTAATGTATCTGTAATTTCACCTATGGCTTACGGGAAAATTGCAGATGTCAATCATACTGAAATGGTTTTACAGGCTTTACTCGAAAAGATAAATGCAGGTGGATTATTTAATAATAATTTATACCTGGCTGTTCCTTCCGATTTGTCGGAAATAGAGCAGCGTGCCTACTATACCATTGGAAATTCCAACAGAAAAAATAAAATTTATATGGTAAACAAGACCATCGCCGATGCGGTGGCTCTTGGAATTCCCATCAATAATACAAAGGGAAGCATGATTGTAAATATCGGAGCGCAAAGTACAGAGATTTCTGTAATCGAAAGAGGAAAAATCGTTCTGAGCAAAATTATTGCTATGGGCGGAGCGCAGTTAAATGAAGCGATTGTAAACGAAGTGCGGAAAAATTACAATCTTCATATCGGAAACAGAACTGCCAGAAGATTGAAGTTTTCTTTGGCATATTTAAAAGAAGATATTAAAGAAGCCAGAAAAATCGTCGGCATTGACAGCCTTTCCGGTCTTCCGAGAGAGGGAATTATCCCCTCTGATATGATTTATGAAACCATTTTAGGACCGGTTCATACGATTTGTCAGGAAATCCGTTCTTTTCTGGAAAGGACACCTCCTCAGATTTATCAGAATATTCTGGAGGAAGGTATTTTTCTCGCAGGAGGAACAACCAGAATTCCTGATATCGACTGGTTTTTAAGTCAGGAAACCGGACAGAAGGTGCGTTTATCCGGATACTATGAGCATTGTACAATATGCGGATTAAAAGAAATCATCGGAAATCGTACCTTACACAAGTGGGTTCAATAACAAAAAGAAAAGCTGAGGTTTTAAATTATGAAAAAAAAGCGTAATTGGACATTTAAAAGTAAACATGTCCTCATAGCTATGGGCTTAATTTGTATTAGCCTTATGATTTTTGCAGCGGCAGTGAAATTTCCCGTTGCACCCCTCAAAAATGCGGCAGGCTATGTCATTGTTCCTTTTCAGAAAGGAATTAATCAGGTCGGAAAGGTCTTAGACAACGCAACAGCCGGATTTCAGGAAAAGCAGACTTTAGTAAAAGAAAATAAAAAACTTCAGAAAAAAGTAGATGAACTGACTGCGGAAAACAGCCGCCTTACACAGGGACTGACAGAGCTTGAACGCTTACAGGAGTTGTACCAGTTGGATCAAAGTTACAGTGAATACGACAAGGTAGCTGCCAATGTAATTTCCAAGGATGCCGGAAACTGGTTTTCTAATTTTACCATTGACAAAGGTACGGAGGACGGTATTCAGAAAGACTGCAACGTCATTGCAGGAAGCGGATTGGTAGGCATTGTAACAGAAGTAGGAAAAAACTGGGCGACAGTACGTTCTATTATTGATGACACCAGCAATGTCAGCGCCATGACCATGAGCACCTCTGACCGCTGTATTGTGGCAGGAGATTTGCGTCTCATAGACGAAGGCAAACTTCAATTTATTCATTTAAAAGACGAAGACAATAAAATTCAGGAAGGTGAGAAAATTGTCACCTCTGATGTCAGTGATAAATTTTTAAAAGGTATTCTCATCGGATATGTAAGCGATATCAAAGAAGACCCGAACAATCTGACAAAAACAGGAACTTTAACGCCAGCCGTTGATTTCGAACATTTAAGTGAAGTTTTAGTCATCAAGGAACTGAAACAGCAGAAGGAGGATACGGAATGAGAGTCAAACGAAGAATAGTAGAAGCGGTCATTATCTTACTATGCTTTATTTTGCAGGGAACTGTTTTTCAGGCATTGTCCATTGGCTCTATTACTCCTAATCTTCTGCTGATTATTACCGTTGCCTTTGGCTTTATGCAGGGAAAGCTGTCCGGACTTTGGATTGGCTTTTTCTGCGGAATTTTACAGGACGTTTTTTACGGAAACCTTTTAGGCTTCTATGCTCTTATCTATCTGTGCATCGGTTATGCTACCGGCTGCTGCTGTAAGATTTTTTATGATGAAGAAATCCGTGTTCCTATGCTATTAGTAGCCGTGGGAGATTTGTTGTATGGGACAATGGTCTATGGCATGCAGTTTTTAATGCGGGGACGCTTAGAATTTTTTTACTATTTTGGAAGGATTGCTATTCCTGAAATGCTGTATACCGTATTGATAACTGTTATTTTTTATAAGCTTTTATTTAGATTGAACAAGAAAATGACAGAACTGGAAATGAAAGAGAGAGATTCCATTTGGCTAAAAAAATAAAAAAACTATTGAAAAAAATCGGGTTAAAAAGAACTACTGTACTTATTTTAGTATTTTGTATTCTGTTTGGCGTACTTCTGCAAAGACTTTTTTCCTTACAGATTATTCATGGAAAAGAATATGCAGAAAATTTCAATTTAAGCATCACAAAAGAACGGACACTAAAGGGAACCAGAGGAATTATTTTTGACAGAAATGGTAAGCCTCTTGCCTATAATCAGCTTTCTTACTCCGTTATTCTGGAAGATAATGGAACTTATGAAACCACCAGAGAACGAAATCTCACATTGAACCATATTGCTTATGAAGTACTTAATATATTAAAAAAACACAACGAAGCTTTAAGTGTGGATTTCCATATTGTTCTGGATGAAGAAGGGAACTATGCTTTTGATACCACCGGCTTTAACCTCAATCGTTTTAAAGCGGACGTTTATGGACAGGCAAACATCGAAAAACTGAAAAAAGAGGAGCTCAATGCAACTCCTGACAAGATGATAGCTGATATGTCCAATGAAAAACGTTTCGGACTTATCAATGAAGAAAAGCCTTATACAAAAGAAGAGCTGGAAAAATACGGATTGCCGGAAACCTTTACAAAAGAGGAAACTTTAGATATCCTGAAAATTCGTTACATTCTTTCTACCAACAGCTTTAAAAAATATGTTCCGGTAACACTGGCAACAAATGTCAGCGAAGAAACCGTAGCGGAAATCATGGAGCGCAAGGATGATTTACAGGGACTTGATATTGAAGAAGACTCTATCCGTGTTTATGATGAAGCAGAAGCCTTTGCGCCGATTATCGGCTATACAGGAAAAGCAGATGCTGACGAATTGAAAGAATTAAAGGAGCAGGGGCACAAGTATTCCGCTGATGCCGTTATCGGTAAAGCAGGAATTGAAAAAATAATGGAAACCCAGCTGCGGGGAACAGACGGTTCTGACAAGGTTCTTGTAGATACCATGGGAAAGGCTTTGGAAACCGTTAACAATTCCAGAAAAAATCCAAAATCCGGAAATAACATTTATCTGACGCTGGACAAGGACTTACAGCGCATTGCCTACAACGTCTTAGAGCAGAAAATTGCCGGTATTTTGGTTTCTAATATTATCAATGCAAAAGAATTTAGGGTAGAAGAGGGGATGGATACTGCGGCCATTAAAACTCCTATCTACGATGTGTATAATGCGCTAATCGAAAACAGTGTATTGGATATCAGCCATTTTAAAGAAGAGGATGCCACAGAGTTGGAAAAAACTGTATACGGCGTATTCCAGCAACAGCAGGAAAAGGTTTTCCAGCAGATAAAAGAAGAGCTTACCAAGGAAAAGCCTGTGGCATATAAAGACCTCTCCAAAGAAATGCAGGAATATCAAAGCTATATTGTCAATGAATTTTTAACAAGAAAGAAAGAAATTTTATCCATGGATGCCATTGATGCGGCAGATCCTACTTATATTGCATGGTCCAAGGACGAAAGTATCAGCTTAAAAGAATTTCTGACTTATGCTGCCGGAAAAGACTGGATTGATATTTCACAGTTTTCCGCAAAGGGTGATTATTTGGATTCTTCTCAGGTATATACGGCTTTATCTGATTATCTCACCAATTCTCTTGCTGATGATACGGGATTTTCCAAGATTATTTATAAATATATGCTCCAGTCAGATTTGATTTCCGGTGCACAGCTTTGTATGCTTTTATATGATCAGGAAATTTTAGAAACAGATGAAACAGCTTATAATGCCTTGAAATCCGGCTCTATGACGGCGTATAATTTTATGATAGAGAAAATCAGCAATTTGGAAATTACGCCAGCACAGCTTGCCTTAGACCCGTGCTCCGGTTCTCTTGTAATGACAGACGTGAAAACCGGAGAAACACTTGCCTGTGTCACATATCCGGGATATGACAATAATCGTCTTGCCAACAATATGGACACCGAATACTTTGCAAAGCTGTCTCAGGATTTATCAAGACCGTTTTATAACAAAGCAACCCAGCAGCTTACCGCTCCCGGTTCTACCTTTAAAATCGTAACTGCGGTAGCCGGTATGGAAGAAGGTATTGTTGACAGCAACTACGGCGTTATCTGCGGCGGTCGTTTTGATAAAATCCCAAACGGTCCGTATTGTTTGAACCGCTCCGGACACGGCTATATGAATGTGGTATCCGGTATTACGAATTCCTGTAATGTATTTATGGGACAGGTGGCTTATGATTTGGGAACAGATGAAAACGGCAGTTTTTCTGATTCTCTTGGTATTGATAAGCTTCAGAAATATGCAAATATGTTTTTATTAAACGAAAAATCCGGCTTGGAAATTACTGAGGTATCTCCTCAGGTTTCAGAAGAAGATGCCATCCGTACTTCCTTTGGACAGGCGAAAAACAATATGACAACTTCCCAGTTAGCCAGATATGTAACAACTATTGCCAGTCGGGGAACCAGCTATGAGCTTACCCTTTTTGATAAAGCAACAGATGCTGACGGTAATTTGGTAGAAGACTACCAGCCGGCAGTAAAAGGAGAAATGGATGTAGCAAGCAGCACTTGGGATGCCGTACACAAAGGTATGCGCGGTGTTGCAAAAAACAGTCCTATTTTAAGTTCTATGAAGCTTTCTGTTGCAGGGAAAACAGGTACAGCTCAGGAGGATATGAGCCGACCGTCCCACGGTCTCTTTATTGGATTTGCTCCTTATGACAATCCGGAGGTAGGCGTGGCAGTCCGCATTGGTAACGGATATTCTTCCGGTAATGCGGCAAGTGTAGCAAAAGATATTCTCAATTATAAGTACAATTTTGCAGATGAGTCTGACATTGTCACAGGCGCTGCAACAGCCAGTGACACAACAACAACGCACAATGACTAAACAGAACTCTGTAAGGCACATACGAAAAAGAAAAAGAGGGTATCAGGAGGATTTTGTATGAGTGAAATTATTGTAATTACGTCTGGGAAAGGCGGCGTGGGTAAAACCACAGTGACAGCGAACATCGGTTTAGGTCTGGCAAAGCTGAATAAAAAGGTAGTTGTGGTAGACACCGACATCGGACTTAGAAATCTGGATGTTGTGCTGGGACTGGAAAACCGCATTGTCTACAATCTCATTGATGTGATTGAAGGAAGCTGCCGAATGAAGCAGGCGCTTATTCGGGACAAGCAGTGTGACAATCTGTTTTTACTGCCTTCCGCTCAGACAAAAGATAAAACTGCGATTACACCGGAGCAAATGGTGAAGCTGACCGAGGCTCTTTCTGAAGAATTTGACTATATTCTTTTGGACTGTCCTGCGGGAATTGAACAAGGCTTCAAAAATGCCATTGCAGGAGCAGGCAGAGCCATTGTAGTAACCACTCCGGAGGTTTCTGCCATTCGTGATGCTGACCGAATTATCGGACTTTTACAGGCAAACGAAATGCCTCAAATTCAATTAGTCATTAACCGTCTTCGTATGGATATGATTAAGCGTGGAGAAATGATGTCCGTAGAGGACGTCTCTGAAATTCTTGCCGTGGATTTATTAGGCGCTATTCCTGATGACGAGGCAGTGGTAATTGCTACTAATCAGGGAGAGCCTCTGTGCGGCAAAGACTCTCTGTCGGGAAAAGCATTTGAAAATATCTGTCGGAGAATATCCGGAGAAGATGTTCCTTTCATGGATTTCCGTACAAAAAAAGGTGTTTTTAAACGAATTTCCGGTATTTTCAAAAAATAGAAGAAGGAGGATTAGGAATGTTTCGATTTCCATGCAGACCATCCGGTTTTGTTGCAAAAGACCGCTTGAAGCTGCTCCTTACTTCTGAGCGGCTGGAATGTTCTCCACAAATGATGACCATGCTGCAAAATGATTTAATTCGTGCTGTAAACAAATATTTTGCTGTACACGAACAAAAGGTTGAAATCCGTTATCGAAAAGATACGGCAACGGTAACAGCATATATTCCGTTACAGACAGATATTAAAAATTCATCTCCGGGCATGTTATTTCAGAGATGATGAAAGGAAACTTTAAAGACCAGAAGAAAAATAGGTGTTTTCATGATTAGACAATATAAATTACAAGATTACAACTTCAGATTGATAATTGTTCTTATGGCATTGACCTCAATGGGGGTTCTGCTGGTAGGAAGCGCAGACCCCAGTTTGCAGAAGAAACAGTTTTTAGGAATGGTTTTAGGGCTTATCGTTATGGTAATTGTATCCCTCATAGATTTTAGCTGGATTTTAAATTTCAGCTGGATTATGTACGGAGGTAACATACTTTTACTTCTTTTAGTAAAAGTAATGGGTACTGATGCAAACGGAGCTCAACGTTGGTTAAGTATCGGAGGATTTCAGTTTCAGCCTACGGAATTAGCTAAGATTATTTTAATCTTATTCTTTGCCAAATTTTTTATGGACCATGAAGAAGACTTGAACACTTTGCGAACTCTGGTCAAAGCAGTTGTCTTAATTGCCATTCCGTTGTCTTTAATTTTATCACAGCCGGACTTGAAAAATACCATTACGGTTGCTATACTTTTTTGTATCATGATTTATGTTGCAGGATTAAGCTATAAAATTATCGGCAGTATTCTTTTAATAGCAGTTCCTATGGCAATCGTTTTTTTGTTTATTGTTGTCCAGCCTGACCAAAAATTGATTAAAGACTATCAGCGTGACCGAATTATGGCGTTTTTAAACTCTGAAGATGACGCTTATTCTGATGATGTTTTACAGCAGGAAAACTCTGTAACCGCCATTGGCTCCGGTCAGCTTACAGGAAAAGGACTTAACAACAATGAAGTGGCATCTGCCAACAAAGGAAATTTTGTTTCTGAAAATCAGACGGACTTTATTTTCTCTGTGGCAGGAGAAGAGCTTGGCTTTATCGGCTGTACTGCCATTTTGCTTATGCTCTTTTTGGTAATTTTAGAATGTATCCGTGTCAGTCTTCGGGCAAAGGATGCTTCGGGCAAACTAATTTGCTGCGGCGTTGCATCTTTAGTCGGAATACAGACCTTCATCAATATTGCCGTAGTAACAAAAATTCTGCCAAACACAGGAACTCCCCTTCCTTTTGTAAGCTATGGACTGACTTCTATTGTCAGCCTTTACATCGGAATGGGACTTGTATTAAATGTGGGATTACAAAAATATAGAACTTACAGGGAGGTTGAAAAATCATGAACATCGGATTGATTGCACACAACTCAAAGAAAAAACTGATGCAGAACTTTTTCATCGCATACAGAAATATTCTGTCAAAAAATACATTATATGCCACAGGCACTACCGGAAGACTGATTGAAGAAGCTTCCAATCTTACGGTTCACAAATTTCTTGCAGGACATTTAGGCGGCGAACAACAGTTAGGCGCTATGATTGAGCAAAATGAAATGGATTTAATCATCTACTTACGTGAGCCTTTAGCTCCGCAAAAGCAGGATCCGGATGTAAAGCGTATTTTTATGCTGTGCGATACCCATAATATTCCTATGGCAACCAATCTGGCAACTGCTGAAATGATGATTCGTTCCTTAGGAAGAGGAGAGCTGGATTGGCGTGAAATGTATAAATAAAAAAAGAAAAAAAGTGCTTGCATTTTGTAAGAAAGTATTATATACTAACGAAGTCGGTTGCGGGAAACAACAGAAATCAAGAGCAAACGACACAAATGAATATGGCCAGTTGGTCAAGGGGCTAAGACGCCGCCCTCTCACGGCGGAAACACGGGTTCGATTCCCGTACGAACTGCTTTGCAAAAGAAATACCATGTGGTATTTCTTTTTTTATTTTATAAGACAATCTGTTTTGTAAAATAATTCCGATACAACTCTGCTATTCTTGCAAAAAAGGAGAACCTTATGAAAAAATACATTGATTTACATGTTCATTCTACTGTCTCTGACGGAACTTTTACCCCCTCTGAATTAGTACATTATGCCATAGAAAAAAACTTATCTGCTTTTGCTCTCACAGACCATGATACAACAGACGGTTTAGAAGAAGCTTTTAAAGCTGCTTGCGGAAGTAATTTAGAAATAATTCCCGGCATTGAGCTGTCTACTACATGGAATTCTACGGATGTTCATATTGTAGGTCTGGATATTGACTGGAAAAATACATATTTTAGAAAAACTCTTTCTGAATTTCAAGCTTCAAGAGAGCTGCGTAACGAAAAAATGATAGCACGTCTTCAAAAAGAAGGAATTCCTATAACGGTCAAGCTTATGGAAGAGGATTTTCCAAACAGTGTTTGGACACGTGCTCATTTCGCTCGTTTTCTTTTTGATCACAACTATGTAGGTTCTATGAAGGAAGCTTTTGACCGTTATCTGGGAAATCATGCCAAATGTTATGTCCCAAGAGAAAAGGTCACCCCTTTTCAGGCAATTCATCTCATTCATGAAGGCGGAGGAAAGGCAATTTTTGCCCATCCTATCCTTACCAGATTGTCAAAAGACCGATTGGAAAGTCTGGTAAATGAATTATCCCAAAATGGCTTAGACGGCATAGAAACTCTATATGTTTCTTATACTCCGGCGGATGAATTATTTACAAAACAGCTAGCAAAACGTTATGGACTAAAGCAATCCGGAGGCAGTGATTTTCATGGAAGCAACAAACCTCACATTGATTTGGGATGCGGAAAAGGTAATTTAAAAATTCCTTATGAAATTCTCGAACAGTTGAGAGCATAGTCTTTACACAAATAAAAAGGGCTATCGCATTAAGTCACATCCCGAATATTTATACATTTGAGGATAATGCTTAAAGCGACAGCCTCTTCTATTTTCATGAGCTCTGTTTTAAGCTACCCAAAGCCCATTTTCATCTACATAATATTTGCCGTCCTGAACCCATTCCGACACAGCCATTGTTCCATCAGATTTTAAATAATAATTTCCAACCCAAGTGTCAGATGCCATAACGCCATCATCGTACAGATAATACCAGTTATCTCCTACTTTCTGCCAGCCTGTCACCATCCAGCCTGAAGCATCAAAGTAATACCATTTCCCATCTATCTTTTTCCAATTTAACGCTGTATAGCTTCCGTCACTATGGCGATACCACCATTTTTCTCCTGAGGATATCCATTTTTCTTTTAATATTTCCGGTCTCCATACACCGGTTGCATCTACATAATTCTCCCCAATCCAACTGTCCGCTGCCATAACTCCGTTACTGTACAGATAATACCACTCATTTCCTACTTTCTGCCAGCCTGTCATCATCCAGCCCGAAGCATCAAAGTAATACCATTTCCCGTTAATCCATTCCCAGTTTGACGTTGTATAGCTTCCGTCACTATGACGATACCACCATTTTTCTCCTGAGGATATCCACTTTTCTTTCAATATCTCCGGTCGCCATGCACCGGTTGCATCTACATAATCCTCTCCAATCCAAGTGTCGGATGCCATAACACCATCATTATACAGATAATACCAGTTATCTCCTACTTTCTGCCAGCCT
>ENA-OPSK01002594-OPSK01002594.1-human-gut-metagenome-genome-assembly--contig:-NODE-2594-length-10493-cov-3.715942_pt1 | contig 10493 bp, 10 predicted proteins | sample MGYA00241807_ERZ501905 | MGnify/ENA primary metagenome ERZ501905 (study PRJEB25962, sample SAMEA2042111) | human gut metagenome | biome: human gut; feature: human-associated habitat; material: faeces...
CGGTTCAGGTCCGTGTGGTAGTAATACCTTGAGGGTTCGACTCCCTTCTTCTGCAGGATATGAGCAGGAAGTCAGAAAACTGGCTTCCTGTTTTGCTATGTGATAAATGCAGCAGACATTTTTTGCCCTAAGAGGTAAATTATAATAGTAATTTGTCCATAAATAGTATATACTGTAAGTTGTGTGGCCATTTGCCGCAGATGCGGCTGGCCTTAAAACGGGACGAAAAGAGAGGTAGGAGTGTCATTATGCTTAGATTGGAAAATCTCTCCTTTGAAGTAAATGACGACAAAGGAGAAAAGGGCATTATCAAGGATATAAGCCTGACAGTAGATGATGGGAAATTTGTGGTGATCACAGGACCCAACGGTGGCGGTAAATCCACCACGGCTAAACTGATCATGGGAATCGAGCATCCCACAGGGGGAAAGATCTGGTTTGACGGGGAGGACATTACAGAAAAGAGCATTACAGACCGTGCAAAGATGGGTATCAGTTTTGCATTCCAGCAGCCGGTTCGCTTTAAGGGAGTTCAGGTGATCGATCTTCTCCGTCTGGCTTCCGGCAAGAAGCTTACCGTGTCCGAGGCCTGTCAGTATTTATCCGAGGTAGGACTCTGTGCCAAGGATTATATTAACCGTGAGGTCAATGGCAGCCTGTCAGGAGGCGAATTAAAGCGCATTGAGATTGCCACTATTCTTGCAAGAGGGGCAAAGCTGTCTGTATTTGACGAGCCTGAGGCGGGAATCGACCTTTGGAGCTTCCAGAACCTGATTCAGGTATTTGAGCGTATGCGCCAGAATACAAAGGGTTCCATCCTGATCATTTCCCATCAGGAGCGTATTTTAAATATTGCCGATGAGATCGTTGTGATCGCAGACGGAAAAATCGTAGATCAGGGTACAAGGGATGAGATCATGCCAAAGATCATGGGAACGGCTTCTGCAGTGGATGCCTGCTCCGGTTTCCTTGATTCCGTGCAGTAAGGGAGGACATAAGGATGGATCAGATCGAAGAGAGATTATTAGAGGAAGTGGCTGACCTTCACGGAGTGCCGGAGGGAGCTTACAATATTCGTGCCAACGGCCAGATGGCAGGAAGAAATACAACCGCCAATATTGACATTACCACAAAGACGGACAAGCCGGGAATTGACATCCGCATTAAGGCGGGTACAAAGCATGAGAGCGTGCATATTCCGGTGGTATTAAGCGCCAGCGGCTTAAAGGAAGTGGTTTACAATGACTTCTATATCGGGGATGATGCTGATGTGGTGATCGTGGCAGGCTGCGGCATCCACAACTGCGGAGTCCAGGATTCGGAGCATGACGGTATACACCGCTTCTTTGTAGGTAAAAATGCTAAGGTTAAATACGTAGAAAAGCACTATGGCGAGGGAGACGGGGAAGGAAAACGTTTGTTAAATCCCGTTTCTGAAGTATATATGGAAGAAAACAGCCTGATGGAAATGGAAATGGTTCAGATCAAGGGCGTAGATTCCACCAACCGCACTAACAAGGCCGTACTGGCAGCAGGTGCAAAGCTTCTGGTTCGCGAGCGCCTTTTAACCCATGGAGATCAGGTGGCAGAAAGTACCTATGATGTGGAATTAAACGGAGACGGCTCCAGCGCAGACGTGGTTTCACGTTCTGTTGCAAAGGATCACTCAAAACAGATATTCAAGTCCAATCTGATCGGAAATGCAAAGTGCAGCGGCCATACAGAGTGTGACGCCATTATCATGGACGATGCCAAAATCGTAGCAGTTCCCGGTCTGGTGGCTGATAATATTGATGCGGCCCTGATCCATGAGGCTGCCATCGGAAAGATCGCAGGCGAGCAGATCGTAAAGCTTATGACTCTGGGACTGACAGAGGCAGAGGCAGAGGCCCAGATCGTAAATGGCTTCCTGAAATAAAGAGAAAGAGCCGGGGAAGGGATTTAACCCTCCTCCGGTTCTTTTTTTAACGCCATCCGGTATTGTCTGGGAGTCTGGCCAAAGGTCTGCTTAAAAATCCGGTGGAAATAGCTGAAATTTTCATACCCCACAGCCATGCTGATATCCAGCACGGACAGAGCGGTGGAACGCAGGAGAAAGCAGGCCTGGTTCAGCCGCTTTTTTTGAACCAGCTCTGTGTAGGTGCAGCCGGAGAGACGGCGGATGGCCCGGGACAGCCAGGTTAAGTCGCAGTGAAGCCGTGCGGCAAGAGAAGTCAGCTCTCCGTCCTTATAGTGCTCCTCCACATACTGGTAGACCTGCATGAGAATTTCCTGCTCAAATGAGGTGCGTCCGGCCTGAATACGGTCAGTGTAATTTAAAAGCTGCAGAAAGAGAAGCCCCATGGTGATCTGGTTCATAAGCCGTTTATTCTGAAGCTCATGGGAAAGGGTCCAGAGCAGATTTTCCAGCAGATTCTGGACGGGGAGGATGTCGGAAACCTTAAAATGCAGATAGGACAGGGGAGAGTCTGCAGTCTGGAGACAGCCTACCACAAAATCCCTCAGCATACTCTGTTCGGAGCCAAGCATTGCAAGGGTTTGATCAAAAAATTCCGGCAGAATGATGAAATTGACGGCCACATCCTCTTTCCCGGCAGGAAGGATTTCCTGAGAGGCATGCTGATTTAAAATCAGAAGCTCCCCTCTTTGAAGGATAAGTTCTGTGCCATTTATGATATGAGTGGTAGAACCGGAACACATATAGATCATCTCCACGTAGTTGTGAGTGTGTCTGGGAAAATAGACAAAGCGGGTGTGGGGGCGGAACTGGATCAGCCGCCCCTCTTTGAGCATCTTTTCGCTGGTGATCACAAAATCAGAGCCTTCTGAATAAAGGGTTCGGTCTATGCCTGTTTTTCCATCAAGGATATCCTGTTCTTCTTCTGTAATATGGCTCAGTTCCCTCAAAAGCCGTTCATTCATAAATACTCCCCTTATCTGTCTGCAGAAGGCATTTTTGCTGTTCACAGTATACCACAACTCTGCAAATAAGGACAGTTTTTTAGCCAAAAACCGTTCTTTTTTTGCCCGCTGCCTTCAGGTACAATAAAGCCATGACAAAACGTGTGATGAAACGGTAAAAGGAGGAGGGCTATGGAACGCTATTATCTGGCCATAGACATCGGAGCTTCCAGTGGCCGTCATATGCTTGGGCATATAGAGAACGGGAAAATGATCCTGGAGGAAATCTGGCGCTTTGAAAACGGCATGAAGGACCGGGAAGGAAGCCTGTGCTGGGATCTGGATGCGCTGTTTGAGGAAATCAAGACAGGAATGAAGCGATGTAAGGAACTGGGAAAGATCCCTGTATCTATGGGAATTGACACCTGGGCCGTGGATTATGTGCTTTTGGATGAAAAGGATCAGGTACTGGGAAAAACCTATGGATACCGTGACGGCCGCACTCAGGGAGTGGATGAGGATGTATATAAGATCATTTCGGAAGAAGAGCTTTACAGCCGCACTGGAATCCAGAAGCAGAGCTTTAATACCATTTATCAGCTGATGGCAGTAAAGAAAAATAATCCGGAGCACCTGAAGGCGGCAAAAAACTTTTTAATGCTGCCGGACTATTTTCATTTTCTGCTCACAGGACAGAAATGTTCGGAGTACACCAATGCAACCTCGACTCAGCTGATAAATGCACAGACAAATGACTGGGATCGGGAGCTGATTGAACGCCTGGGATATCCCCAGGAAATGTTCCTTCCCTTAAGCCAGCCGGGAACGTTGGTGGGAAGCTTTACAAAAGAAATAGAAGAAGAGGTGGGATTTTCCTGCGAAGTAGTTCTTCCCGCTACCCACGATACGGGCTCTGCTGTTATGGCATTGCCTGGTGAGGGCGATAAAAACCTCTATATCAGCTCCGGTACCTGGTCCTTGATGGGGATTGAAAATAAAACAGCCATCTGTACCGAAGAGAGCCGGAAACGGAATTTCACCAATGAGGGCGGATATGAATATCGTTACCGTTATCTGAAAAACATTATGGGACTGTGGATGATCCAATCTGTGAGAAAGGAATTGGAAAATAAGTATTCTTTTGCAGAGCTGTGCGCCATGGCTTCCAGGCGCAGCGATTTCCCCTCCAGAGTGGACGTAAATGATCCGGTATTCTTAGCGCCGGATTCCATGATCCGGGCGATCCGGGAAATGTGTGCAAAGACCGGGCATCCGGTTCCTGAAACACCGGATGAACTGGCCGCAGTGGTGTATGAAAGCTTAAGCGACAGCTACAGAGAGACCGCAGAGGAAATCGAAGGCCTTACGGGCAGTCATTATAATACCATCTGTATCGTGGGCGGTGGTTCCAATGCGGAGTATTTAAACCGCCTGACTGCTAAGAAATCTGGCCGCCGGGTGCTTGCAGGGCCGGGAGAAGCCACGGCCATCGGAAATCTGATGGCTCAGATGATTCAAAAAGGAGAATATGACACCTTAGAACAGGCCCGCAGGTGTGTGGGAACGTCATTTTCCATCCATGAATATATGCCGGAATGATAACCAGAATCAATCGAAAGGAGAATTGTTATGAATCAGACAGAACGCTATGAATCAGCAAAAGAGATGTATAAAAGCCTGGGAATAGACACAGACCAGGTGATCCAGACCTTAAAAAACATTCCTGTTTCCCTTCACTGCTGGCAGGGAGATGACGTAAAGGGCTTTGATCAGGACGGCCCCCTAACCGGCGGTATCCAGACCACAGGAAACTATCCGGGAAGAGCCAGAACGCCTCAGGAGCTGATGGATGACATGGAGATGGCTATGAGCCTGATGCCGGGCAAAAAGAAATTAAACCTCCATGCAAGCTATGCCATTTTTGAGGAGGGGGAGAATGCAGACAGGGATCAGCTAGAGCCAAAGTATTTTGCGAAGTGGGTGGAATTTGCCAAAAAGCACAATATGGGCATTGATTTTAACCCTACCTTCTTCTCCCATGAAAAGGTAAAGGACGGACAGACCTTATCCAGTCCTGATAAGGAAACGAGGGAGTTCTGGATCCGCCATGGAAAGGCCTGCATCCGTATTTCCCAGTATTTCGCTCAGGAGACAGGAGTTCCATGCGTAATGAATATCTGGACAGGCGACGGCTTTAAGGATGTGCCTGCAGACCGGATGGGTCCCAGAATGCGCTATAAGGAATCGATTGAGGAGATTTTATCAGAGCCGTACGATCCAGAGCTTGTTAAGCCCTGTGTAGAGTCCAAGGTATTCGGTATCGGCGTTGAATCTTATACGGCAGGCTCTGCCGAATTTGCCCTTTCCTTTGCAGCAACCCATAAAGGAGTACTGCCCTTAATGGACAACGGACATTATCACCCTACAGAGATGGTCTCTGACAAGATTCCCGCCCTTCTTTGCTTCTTCCCGGAGATTGCCCTTCACGTGACCCGTCCGGTGCGCTGGGACAGCGACCATGTGGTGCTTTTTGATGATGAGACAAAGGAAATCGCAAAGGAGATCGTAAGAAATAACGCCTTAGACCGTGTTTATATTGCGCTGGATTACTTTGACGCCAGCATCAACCGTATTTCTGCATGGGCTGTGGGCTTTAGAAGCTTCCAGAAAGCACTGCTGTCCGCACTTCTTACGCCGGCAGCTCTGTTAAAGGAGCTTCAGGATGAGAACCGCATGACAGAGCTTATGATGATGCAGGAGGAGTTAAAGCTGTATCCATTGGGCGATGTATGGAATGAATACTGCCGTCAGTGCGGTGTGGAAAGTGACCAGAGCTGGTTTGAAAAAGTAAAAATATATGAGAAAGACGTACTGTCACAGAGAAAATAAGGAGGAAGTTGAAAATGAGATTTTTAGATGCAGAATTTGTTCAGGGTTTTATCCGCATGGCAAACGACGGCTGGGAGCAGGGATGGCATGAGAGAAATGGAGGAAATATATCCTACCGTGTAAAGGATGAGGAAGTAGAGAGCGTAAAGGAAGAATTAGAGCCAAAGGAATGGCGTCCCATCGGAACTACAGTTCCAGCTCTGGGCGGAGAGTATTTCCTTGTAACAGGCAGCGGAAAGTATCTCAGAAATGTAATTATTAAGCCTGAGGATTCCATCTGCATGATCGAGTTAGATCAGGCAGGAGAGAATTACCGCATCGTATGGGGGTTAGTAAACGGCGGAAAGCCAACCAGCGAGCTCCCTTCCCACCTGATGAACCATGAAGTAAAGAAAATCGCAACAAACGGTGCATACCGGGTAATCTATCATGCCCATACGGTGAATGTGATTGCCCTCACCTTTGTACTGCCTCTGAAGGATGAGGTATTTACAAGAGAGCTCTGGGAAATGGCAACGGAATGTCCGGTCGTATTCCCTGCCGGTATCGGCGTTGTGCCCTGGATGGTTCCCGGCGGCCGGGATATCGCGGTGGCTACCAGTGAGCTTATGAAACAGTATGATGTGGCTATTTGGGCGCATCATGGAACCTTTGCCGCAGGCGAGGACTTTGACATCACCTTTGGACTGATGCATACCGTAGAAAAATCTGCGGAGATTCTGGTTAAGATGCTGTCCATGCGCCCGGATAAGCTTCAGACCATCACTCCTCAGAATTTCAGGGATCTGGCAAAGGATTTTCATGTAACTCTGCCGGAGAAGTTTTTATACGAGAAATAAAGGAGGCATCTGCATGATCCGAAAAGCCTTTAAGATGTTTTTATATCCGGGCATGGAAGAGGAGTATGAAAAGCGTCACAACCTGCTTTGGCCGGAAATGAAGGAAATGATCCACGCTCACGGAGGCCATAATTATTCCATCTATTTAGACCGGGAAACCCATGTGCTTTACGGCTATATTGAAATCGAGGATGAAGCGCTCTGGGCCGCCTCCGCCGATACGCCCATTAACAGAAAATGGTGGGACTTTATGGCTGACATTATGGAAACAAACGAGGATAATAGTCCTGTAAGCGTTGATCTTGCGCCGGTGTTTCATTTGGATTAGGGGGAACCGGCAGGAACAGAAAACTGAGGAAGCTGCAAAGTCCTTAATGGAGCAGTATTAGGAGATTTTAGACGAATTGAAAGCAGAATAAGAGATACAAAAGGAGAATGATATGAAGAAGAAAGCGGATTATCAGAAGATGCTCCTTAAAATGATACGCCCTCTGACCCGTCATTATACTGATGACGGGTCCGGACTTTATCTGGGAGCATTTTCAGCAGGATATGGAAACTGAATTGCAGAAATGGAAGGATTTTCCAGGGTTTTATGGGAGCTGGCCTCCTACTGGGCCGGGGGGAGGAGAAGACGAAAGCCTTCTTTCAGTTTACCAGAAAGGACTGGCGGCAGGAACGGATCCTGAGGCTTCTTCCTACTGGGGAGATCTTCACAATAAGGATCAGCGGATGGTGGAAATGGCGGCTATCAGCTATGGCATTTTACTGGTGCCGGAAAAGCTGTGGGAGCCGTTAAGTGAGGCATCAAAGGATCATCTGGCAGATTGGCTGTATCAGATCAATCTTTATTCTCAGGCGGATAATAACTGGCATTACTTTAAGGTGATTGTCAATCTGGCGCTAAAGAGCGTGGGAAAGAAATGGAATCCTGAAGAAGTGAAAAAAGCCATGGACCGCTATGAGTCCTTTTATCTGGGAAACGGCTGGTATTCAGACGGAAAACGGCCTCAGAAGGATTATTATGTGTCCTTTGGCATTCATTTTTACTGTCTGCTGTATGCACGGTTTATGGAAAAGGAAGATCCGGAGCATATGGCTCTTTTTAAGGAACGCGCAAAGACATTTTCAGAGAGCTTTATCTACTGGTTTGATGATGAGGGAAAGGCCCTGCCCTTTGGCCGTTCTCTGACTTACCGGTTTGCACAGGCAGCCTTTTTTTCCGCCTGTGCCCTGGCAGGAGTGGAGTGTATTTCCTGGGGCGTGATGAAGGGGATTGTGGCCCGTCATCTGGATTACTGGATGAAGCAGCCGATTTTTGATAATGGAGGAATCCTGACGGTAGGTTATACCTATCCAAACCTTCTTATGTCTGAGACATATAATGCTCCCGGTTCTCCCTACTGGGCCTTAAAGGCCTTTGTATTTTTGGCTCTGCCGGATGATCATCCCTTCTGGCAGGCAGAGGAGGAGTCTCTTCCTTCCCTTGAGCCGGTTCACTGTATCCGGGAATGCGATATGCTGATCTGCCACAGGCCTCATGAGGCAGTGGCTCTTACAGCCGGACAGTATCCTACCATGGAGCATCCCATGGCGGCGGAAAAATATGCCAAGTTTGCTTATTCTACCGTGTTTGGATACTGCGTATCCCGTTCCTTCCATTGTCTGGAGCAGGCCGGGACAGACAGTATGCTGGCATTTTATGTCCATGGAATGTACTATGTGCGCCGCAGGTGTCTGGAGCATAGGGTAACAGAAACGTAAGTTTATGCAAGATGGAGTCCCATAGAGGGAATTGAAGTGGAAACCTGGCTGATTCCGGCAGAGGGAGGCCATCTGCGCAGGCATAGGATTGTAAGCCGGCTGTCTTGTGAGGCCTATGACTGCGGATTTTCCTATCCGGACTGCATGGAGCAGACCAGCCAGACAGAAGAGGAGCATATGGCGGCAGTGTGGGATGAAAATGGTGAAAGCCGTCTGAGTGCTTCCATGGGTCAGGGAACGGTGATCCGTCCCTTTTCCAATATGAATCTGATTTTTCCAAATGTGCGTATTCCTGCGGTACATCTTGCTATTGAGCCGGGCGTTACGGAATTTGAAAGTATGGTTACAGCTTCTTTTACACAGAAGGATATTGTGATCGGAGGAGGAAACTGCTATGCCTTACGGGATTGATAATGAAACAGAGGAATGGCTTAAAGGCCTGGAGAAAAAGTTGTATGCAAAGCTTAAGACCCAGTGCCTGAGGCTTGGGAGCATCATGCCCTATGTGCCGGAGCATGGCTGTTACTATGATATGGGGGCCAGAGAACTGACTGCCTGGACGAACGGCTTTTATGCCGGTATGCTGTGGCAGATGTATCACGCATTTAAAGAGGAAGAATTCCGCAGGGCCGCAGAGGGGATAGAGGAGCGCCTGGACGCTGCCCTTGAGGAATTTGTAAAACTGGATCATGATGTGGGTTTTCTGTGGCTTCACACGGCGGTAGCCGACTGGAGGCTTACAGGCAATGAAACCTCCAGAAAGAGAGGCCTCCATGCAGCCGGGATTCTGGCCGGAAGGTACAATCCGGCTGGACATTATATCCGGGCCTGGAATGGAGTACGGCAGGGAGTTGCCATTGTGGACTGTCTTATGAATCTGCCGCTTTTATATTGGGCAGCACAGGAAAATGAGTCTCCTGCCTGGAAGCAGATTGCCATAGAGCATACGGAAATGGCCCTGCGCTATATTCTGCGGCCTGACGGTTCCAGTAATCATATGGTGGATTTTGATCCCGAAACAGGGGAATATAAAGATAATCCCGGAGGACAGGGATATGAAAGCGGCTCCTCCTGGAGCAGAGGCCAATCCTGGGCCATTTACGGGATGGCTCTGGCATACCGTTATACGAAAAATCAGGCCTATCTGGATGCAGCCAAGCGGTCGGCTCATTATTTTATGACAAATGTTTCTTTAAATGACTATATCCCCCTTCTTGATTTCAGGGCGCCGAAGGAGCCGGTTTATATTGACACTACTGCCGGAGCCTGTGCGGTCTGCGGCCTTTTAGAACTCTCAGAGCATGTGGGAGAATATGAAAAGCCGCTTTATGTACAATCTGCTTTAAGATGCCTGAAGGCGGTTCAGGCATTTTGTGAGTGGGATCCTGATAAGGATTCGATCCTGGACGGAGGTTCTGCACGGTATGACAGGGCCTCAGACCGCTAGGTCCCGATTATTTACGGCGATTATTTCCTTACAGAGGCTATTCTGCGTTTTAGAGAAAAAGCATTTTTGCTCTGGTAAAAAATAGGTATAATACGAATGCCCGGGACATAGACTCAGAGGGAAAAAAGCCCTGCTGAGGTGATGATTCTTCCGGGAGGAATATGTCTTTGGATGTAGTGGATCAGAAGCGGGAAAATCTTTTAAATCTGGCTTTAAGTGCTTCAGAGGAAGAACGTCTTAAATCAGAAAATCTGGAAATAGGATACGATCCGGAAGATAAAACATGGGAGCTGATCCTGCGTTATTCGGGAAATCTGAACCGCCTGAGAGAGCTTTCGGATCAGGGAGTCACGGTGAGAGAACTTTTTAACGGATATGCCATTGCCAGAGTTCCCCAGGGGCTCTTAGACCAGGTCAGCGGTATTCGTGAGATTCAGTATATCGAAAAACCAAAGAGGCTGTGCCATGGATATGGCAAAGGCAGCCTCTTGTCTTTTGGGGATTCAACCGGGGAGAAGAGAGGAAGGCAGGTCATCTGGAACAGAGCCGGGCGGACATACAGGTGGCCTGGAGCATGGGCTTACGGGAAAAGGGGTGATCCTGGGAATCATTGATTCCGGAATCGATTATCTTCATCCGGATTTCAGAAATGA
>ENA-OPSK01002599-OPSK01002599.1-human-gut-metagenome-genome-assembly--contig:-NODE-2599-length-10465-cov-3.334198_pt1 | contig 10465 bp, 8 predicted proteins | sample MGYA00241807_ERZ501905 | MGnify/ENA primary metagenome ERZ501905 (study PRJEB25962, sample SAMEA2042111) | human gut metagenome | biome: human gut; feature: human-associated habitat; material: faeces...
GACCTATACATTCGTAGAAAAAGAGAAGCAGCAGGCCGCACTTAAGTTCCTGTTGAATGAGGTATTGACCTATCCTAAATGGTTGTTTGACACGGAAGTGGGACAGTACACCTATCTTCTGCGTAATACTCCGGTGGGAAAACAGGAGAACGCTCCTACTCAGATTCTCAAAAATGCACAGGCTTACATTCTTTGGGATTTACTGGGCAACAATCGCTTGATGCGTATGATTGAAAATGAATCCGTCAATGGGAAAAAAGCCTTTACGGTAGTAGAACTGATGGATGGACTTCATAAAAATATTTTTGGAGTTACCGAACGGGGAGGTGTCCCCAATGTCATGGAACGTTCTTTACAAAAGAATTTCCTTGACGCATTGCTGACAGCCGCAGCAGAACCCGAAGCAGTAAAAATCAACAAAAAGATTGCCGGTGAGCACTTCTTGCTTGACCATGCCACTCCGTTCTGTAGTTGTTATGCAGCTGAACAACGGGCACTTCGCCAGGAAGACCGCATGGGAGCTCCACGTGTGCTCAACTTCTACGGTAGCCAGCTTAACCGCATCTCAGATGCAATCTCAGTAAAGCGCGGTGAGTTGTTACGTATCAAGAAGATGTTGCAGAATCGTCTCGGAACTTCCGATACGGCTACACGCTACCATTATGAAGATATGATTTTACGAATTAACACAGCTCTAGGAGTCAAATAAAACAAATCAATCACTAAACATTTACAATTAATGAGAAAAAGACATCTTTGTATTTTGATATGCCTTTTCGCCAACGCATTGTTTTTTGCCAATGCCGCGAATCGCACTATCACCGGAGTCGTGATCTCCGGTGAAGATAATGAGCCACTCATCGGCGCCTCAGTTTACATATCAGCCGATGAACTGAAAAAAGCCGGAGTAGAAAAAACGGTGATGCTTACAGGCGATGCAAAACGTGTGGCAGATCAGGTGGCGGCTTCCCTCGGAATTGACGAAGTGTATAGCGAACTGCTTCCGGGAGATAAAGTGTCAAAAGTGGAAGAACTTCTGGCTATGAAATCTGAAAAGGACAAACTCGCCTTCGTAGGAGATGGAATCAATGACGCTCCGGTACTGACAAGAGCAGATATCGGAATCGCAATGGGAGCAATGGGATCTGATGCGGCGATTGAAGCGGCAGACGTCGTTTTGATGGATGACGATCCGTTAAAGATTTCCAAAGCGATCAAGATTTCCAAAAAGTGTCTCAGAATCGTGTACCAGAACATCGTATTTGCCCTGGGCGTTAAATTCCTGGTACTGGTTTTAGGCGCTTTGGGGTATGCAAATATGTGGGCGGCGGTATTCGCTGACGTAGGTGTTTCTGTCATCGCTATCCTGAACGCAATCCGGGCCATGCGTGTGAAGCAGCCGAATATGACTGCGTAAAGAAAATACAGGTTGGAGAATAAAAGCAGAAATGCGCCGCTGTTTTCTTCTGCGGCGCATTTCTCTATTACAAATCAGTCGGACATGATATTTCAAACAACGCATCTATGGAACGGTGCAGCAGCTTTGCCTGTGGCGTGTCGGCTAAAGAATAATAGACTTCCTTTCCGTCCCTCCGGCTGGATATAATGCCGCTTTTCTTTAGTATCCGCAGATGATGCGATACAGCCGGGGCACTCATATCAACAGCCGCCGCAATATTGCAGACACATTCGTCGCAATGGCACAAAAGCCATAATATCCGCAGGCGTGTCGGATCTCCAAGTTGCTGAAACAGAAAAGCTATATCTGTGAAGTCCTCTGTGTGAGGCATTTTATTTAAAACCCGTTCCATATTCTGCCCGTGGTTATGAGGTAAATTATAATGCGGCATAAGGCTCAGCTCCTTCCTGAAATAATGATACCTGCATCTATTTTATCTGTCAAACAGCTTATATAGATTGGAGAAAATACATGGACAAAACAGAAAAAATTGTTTCCGCAATTCCCAGCGCTGCCGAATTAGAGCAACTGGCTGAATTGCATAAGGCAATGGGCGACCATACCCGAATGCGAATCCTCTGGCATCTAACGCAGAAAGAATACTGCGTCAGTGATCTTGCCAAGGAAATCGGTGTTACAGAATCCGCTTTATCCCACCAACTCCGTGCATTGCGGATTGTTCGATTAGTCCGGTCACGCAAAGAGGGAAAGAAAGTAATCTATTCCTTGCAGGATGAACATATCGGATGGGTACTGGAAGAAACCTATGCCCATATTTCAGAAAGATGAAAAGGCAGCCCCTGCGTTGTGGGCAGGGGCTGCGCTGGGCGCTCGTTACAGGTTTTCGTAGGAAACCAACTGGCTCATCGGGATACGCTGGGAATCGAAACGATTGGTGTCAGCGTCCTCCTCATCTGAGTAGCCGACAACCAGGATATTGACCGGCTCCAAGTTGGCCGGGAGGTTAAATTCCTGCTTCAGCACATCAGGCTGGAAATAGCAAACCCATACCGTGCCAAGTCCCAGCTCTGTGGCCTGGAGCATCATGTGATCTGTCAAAATGGAAGCGTCGATGTCACCGCTCTGCTTCTTATCGAAAGGCCGTGTCCATGCCTTGTTGTGATCGGCGCACACGATGATTGCCATGGGCGCACCGTAGATGCCCGCTGCCTTGCTGATTTTGGCAAGGCCCTCCTCACTCTGAACGACAAGCAGATGAACCGGCTGGAGGTTCGCCGCAGTCGGAGCCACATGAGCGGCTTCCAAAATCTGCTCCAGCTTTTCCGGCTCAACTTTCTGGTTAGTGTAACTGCGTACCGAGTGACGTTTTTTTGCGATATTGATAAAATCCATAGTATGAAGTCCTTTCTGTAATCATGTATTGTGTCAAATCAACCGTTAAATTTATTGTAGCACTTAGAATGAAAACCGCAAGAATGCACTTTTTTGATAGGCACTATCCCAAAAGATAGCAGCTTGCGTGAAAGGAGTTATCTTAAATGAAATGCGAAACGAACCCAAATAACTGCCCTATTGAAGTAACATTGTCCTTAATCGGCGGCAAATATAAGCCGGTGATTCTCTGGTTTCTGATAGACCATCCCCTGCACTATGCTGAATTGCAGCGACTCATACCAAAAGCAACCCCTAAAATGCTCTCTCAACAGCTCCATGATCTGGAAAACAGTGGTATCATTCATCGTGAAGTTATACCGGAAAAGCCACCAAAGACTCTGTATTCCCTCACTGCTTTTGGCAAGAGCCTTATCCCTATTTTGGACGCAATGTGCCAATGGGGAAACAGTTATCTGGACGGGCTGGATGTTCAGGCACCATGCTGTCAAAATCATAACTCTCAATAATACAAAAATTGGATAATCGCCTTTTCATGGTAACTACCCGTATGTTGTGCTTTGTTAGAATGTGTTGTATCATAAGAACCAAACTGTCATAATATGAGCCAATAAATCTGGAATTTGTAAAGGAGATATAGAAAGAAAATTGAGAAATCAAATTTGGGATTGCCTAATATAATTACACAGCGCAACAAAGTCAACATCTGGACTTTTACCCAAAATATTTTTCAAGCTTTCTTCCGCCTTTTTATGCAGCTCCGGCTTTTTCAGATCATCCAGCAGAAAGAAAATGTTGAGCCGCCTGCCAATCGTAAAAAGAAGTTTTTCATCCGGGGATAAAGACAAAAACCGATCAATCGCCGATAGCATTTCCTGTTTCTCTGTCCGCAAATTGCCCCGGACTTCCAGAAGAAGATTGATGATGTGTTCATTTACATAGTAGCTGTCCATCGCTTGTAACTGCTGCAAAAACATCTTTTGCTCTATTACAATTTCTTCTTCTGATTGCAAGGTGAAAGAGCCATCACGGACGAACTCCCCCAGCTTGGATTCCGGTTTAATACCCGTAGCATGGACACGGATAAAATCAGGCTGGATCACGTTCAATGCTTTTGCCGTCTGGATCGCATTTTCTTCCGATAACTCTTTACCGCCGATCCCAAGCAATATAAACTCTGACAAAATCATGTCAGCGTCTTTTGCCATGCAGCCACTTCGTACAACCGTATCTGAATCGAATCCTTTATTTATTAGTCTCAATATCTGAGCTGAACCGGTTTCCATTCCGCAGTAGAGATGATTTAGTCCAGCTTGCCGGAGTATCTTTAACTCTGCTGGAGTTTTCCGAGTGATACTATCCGCACGGGCATAGGAAGTGATGTATTGAATGTCGGGGAAATACTGATTGATTGCGTCCAATATGCGAAGCAAATAATCTGTTTTCAACACCAGAGCATCCCCGTCCTGCAAGAAACAGGAATTGATTTTCTTGCCCTGATAAAACTGGGCTTGCTGTCTAATGTCCTCTATGGTTTCGTCGATGGGACGCATGGAAAACTGCATGGATTTATAAAGCCCACAGAAATAGCACTTATTCCAATGACATCCTCTTGTAACTCGTATCAGTAGGCTATTACTCTCAGAGGGCGGGCGAATAGGCCCAATTTCTATATCTTTCATGAGTATATGTCCTTTCTATGTATTCATGTTTAGGGTATCATCCCGGACAAATCTAAACAAGAATGTACTTTTTTGAAAGGCACTATCCTTTTGGAAAGTAGCAAGATGCGGTACACGGGAGCAAATAACGAAAGATTTTGCAAGCAATGGAAAGGGATATCCTTTTGCCCTCCGCCCCTTATAGGGCTGCTGGCAGAAGTTTATCCCTTTCCGCTTGTTGGGGAGTTCCCCAAGCCCCCGGCAGAGTGCTGGCGCAACTCTGACCGAACACCACAAAATTGTGATGGCTACGCTTCGCTTATAAAAGAAAAAACCGGAAGCTGGGCACTATGCCACAGCTTCCGGTTTTCCTAATACCTTAACGGTCTTGCTCCTGTTTCTTCTCTTGTTTCTGTTCTTTCTTTTCTTCTTGTTTAATCTGAAGCAGGCTGTCCACGTTGGACTTGACCGCCTGCAATTCCTGGTTTTCCTGCCGCAGCCGTTTGAAATCCTCATAGGCGGCTTTTTTCTTTGCCAGCAGATCAGTGTACTCCGCTTGCAGCACTTTGACGGTCGGCAGTTTTTTCACACCCAGGGCATCAAACGCCCGCTTCGCCGCTTCATGCAAAAGCAGATCTGTTTCATGGGCTGCCCTAAACGCCGGTTTATCCGCAGCTTTGGTTTTCCGATAAGCCAGATAGGTATTCCGGGTCTTGGCATAGTTGATGATATGCGTCTTTAAGGCTGCGATCTGTTCCATACGATGCTCCATCTGCTTGATGGAGATAGAAACCGTTTCAAAATCTGCCGCAGCCGTTTCCACTCTGGATGCCAGAACATCATACTCCGTGATACCATGCTCTGTAAGGTAGTTGAGGGTCTTTGCAGCCTCTTTCAGATTGTGAATCTTCATCCACCGCTCCATGCCGGGGCCACGCCCTTGCAAGCGGGCCTGAATGTCCATAAGCAGATTGATACGGGTATCCTTTTGCAGATTGACTTTCTTTTTACGGCGGGGCAACTGGGTCTTGCCAATGCGCTCTTGCAGAACTTCCAGCGTGTAGTCAGCCCCCAGTATCCGGGAACGGGTAAAACGCTCCTGACCCTGGGCACGAAATTTCAAAATCTTTTTACTCTGAACGACCTCATAGCCCTCCTGCCGCATAGCTTCCAAAAATTCATCAAAAGTCTTGACCGTAGGCAGTATCCGGTCAATATTTTTCCGCAAGAGATTTTTCCAACTCTTGCCGGTTTTCTCTGCCGCCCACTCTACATAGTGCTTGCCTTTTTCCTGGGGTTCTTCAATGATGTTCAGACCAAATTCCTGGCATATCCGGTCATTGGCTTTCCGCAGGGGGAGAAAGCTGTTTTTCACATTGTTGAACTTGTGGGAGCAGTCCAGAGCAGTGCTGTTAAATTCGATGTGATTATGGATATGCTTCTTATCCACATGAGTTGCCACAATGAATTGATGTTCCCCACCGGTAAACTCCATCGCCAGTTTATACCCCAGCTTATTGGCATCCTCCGGCGTGATGGTTCCCGGCTCAAAAGACTGAATAATCAGATAAGAAATCACATCCTGATCCGGGGCACGTTTGCGTCCGGTAGTGGCGGTATAAATCTGCTTGGATACCGCAAATTCCTGCCATGCCGTATCCGGGGAACACTGATAGCCAGTGACCAGTAAGCCGCCGTCTGTTTTCTCTGGATTCTTGTCATAGTCCAGCCGGTCTTTTAACGCAGCGGCAATGCTGCGTCCCTCGCTGGCATGGCGGGGTTTGAGTTTTGAGATTGCCATACAGCGGCTCCTTTCTGTCAAAAGTAAGGGCACGGCAGCTTGAAAATACTGCCGTGCCCGGTTGGGGTTATGCTGTTAAATTGCCTTTCGCATACTGTTTATATCGTCCACTCGTTCTGTCAGCCAGACAGCCGCCCCCGGCGGTTCATAAGTCCTCAAACTTGGAGAGCAGGGAGCTGAACGCTCCCCACAGTTCTCCGTATCTGGTTTTTAAATCTGCGATGTCCTCCTCATACAGATTGCCGGTGCTGTTCACACGCCTTGCGATCTGGTTCAAATTGTTGGAGCAGGTGCGCAGCAGGGCGGCCAGTTCCTTAACGTCTGTCATATCTACCCGGACAACGTAGCCGTCCACCGCCATTTTTCTGAGGTACGCCCTCTGGTTGTGCGTGCCGAGCAGTTCCATCTTTTTGTCAATAATCTCTTTTTCTTCGGGCGATACTTTGAAATACAAGGGAATGGTGCGCCCACTGCGTGGATTCATTAAATTGCCACCTCCATTTCTTTATCTTTCTTTGGTGCTGCACTGGCGGCGGACTCCCCACCCATACGGCGCAAAAGCCGCTTGATGGAAGTCTTGCCGTCATGCTTTTGCCGTTCCCGGCTGTTTGGTTTGTCTTTGCCGCCGATATTTAACGCCACATTTAAGGCAGCCAGCCGCTCCGATTTTTCCGCAAGTTCCGCTTCCTGGGGGAATGGGCGCTTGACCTCAACCTTGGCGTCCTCCATCTGCTGGAGCAGGTTTCCAAGAACCGTCTGATGCTGTTCCAGGTTATCCCGCATTCCCTCCAGCACATTGTCCATACGGGTGATGTTGCCAAAGGGGTCGCTGCCCGGTTCAAAAGTATGGGAGCGGGTATGCTTCAAAGTAATCTGAAGCTTCGGGGACAGTCCGCTGTCGGATACCCATAACGTCATGGGGAACCCACGATATTCGCCCAGTTCTACCTTGTCGCTCAAATCTTTCAGGCTTTCAAACGCAGCGATGATCGCCTGGCCTGCTTCTTTCTTTTCGGTGTAAGTAGTGCCCATGACCGTCATGGAAAAATGCTCCTTATCCGGCGGCGTATGGGCTTCCAGGTGCCGGATGTCCGTTTCCAGGTCAGCAATCGTTTCCTGTTCCCGTTTGATTGCCTGGGGATAGAACTTAATCAGGTTATCCTCCAGGGCGTACCGCTGGCTTTCATGGTTGGCTTTTAACAGCTTTAGCTTCGTGACCTGCCCATCCAGTTCGGTCTTTTCCATAATCCTGGGGTCGCCGGATGCCAGCGCCTTAACTTCCGCATAGGAAAGGGCAGCTTCGTCCACATCCTCACAGGAGCGGGACGGGTTCTTGCCGCTCATAAGCTGGCCGATGAATTTCTGCTTGTTCTCGATCAGCCCCCAGTTATAGGCGTCAAAGGTTCCCTCCGTCACATACTTAAAGATTTTGACACTCTTAAACTGGTTGCCCTGGCGCAGAATGCGCCCCTCACGCTGTTCGATGTCCGCAGGCCGCCAGGGGCAGTCCAAATGGTGAAGCGCCGCAAGCCGTGTCTGGACGTTTGTGCCAGCCCCCATCTTGGAGGTGGAGCCTAAGAGAACACGCACCTGGCCTTTCCGCACTTTAGAAAACAGTTCCGCTTTCTGAACGTCGGTCTTTGCGTCATGGATAAAGGCGATCTGTTCCGGTGGAACGCCCTGTGCCATCAGCTTCTGTTTGATGTCATCGTACACATTAAAGGAGCCGTCCCCGTGGGGCGTGGAGAGGTCGCAGAAAACAAGCTGGGCACCTTTCTGGGGTTCCGTATCCCGCCAGACTTGCAGCACATTCCCCACACAGGCATTGACCTTGCTTTCCGGGTCGTCAGGCAGTTCAGGGTATGCCAGACGCTGATCCAGCGCCAGCTTCCTGCCGTCCGACGTAATCTTGAGCATATTGTCCTCCCTGGGTTCCACTAAGCGGTTTCTCACATCCTCCGCACGTTCCCCCAGTTCGGCAACCAGTTCTTTTTGAAATTCGCTGGGTTTTGTGACTACCGTGATATTTTCCGATGCCGGAACCGGCAGCTTTAACATTTCAGCAGTCTGGATGTCCGCCGCCTCTTTCCACATGGCCATCAGTTCCGGCAGGTTAAAGAACTTGGCAAACCGGGTCTTGGCACGGAAACCGCCGCCCTCCGGGGCCAGCTCCAGCGCCGTGACCGTTTCGCCAAATGCTGCCGCCCAGCTATCAAAATGGTCAAGGCCGGTTTCTTTTAGCAGGTCATATTGCAGGTAGCGCATCATGGTGTAAAGTTCCACCATGCTGTTGCTGACCGGGGTTCCGGTGGCAAACACCACGCCTTTCCCTCCGGTCAGATCGTCCAGATACCGGCACTTGGCAAACATATCACTGGATTTCTGGGCTTCGGACTGCCCGATACCGGCAACATTCCGCATTTTTGTTGTGAGGAAAAGATTTTTAAATCCGTGCGCCTCGTCCACAAACAGCTTATCCACACCCAGTTCCTCAAAAGTGACCACATCATCCTTGCGGCTCTGGTCATTTAGCTTTTCCAGTTTTGCCTGCAAGGATTTCCGGGATTTTTCAAGCTGTTTGATGGTGTAGCGTTCACCGTTCTGGGCTTTGGCTTCCTCAATGCCGTCAATCACCTGGTCGATCTGCTCCCGCAGGATTGCTTTCTGCCGCTCCGGGGAGAGGGGGATTTTCTCAAACTGGGAATGCCCGATCACCACCGCATCATAATCGCCGGTGGCAATCCGGGAGCAAAATTTCTTCCGGTTCTGGGGTTCAAAGTCTTTCTTTGTGGCAACCAGCACTTTGGCACCGGGATAGAGCCGCAGAAAATCTGCGCCCCATTGTTCCGTCAGATGGTTAGGAACCACTACAAGGTTTTTCCGGCATAAGCCCAGTCGTTTGCCCTCCATAGCCGCCGCGATAATTTCAAAGGTCTTGCCAGCGCCCACACAGTGGGCAAGCAGGCTGTTCCCGCCGTAAAGCATCCGGGCAACGGCATTCTGCTGGTGAGAGCGCAGCTTGATTTCCGGTGTCATACCGGTAAAGCGGATATGGCTGCCGTCATATTCACGGGGTTTGATGCTGTTGAAGATCTCATTGTATTTCTGGCACAGCACTTCCCGGCGCTCCGGGTCTTTCCATACCCAGGATTTAAAGGCTTCCCGCACCATTTCCTGTTTCTGCTGGGCCAGCATGGTTTCTTTCGTGTTGAGGACACGCTTTTCCGTGCCGTCTGCATCGTGGATGGTGTCATACACCCGGCAGTCCCGCAGATTTAAGCTGTCCTCAATGATGGCATAGGCGTTCTTGCGCTTGGTTCCGTAAGTCACATAGGCAAGGGTATTGTTCGTACTGTCACGGGTCTTGCCGCTGATGTTCCACTCGCCGGTAGCGGCGGAATACCGTGCGGCAATGGTATCGCCCCTGAGATAGCCAGGGGTCTTTAAAAGTTCATAGGTAAACTGGGTGTAATACTTCGGGTCAATCCAGGTTGCGCCGATCCGCACATCAATCTCAGCCGCAGAGAGGTCTTTGGGCTGTGACTGCTCCAGTGCAGATACGTTGACCGCATACGCCGGGTCATGTTCCGCCGCAGCCCTGGCAGCCGCCAGCTTCTTCCGCACATTGCCGGAAAGGTACTCGTCAGCGTTTTCCCAGCCCCCCAGCGGATGATCCAGCCCTTTTTCCGGGTTCTTAAAGATCACGCCGGAGAGTTCCTTGGCAATCTCCAGTTCCTCACCGGGACGGTCTAATATCTCCGCCATAAAGGAAAGGTCAACCCCGGCCCGTTCCCCAATGGACACCGCCAGGGCTTCCACCGGGGTATCCACATGGTCAATGCGCTTTTCCTGGTTGATGGTGCGCTTGGAGAACATATCCGCTTTGCGCTCCAGCTTGCCGTCCTCGTCAATGACTTCCAGCGCGCAGAGCAGATAGTAGCTGGAATCATCGGCAAAGGCCAGCCGGTTTGCCCGATCATTGATAAGTCCATATTTTGCCGAAAAGCTGTCATAGAGGAGGTTGAGTTCAGTCTGTTTGTCTTGGATGGCGCTGTCCGGTGTAGCAGCATCCATTTGCAGGTCGATCAGCTCCTGGACGCAATTCCGCAGCCCCACCATGCCTTTGACACGGACTTTGGCGGTAGCGTTGAGATCGGGGCGCACCATACGGCTGTTTTCCCGGAAGTACAC
>ENA-OPSK01002600-OPSK01002600.1-human-gut-metagenome-genome-assembly--contig:-NODE-2600-length-10455-cov-6.638942_pt1 | contig 10455 bp, 10 predicted proteins | sample MGYA00241807_ERZ501905 | MGnify/ENA primary metagenome ERZ501905 (study PRJEB25962, sample SAMEA2042111) | human gut metagenome | biome: human gut; feature: human-associated habitat; material: faeces...
GAGACACAAAAAAACACAGAGTTATAGTTTGTCAAACTCTGTGTTTCTTTATAAATTTTAGCCGTAGGCTCACATTACTCTTATGCAAACATCTTATTGAACTCTTCAGCAGAAACGTTCTTATGCTCCAGTTCCACCTGAGACTTCAATGCTGTAGCCAATTTAGATTCAACCACACGATTAACCAAGCCTTCTATGCTCTCTTTCTTCTTAAGCATTTCCTTTGAGTAGTTTTCCAGGATTTCTTCAGGCACACTCATCATACCATATTGTGCAAACTGTGCGCGGGTAGCTTCCTTAGCCATGTTTGTGATGTCTTCCTGCTCAACCTTGATATCATTGGCTTTCACCAGCTGTTCTTTAATCAGGTGCCAAGTCAGCTCTTCGATGCTCTTGTCATAGTTGTCCTCTACAAAGCTTTCTTCCTTGTCAGGATTGTTCAGACGCATAATGCGCTTCAGTAATGCATCCGGGAATTCCAGCTTGCCTACTTTCTCTGTCAGCATCTTACGTGCGTCAATCAAGAACTTATAGTCACTGTCTGCCACGAACTGGTTGGCAATAACTTCCTTCACTTTGGCACGGAATTCCTCTTCCGTTTTCACATTACCTTCGCCAAATACCTGGTCGAAAATTTCCTGAGTCAAGTCACCCGGAACGAAACGTGTGATTTCTTCTACCTGGAAGCTGAAATTGGATTTTACTTCGGGAGCAGCTTCCTTGTCAATCTTCAATAAAGAAGACAATTCGGCAGCATTTCCGTCCCAAGCAGTATTCGGATTGAATACAAGCACATCGTTCACTTTTGCACCGGCAAAGATAGCTTTCTGTTCATCATTTTTCATGTACGAAGGCATCATTACAGCACCTTCCACCTGAATACCACCCTCTTTGGTATTACCTTCTTCATCCAGTTCAGCAAGCAAACCTTTCAGCATGTCATTGTCCTCGTAAACGTCTACCTTGTCATACTTGCCGTTACGTTGAGTGTAAGCCTTGACCTGGTTATCCACCATTTCGTCTGTAACTTCAATAGTATAGTAATCTACCTTATCTTTTGCACTGACTTCAGCTTTAAATTCCGGAGCCAAAGCAATATCAAACAAGAATTCGAACTCTTCCATAGTATCGAAATCAATTTCCTGCTGCTTGTCTTCGTTGGGCAAAGGCTCGCCCAATATATTTACCTTATTGTCCTGGATATACTTATATACTGTTTCTGAAAGCAGCTTGTTCACCTCTTCAGCCAATGCAGACTTACCATACATTTTCTTAACTAAGCTCATAGGAACCATTCCCTTACGGAAACCGGGAATCTGTGCCTTCTGACGGAAGCTCTTCAATGATTTGTCTACTTTTTCCTGATAATCTGCTTTCTCAAGCTTTACAGTAAGCAGTGCGCTTACTTTGTCAATGTTTTGTAATGAAACGTTCATTCTGACAATTATTTATTTGATTTATACTTTGTTCCATATCTCAAATGGGCGTGCAAAATTAGCGTTATTCTTTCAATTATCAAAAGAACATTGCCGATTTATTTCAGTTTAATTCTTGGATAGAGCGGTAGAAGAGCCCAACCATCGGACTGACAACGGAGGACGTTTATGGGAAAGATACTCAGGGAAAAGACGATGATAAACCGAACCGTCCAGTTTCTATGAAGAGAAATGGGAGTTGCCCGAAGGCACGACAATCTACAAAAATAATTAAGGAAAAACATTGTTTATCCGAATTTTATGCGTTTCTTTGTCGCGGAATGATGGCGCATTAGTTTTTCGATTTCCATTACATGGTTTTTACTTCCGTTTTCAAGAACGCTTTTGTAAACTCTCTGTCGTTGTAATCCATTTATTATTCAGCCTTCCTTCCAAGAGAGTTTTATTCATTATATTTATTTTATCAATTTCATTATGAACATTTATGTTGGAAACCTTAACTACCGCGTTAAGGAGAGTGACCTGCAGAAGGCAATGGAAGATTACGGCACAGTATCTTCTGTAAAATTTATCAATGACCGCACCACCGGACGTTTCAGAGGCATCGCTTTTGTAGAAATGGAAGATGACGCTGCTGCAGCTAAAGCTATTGCCGAACTAGACGGTGCTGAATTCTTCGGCCGCCAAATGGTAGTGAAAGAAGCAAGACCTCCAAAATATTAATCATAGAGATTTAAGGAGAAATAAAAAAAGGCCACTGAATGAGTGGTCTTTTTTTATTTCTATCAATCGACAGTATCCGGGATTACTTCATAAAATCCTTGCGACGAAGTACGAAGCTATTACTCAGATACTTTTCACGTACAATCTTATTCTCGGCCAACTCTTCCGGCGTACCCTGGAACAAAATTTTTCCTTCAAATAGCAGATAAGCACGATCGGTAATGCTCAGCGTCTCCTGCACATTGTGGTCAGTAATCAAAATGCCGATATTCCTATCTTTCAACTTCCACACAATCTGCTGAATATCCTCCACTGCAATCGGGTCTACACCGGCAAAAGGCTCGTCCAACATAATAAATTTGGGGTCAATGGCCAGACAACGGGCAATTTCTGTACGGCGCCGCTCGCCACCTGACAACTGGTTACCCTTGTTCTTCCTTACCTTCTGCAAGCGGAACTCTGCAATCAGGCTCTCCAGCTTGTCTTTCTGATACTCCAAAGGCTTGTCGGTCATTTCCAGTACAGATGCAATATTGTCTTCCACACTCATTTGACGGAACACGGAAGCCTCCTGCGCCAAATAACCGATACCCGTCTGCGCACGCTTGTATACCGGATATTTCGTTATATCCAAATCATTCAAGAAGATACGTCCCTCATTGGGAGTAATCAGCCCTACGGTCATATAAAACGAAGTTGTCTTACCGGCGCCATTCGGCCCCAGCAAACCGACAATCTCCCCTTGCTTCACATCAATGGACACATGGCTCACTACCGTACGCTTTCCGTACTTTTTCACCAAATCCTCCGTACGCAGCACCATGCTACCTTCCTCCCGTGGCTCTGCCCCAGCAGTCAAGCTTGGTCCGGCCTGCAGATTTTCCTTAACTTCCTCTACATTGTCCTTTATGCCTTTTTCTTCTTCCATACTCTAAAGGTTTTCGCCGCAAATGTAGCAAAAATAAGCCGAAATAGTGTACATTTGCATTCAAATACTTATATGTTATGTTTAAAGCACTTAAGACAGTGGGACGATATATCATACTGATGGGACGCGTATTTGCCCGTCCCGAACGTATGCGTATGTTTTTCCGCCAATATGTCAACGAGTTGGAACAGCTCGGCGTGAACTCTATCGGCATCGTATTGCTGATATCGTTCTTCATCGGAGCTGTAATCACCATACAGATAAAGTTGAACATCGAGAGTCCTTTCATGCCTCGATGGACAGTGGGATATGTAACCCGAGAAATCATGCTGCTGGAATTCTCCTCCTCCATCATGTGTCTGATTCTGGCAGGAAAGGTCGGGTCAAACATCGCCTCGGAGCTGGGCACCATGCGAGTCACCCAGCAGATAGACGCCCTTGAAATTATGGGTGTCAATTCTGCCAACTATCTCATCCTACCGAAAATTGCCGCTATGGTGACAACCATTCCACTGATGGTGACGTTCAGTATATTCGCCGGTATCATAGGTGCCTTCTGTACTTGCTGGTTCGGCGGCATCATGTCGGCGGTAGATTTAGAATACGGCTTGCAGTACATGTTTGTCGAATGGTTTATTTGGTGCGGCATCATCAAGTCGCTGTTCTTTGCCTTTATCATTGCCAGCGTATCGGCATTCTTCGGTTACACCGTCGAAGGCGGTTCCATCGAAGTGGGCAAGGCGTCCACCGACTCCGTAGTATGCAGCAGCGTACTTATCTTATTCGCCGACCTAATATTAACTCAACTTTTAATGGGATGATTGAACTGAAAGGACTTTGCAAATCATTTGAAGAAAAAGAGGTACTGAAAGATATCAATGCCACTTTCGAGAATGGAAAGACCAACCTAATCATAGGGCAGAGCGGTTCGGGAAAAACCGTACTCATGAAATGTATCGTGGGTCTGCTGACACCGGACAAAGGAGAATTGTTGTATGACCACCGCAACTTCCTCGCCATGGGAAAGAAGGAAAAGAAAGCGCTCCGCCGGGAAATGGGAATGATTTTCCAAAGTGCCGCGCTGTTCGATTCCATGACGGTACTGGACAACGTGATGTTTCCACTGAACATGTTCAGCAACGATACCCTGCGCGACCGGACTCGTCGTGCCATGTTCTGCCTGGAGCGTGTAAACCTGATTGAAGCCAAAGACAAATTTCCCGGAGAAATCAGCGGCGGTATGCAGAAACGCGTAGCCATTGCCCGTGCCATTGCCCTAAACCCGCAATACTTGTTCTGTGACGAGCCGAATTCAGGACTTGACCCCAAGACCTCGCTTGTCATCGACGAACTGATACAAGATATAACCCGAGAATACAATATGACTACTCTCATCAACACTCATGACATGAACTCTGTAATGGGTATCGGAGAAAAAATCATCTATATTTACGAAGGACACAAAGAATGGGAAGGCAATAAAGACGATATCTTCACTTCCACCAACGAGCGGTTGAACAGTTTCATATTTGCATCTGACCTATTCCGGAAAGTCAAAGAAGTGGAGATACAGAACCTTGAAGGATAAAACCACACCTCATTTTCTAACCTATTACATAAGAAAGCGTCCGGAAGCTATGTTCCGGACGCTTTCTCTTCATAAAACCAGTTAATAGAATCGACTATATCATCACGATATATTTTACTTCTGCCGGATATAGATATTTATCGGAGTTCCGGTCAACTTCCATTTCTCACGCATCTTATTTTCCAGGAATCGTCTGTAAGGCTCTTTCACATATTGTGGAAGATTTGCAAAATAAACAAATGACGGCACCTGGGTATTGGGCAACTGCGTAATATACTTTATCTTGATATACTTACCCTTAATTGAAGGGGGGGGATACGCCTCGATAAGCGGCAGCATTTCCTCGTTCAAACGAGCTGTCGGAATACGCGTCATACGATTTTCGTACACATCACGCGCCTCTTCCAATACCTTCAGAATACGCTGTTTGGTCAGTGCCGAAGCAAAGATGATAGGAAAATCCACAAACGGAGCGAAACGGTTGCGGATAGCATCTTCGAAAGTCTTCATCACCTTCACAGTCTTGTCCTTCACCAAGTCCCACTTGTTCACCACAACCACCAGCCCCTTGGCATTCTTCTGTATCAAGGAGAAGATATTCAAATCCTGGCTTTCGATGCCACGCGTAGCGTCTACCATCAAAATACATACATCTGCATTCTCAATGGAACGAATGGAACGGATTACGGAGTAGTACTCCAAATCCTCATTCACCTTGTTCTTCTTACGGATACCCGCCGTATCCACCAAATAGAAGTTCAAGCCGAATTTATTATATTTCGTGTAGATGGAATCACGGGTCGTGCCCGCGATATCGGTAACGATATGCCGATCCTCGCCAATAAAAGCATTGATAAGAGAAGACTTTCCCGCATTCGGGCGTCCTATAATCGCGATACGGGGCAACTCCTCCTCCAGTATCTCCACCTTCTCCTCGGGCAACGTCGCCACGATCTTATCCAGCAAATCCCCGGTATAAGAACCATTGATGGCCGAGATGCAGAAAGGATCTCCCAAGCCAAACGAGTAAAACTCCGCCGAGGCCGGATGCAATTCGTAATTATCCGCCTTGTTCGCCACCACGATCACCGGCCGCTTGCAACGGCGCAAGATCTGCGCCACCTCCATGTCCAGATCCGTGATGCCATTCAATACATCGACGACGAACAAGATCACGTCCGCCTCCTCGATAGCCACTTTTACCTGCTTGTTGATCTCCTCCTCGAAAACATCCTCCGAGTTAACCACCCATCCGCCTGTGTCAATCAGCGAAAACTCCTTGCCGGTCCACTCCACCTTGCCGTACTGACGGTCGCGGGTAGTACCAGCCTCCTCGTTCACGATCGCCTGACGGGTACCCGTCAACCGGTTGAAAAGGGTGGACTTACCTACATTGGGTCTCCCCACTATCGCTACTATATTTCCCATAAATTCTCCTTTCGTATGCTATTATTAGTCCAGCTGATAACCGAAGTTCTTCAATATGTTGTCACGGTTACGCCAGTCTTTTTCCACTTTGACAAACATTTCCAAAAACACCTTCTTTCCGAAGAAACGTTCGATATCCTTCCGGGCCATAGCACCTACTTTCTTCAATGCTTGCCCTTGATGCCCGATGATAATCCCTTTCTGGGTATCACGCTCCACGATGATCAGCGCCTTGATATGGATCAGCTCATCATCCTCCTTGAACAACTCGACGACCACTTCTACCGCGTAAGGTATTTCCTTCTGATAATATAACAAGATTTTCTCACGAATGATCTCTGTCACGAAGAAACGGGCCGGTTTATCGGTCAAGGCGTCTTTCTCGAAATAAGGCGGGGAATCAGGCATCAACTCCTCCACCCGACGCTTCACGTAATCTATATTGAAATTCGAAAGCGCGGAGATCGGGATGATCTCGGCCTTCGGAAGCAATTCCTTCCACTGGGCCACGAGCTTCTCCAGCTCCGGCTGATTGGTCTGGTCGATCTTATTGATCAACAAGAGAACCGGACACTCTATGCTCTGTACCCGTGCTAGGAACTCGTTATTTTTATCAATCGTCTCGACGACATCCGTCACGTACAACAGCACGTCGGCGTCGCCTAAGGCGGATTGAGAGAAATTAAGCATGGATTCCTGCAACTTATAATTCGGCCGCAAGACTCCCGGCGTGTCAGAATACACGATTTGCATATCGTCGGTATTCACGATACCCATAATACGATGCCTTGTCGTTTGCGCCTTCGAGGTGATAATAGAGATCCGCTCCCCGACCAAACGATTCATCAACGTAGACTTACCTACGTTTGGGTTTCCAACGATATTGACAAAACCCGATTTATGCTTTTTTTCCATCATACCCCCATTTCAGATAAACCGCTCCCCACGTAAAGCCCGCTCCAAAAGCGGCAAGGATCAGGTTATCTCCTTTTTTCAATTGATTCTCCCATTCCCATAGACAAATAGGAATCGTACCGGCGCTTGTGTTGCCATATTTCTGGATATTGATCATCACCTTATCCATATCTACGCCCAAGCGTTTCGCCGTAGCGTCGATAATCCGCAGGTTCGCTTGATGAGGAACGATCCACGCGATATCATCATGCGTCAAGCCATTCTTCTCCGCGATCTCAGCGGCCACGTCCGCCATATAAGAAACCGCGTACTTGAACACCACACGTCCATCTTGATAAACGAAATGCTCACGGTTGTCCACCGTCTCGTGAGAAGGAGGATAAGCCGAGCCGCCCGATTTCATGATCAGATGCGGATAGCCTACGCCGTCTGTCCGTAAAATAGTATCCAAGACACCGAACTCCTCGGTAGTTGGCTCCAACAAGACCGCTCCGCAAGCATCCCCGAACAAAGGACAAGTAGAACGATCTTGATAATCTGTAATAGATGTCATCTTATCACCCGATACGACAACCACCTTCTTATAACGCCCCGAGCGAATATAATTAGCGCCCGTCTCCAAAGCATACAAGAAGCCTGCGCACGCACCTTGCATATCAAAAGTCATCGCGTTCTTACAACCTGTATGATAAGCGATGATAGAAGAAGTTGTCGGGAAATGATGATCCGGGGTAGTCGTAGCGGTCAAGACAACCTCTACTTCTTCCGGATTCAGGTTCGTTTTCTCGAGCAATTGCTTCACGGCCCGTATACCCATGTAAGAGAGTCCTACGCCCTCCCCTTTCAATATCCTGCGCTCCTTAATACCCACACGAGTCATGATCCACTCATCCGTCGTATCGACCATCTTGGAAATATCCTCATTCGTCAATACATCTTCAGGAACGTATCCACCCACTCCTGTGATAACCGCATTTATCTTATCCATAACTTTAAAAATAAAAGGACTACTTATCCCAATTAAAAAAAAGCCCTAAAAAAAACTTTTAGGGCTATTTCTTTTGTTCATCAAACCATATAAGTTGACAAACTTACACAGCAGCTTCTTTTTCAATCGCTAATTTACCTCTGTAATAACCGCACTCACCACATACAGTGTGATAGATGTGCCATGCGCCACAGTTCGGGCAAATTGCCATTGTTGGAGCTACAGCCTTGTCATGAGTTCTTCTCTTGGCTGTTCTTGTCTTACCTTGTCTTCTTTTAGGATGTGCCATTGTTTTATTTATTTAATTGTTATCATTCTCTAGCAAACCTTTCAGAGCATCCCAACGAGGATCGGCAGGACTAGCGTTTCCGTCATCTTCCAACGCCAAATCATCACCTCCCATGTCATCCTCAAAATCGTCTTCGGTCTCATCCGAACTTCTGGCGGTATGTTTCTTCAATTTAGACGACATTGCCTTATTACATTTACCCGGCGCATGTACATGCTTCATGGGAACCGCCAAAGCGATAAACTCATACAGGAACCACGCCAAATTAATAGCGCCCTCCTCTTCCGGTATCACGACAACCTCATCACTCTCCTCGGCATATTCCTTGCCGAATTTTACCACCAGACGATTGTGGGTATCAATAGGAATTTCCATATCGTCCAAGCATCTATCGCATGGAACAACAACAACCCCTTCTATCTGAAAGTTCATCTCAAACATCATTGACGACCGTTTTACGGTAAGATGAACCTTCACTTTGCCCTTCTGGACCTCGGTTCCGTCAATGTCCACAAAAAACTTGTTCTCCAAAAGATACTCGAATTCGTGTACTCCCGGAGAGAGATTTTTCAAATCTACATTATATAATTTAAATTTCCCCAAAGCCTTTTAGTGTAAAAACCTTGCAAAGGTACGAAAAAACTAAATACAAAAACAATACCTTTATGCTTATTTTTTCCTATAATACGATTTAACCCTTATATTTCTTCAATTTTATACGAAAAGTCGTCCCTTTCCCCAACTCCGAACTCTTCACGAAAATCTTTCCTCCTTGGAAGGACTCGATAATACGCTTTACCAAGGACAAGCCTAGTCCCCAGCCACGTTTCTTGGTCGTATACCCCGGATTGAAAACCGTCTTGAATTTTGATTTTGGGATACCTTTTCCGGTATCTGCCAAATCGATCAGCACGACCTTCTCTCTTTCCTCTACTTTTAGCGAAATCTCACCCTGCCCCTCCATGGCGTCCACCGCATTTTTCGTCAGGTTCTCGATTACCCAAGCGAACAGGGAATCATTCATTAAGACCAATATCGGCCGCTCCGGCAAACACGTATTAATTTTCACCTTCGAGGAAATACGGGTCTCCATATATCCCAAAGCCGCACGGATGGATTCCACGATATTTGTCGGAACCGGATCTGGATCTGAACCGATTTTAGAGAAACGCTCCGCTATCGTTTGTAAGCGTTTCACATCCTTATCCATCTCTGTCAATAGAGAAGGATCTATATCTTTCGTTCGCAAATATTCAACCCAAGCGATTAGCGAGGATATAGGCGTTCCTAATTGGTGAGCCGTCTCTTTCGATAACCCCACCCACACTTTATTCTGTTCTGCCTTCTTTGTACTAGCCAAGGCTAAAAAAGCGATTAATATAAAAACAAATACAACTGATAATTGCGCATAGGGATAAACAAGCAGTCGCTTTAAGATAATCGAATCATCGTAATATAAATATTGGTAAGTACCATCCTCCATGTCAATTACGATCGGAGGATTTTTGGTTCTCAGTTCCTTAACCTTATTCGTCATGAACTGCGCTACATTCTTTTCCGGAATCTCTATATTATTGTAAGAAACCACGCTATCCGTCTCGCTGCATAATATAACAGGAATAGAAGTATTCCCTTGGATGATTTTTAGGATAAGATTCATATTAAGGCTTGGATTCTCACTGGTCATGACCCGGGTTGCCTCACTCCAAACCTCGATCTTCTGACGCTCTTCTCGGGCCAGATCTTTAATCAAGAGATCCGAGACTACCACAGAAGCCATAGCGATCAATACAGCGGCAAAAATAAAGCCTAATTTCCATCTTTGACGAGAATCATATATGCTGCTCATAAATCAGAATCATTCGGTGAATTCTTAATATAACGGCAAGATACGAACTTTATTGTTCCCGATTCAGCAAACAATGAAATCTCACCCAATTGTAGAGACGTAGCGTGCAGCGTCTCATCCCTTCAAATGGTAACTTAGAATATCGTCAGACGATACGAGATGCGGCACGCTAGGTCTCTACGACGGCTGGTGTATATAACAGAAAAAGGAGTCACCCCTTACGGACTGACTCCTCTCCATCGGCTGTCGCCTTGCCTCAAGACGGCGGCTACCTACTCTTCCACTGTTACGCAGTACCATCGGCGTGACGA
>ENA-OPSK01002603-OPSK01002603.1-human-gut-metagenome-genome-assembly--contig:-NODE-2603-length-10452-cov-2.168414_pt1 | contig 10452 bp, 5 predicted proteins | sample MGYA00241807_ERZ501905 | MGnify/ENA primary metagenome ERZ501905 (study PRJEB25962, sample SAMEA2042111) | human gut metagenome | biome: human gut; feature: human-associated habitat; material: faeces...
AAGAACTGAAAAAAATCATGCTCTCGTTTGGCTGTGCAGCGATGCTTTTAGAATTATTTTTTAACTACAATGTGACCGGATTTGATACGACGAGCAGGACTGCCTATGTGAAATCCATGGATGACTATCATGCAGTGCTTGCAGAGGCGGAAAATCAGGCACAGGATAAGGGCATATTATTTTACCGCACGGAAGAATTAGAGCGCAAAACGAAAAATGATGCGGCGCTGTATGGATATCGTTCCGCAACGCAGTTTTCATCGCTGATGAATCTGGATGTCAGTCATTTTTACCAGGCAGTCGGAATGGAAGGCGGCAAGAATTTCTACTGTGTAAACGGGGCAACACCGCTGTTATCAGCAATGCTGTCCCTGCGCTATGTGATCGCTGATAACGCAATGGAAGCAAACCCGATCCGCACCCTTGTGGCAGAGAGCGGAAATACGTATCTTTACGAAAATAAATATGTGCTCCCACTTGGTTTTATGATGGATGAGGATGTGATTGATGCGTGGGATTATTCTGATTTAGATGAAATTGAGGCACAGAACAGACTTGCAGAGCTTCTTGGTGCAGATGAGCCGATGCTGACGGAGATCCCGTCCGAATCTGTGGTCGGGGAATCAACGATTGACGTGCAGGAGGATGCATACATTTTTGCAACCTATGAATCGACGACTGTGGACAGCATGACGGAAGAGATCAGTGACGGCAGGACAAAGTCTTTCACAAAAGTTTCGCATGGCTATACACTTGATCTTGGATACTGTACGGCAGGCACACAAGTGAGGATTAAAAACAGTAATGAAGAAAGAGTGAATATTACGGCATATGCCCTGAATCTCGATGCTGCAGATACGGCTTATCAGACGTTAAATGAGCAGACGATGGAGATGACTTCCTTTTCCGATACGAAAATCACTGGAACCATTGATGTGAAAAAAGAAGGACGACTGATTTTTGCGGTGGCGGATGATGCCGGATGGAAATTATATGTTGATGGAGAACAGACGGATCCGGAAGTGGTTGGTGAGGCGTTTATCAGCACATATCTTACCGAAGGAACACATACGGTCGAGCTGCGCTACCAGACACCGGGATTTATGGTGGGAGCCGGGGTTTCCCTTGCCTGTATTCTGATCGTGATACTGATCGCATGGATAAAAAGGCACCATTGAAATTAAAACGTTTCTGTGAGATACTATACGTTGGAGGAGTTTGAGAAAGGTAGTGATTTATATGTCAGACAAAGAGATAGAAATTTATAATGAAAATGCCGATGAAATCAAAATCCGCCCATATGAGCATCATGCAAAATATTATGAGACGGACCAGATGGGAATCATCCATCATTCAAATTATATCAAATGGATGGAAGAAGCGAGGATGGATCTGATGGATCAGATCGGACTCAGCTATAAACAGATGGAGGAGATGGAGATTATCAGTCCGGTGCTCTCTGTATCCTGCGAGTATCACAGTATGGTACATTTTGATGATACGGTCGTGATCGAGACGAAGATCACACGCTATAATGGTATCAAGATGGATGTGGAATACCGGATGACGGACAAGGAGACCGGAGAACTCCGCACGACCGGAAAGAGTTCCCATTGCTTTTTGAACCGTTCCGGAAGACCGATCTCATTGAAACGTTCTTACCCGGAGATCGATACGAAGTTCTTTGAGTATACGGATGCCTGACAAACGGGTGTGATATTAGAAATATATAAGAAAGAGGAAATAAAAGAATGATACAGGAAAGATTAAAGGCACTGCGTGCGGAGATGGAAAAGAGAGGCATCACGGTATACGTTGTGCCGACTGCTGATTTTCACGAATCAGAATATGTAGGAGATCATTTTAAGGCGAGAAAGTTTATTACCGGATTTACCGGTTCTGCGGGAACTGCCGTTATCACTTTGGATGAGGCAGGGCTCTGGACGGACGGACGCTATTTTGTACAGGCAGAGAATCAGCTGAAAGACAGCACAGTCACACTCTACCGCATGGGCGAAGAGGGCGTGCCGACAGTCGATGAATTTGTAAAGGATCGATTAAAAGAGGGCGGATGTCTCGGATTTGACGGACGTGTTGTAAACGGTACCTGGGGCGGCAGACTGGAAAAGATTGCAGCAGAAAAAAATGTGTCCATGCATGTGACAGAAGACCTGATCGATCTGATCTGGGAGGATCGTCCGGCATTGTCCAAACAGCCTTTATTTATTTTGGAGGAAAAATATTCCGGAAAGAGTACTGCGGATAAGATCGGAGATCTTAGGAAAGCTATGAAGGAGAACGGTGCAGATGTTCATATTCTGACATCTCTTTACGATATCGCATGGCTTTTAAATATCCGCGGCAACGATATTGATTATGTGCCGGTCGTATTATCCTATCTTGTGCTGAACGAGACAGAGTGTATCTGGTTTTTACAGGAGGAAGTAGTGGATGATAAGATCCGTGCTTACCTGGAGGAAAACCATATCACGACAAAGCCGTATGATGCGATCTACGATTATGTACCGGAGATTCCGGCAGACGCAGTCGTGCTGATGAACCGCGGGACGGTCAACTACCGTATCGTGAACAGTCTTGATAAAGCAATCAAAGTTGTGGACAAACCAAACCCGACGGAACTTATGAAAGCTGTAAAAAATAAGACGGAGGTAGACAACACCAGAGCTGCACATGTAAAAGACGGTGTTGCCTTTACCAAATTTATGTACTGGCTCAAGACCAATATCGGAAAGATCCCGATGACGGAGATCTCTGCTTCTGACTATCTTGAGGCGAGCAGAAGAGAGCAGGATAACTTTATTGAGTTAAGTTTCAACACGATCTGTGCTTACGGAGCCAATGCGGCGATGATGCATTATGCTGCAACACCGGAGTCAGACGCTGAGTTAAAACCGGAGGGATTTTTACTTGTGGATTCCGGCGGACATTACTTTGAGGGAACCACAGACATCACAAGAACCATGGCACTTGGCCCGATCACAGATGAGATGCGTCTGCACTTTACGACCGTCTGCCGTTCGAATATGAACCTTGCGCATGCGAAGTTTTTATATGGATGTACCGGTTTGAACCTGGATATTTTATCCCGCGGTCCACTCTGGGAGATGGGCATTGACTATAAATGCGGCACCGGACACGGCGTTGGTTATGTGTTAAATGTACATGAGGGACCGAACGGCTTCCGTTGGAGAGTCGTACCGGAGCGCCATGACAACGGTGTCTTAGAAGAGGGCATGATCACGACCGACGAGCCGGGCGTTTATTTAGAGGGTAAATACGGTATCCGTACCGAAAATGAGCTGGTATGCCATAAAGCTGAGAAAAATGAGTATGGACAGTTCATGGAGTTTGAGAATATCACCTATGCACCGATCGATCTCGATGCGATTGACCCGGATCTATTAAGTGCACGTGAGAAAAAGATGTTAAACGATTATCACAAGATGGTATATGATACCATTTCCCCGTATATGACAGCGGAGGAAAATGAGTGGCTGAAACGCTACACAAGAGCGATCTAAAGGACAAGAATGGAGAGAACAATGGGCGAAAAGCTGGTATTGATAGATGGACACAGTATTTTGAACAGGGCATTTTTCGGGATCCCGGATCTGACGAATTCGGAAGGACTGCACACGAATGCAGTCTATGGATTTTTAAACATTATGTTCAAGATTTTAGAGGAAGAGCAGCCGGATTATCTTACGGTTGCATTTGATGTGTCAGAACCGACTTTCCGCCATAAAATGTTCGCAGAATACAAAGGCACGAGAAAACCGATGGCACAGGAACTGCGGGAACAGGTTCCGCTCATGAAAGAGATGTTAAAAGCGATGGGAGTTACCACGATCGAAAAAGGCGGTTATGAGGCGGATGATCTGCTTGGAACCATTGCAAAACAGAGTGAACAAAAAGGGCTGACAGTTTCAGTGGTATCCGGTGACCGTGACCTCTTACAGCTTGCAACGGATCATATTAAGATCCGTATCCCGAAAACAAAGCGCACAGGCACGGAGATCGAGGATTACAATGCCGCTGAGGTAAAGGAAAAATATCAGGTGACGCCAATCGAGTTTATCGATGTCAAGGCGCTGATGGGGGATACGGCAGACAATATTCCGGGAGTACCGGGAATCGGTGAAAAGACGGCAACAGCAATCATTGCACAGTATGGAAGTGTTGAAAATGCCTATGCACATGTGGACGAATTAAAGCCACCCCGTGCAAGCAAAAATTTAAAAGAGTATTATGACCTGGCACAGATGAGTAAGACGCTTGCGACGATCGAGATCCATGCGGACATTGATTATGATCTTTCCGGTGCAAAACTTAATGGTATTTCCAGCCTGTACACGGAGGAGGCATACCTGCTCTGCAAACGGTTAGAGTTTAAAAATCTTTTGAATCGTTTTGCGGTGGAAACTCCAAAAAATCAGGCGGCAGAATATTTTAAACTTGTGGAAGACCGTAAGGAGGCAGAGAAAGTATTTGCGAAGCTTCGTGGCAGAAGCTGTGGTTTTTATATTGTTCCCGGAAGCAAAAAGAAAGACAGCCACGAGGAAGAGGACGGGCAGATGAATCTGTTTGCGGCAGGAGATATGCCGGGGGCAGACAGTGAACCGTCCGGCATCGTAGAAAGTGCAGAAAATGATGCAGTGGAGTACTGCCTTGGAGTTGCCATTTCAACTGGAGAGGAAGAAACCTTTTTCATAAAAGCAGGGGAAAATCTTCCGGCAAAGCAGATTCTTTCCATGTTTACCGCAAGTGAGGCTGCGTCCTATGCGACACTGGATTTAAAACCGCAGCTTGCGGCGCTTGGCTTACTGGAGCGACAGGTAAACGGCAATATTGGCCTGTCGAATCTTTTTGACGGTGTGCTTGCAGCATATCTTCTGAATCCGCTGAAAAATGAGTATCCATATGAGGATATTGCAAAAGACTATATGGGACAGATGATACCGTCAAAGGCAGATCTTCTTGGAAAACTGACCATAGAGCAGGCAATGAAAGATGCACCGGAAGCATTTTTAAATTATGTATGCTATATGGCATATGTGGCACAGGCATCGAAAAAGACGCTGGAGACAGACTTAAAGGAAGAGGGCATGGATCATCTGTTTACGGAAATCGAGATGCCGCTTGTATTTACTCTTGCCGATATGGAAAATGAGGGTATCATTGCGTGCAGGGAGGCGCTCACGGAGTATGGGGACAAACTTGCAGTGCGTATCGCTGAACTGGAAAAGCAGATCTATGAGGAAGCGGGAGAAGAGTTTAATATCAATTCTCCAAAACAGCTCGGAGTGATCTTATTTGAAAAATTGTCCATGCCGTATGGAAAGAAAACAAAGACCGGTTATTCCACGGCGGCGGATGTGTTAGACCGCCTTGCACCGGAATATCCGATCGTTTCTGATATTTTAGAGTATCGTCAGCTTACCAAGTTAAAGTCCACTTATGCGGACGGATTGGTAAACTATATCGCTAAAGATGGCAGGATCCACACCAGTTTTAATCAGACGATCACAGCTCCCGGGCGTTTAAGCAGCACGGAGCCAAACCTGCAGAATATCCCGATGAGGATCGAACTTGGCAGACTGATCCGCAAGGCATTTGTGCCAAAAGAGGGATTTGAGTTTATGGATGCCGATTATTCCCAGATTGAGCTTCGTGTTTTAGCACATATGTCCGGGGATGAAAAGCTGATCGAGGCATACCGGGAAGCACAGGATATCCACAGGATCACGGCGTCCCAGGTATTTCACATCCCGTTTGACGAGGTGACGGATCTGCAGCGGCGCAATGCAAAAGCGGTTAATTTCGGAATCGTATATGGAATCAGTTCATTTGGACTGAGCCAGGATCTAAGCATCAGCAAAAAAGAAGCTGCAGAGTATATTGAACGGTACTTTGAAACTTATCCAAAGATCAAGACGTTTTTAGATGGGCTTGTGGCAGAGGCAAAAGAAAAAGGCTATGTAACGACGATGTTTGGAAGAAGACGTCCGGTACCGGAACTTTCAAGCAGCAATTTTATGCAGCGTTCCTTTGGAGAACGTGTTGCCATGAACTCACCGATTCAGGGAACTGCGGCAGATATCATCAAGATCGCAATGATACGCGTGCATGACAGACTGTTAAAAGAAAATCTAAAGTCACGCCTGATCTTAACCGTGCATGATGAGCTTTTAGTGGAGACGGCGATCGAAGAAGAGGATGCGGTTCGAAAGATTCTCGAGGAAGAGATGCATGGAGCGGCAGATCTTGCGGTCACACTTGAAATTGATGCACATGTCGGCAAAAATTGGTATGAGGCAAAATAAAGATCTGTCATCATTTATGAGGGATGATGCGTTGGACTGCATATGTCCGGATGGTACGAGAGAAAAAATGGATGCGGGGAGCATGGAACGGATGAAATTTATCGGAATTACCGGCGGCGTCGGTGCGGGAAAATCAGAAATACTTCATTATCTTGAAACAAAAGATGGTGTAAAAGTCATGTTGGCGGATGAAATCGCGCATGAGCTGATGCTGCCCGGGACAGAATGTTATCAGAAATTAAAAGACATGTTTTCGGATGAGGATATCTGGAATGAAGATGGTTTGTTTGACCGGAAAAAGTTAGCAACAGTCATCTTTTCAGATGAAAAAAAACGGGATGCATTAAACGGAATCGTACATCCGGCAGTCAAGAAATATATCAGAACTGTTGCGGATACAGAGCGGGAAAATGGAGTGCTGAAAATCCTGGTTTTAGAGGCAGCATTGCTGATTGAAGAACATTATGATGAAATTTGTGACGAACTTTGGTATATTTATACCAGAGAGGATATAAGAAAAGAACGCCTTATGAGATCGCGCGGATATTCCCCGGAGAAAGTACAGCAGATTTTTGACAGTCAGTTACAGGAAGCGGTTTACCGGAAATACTGTAAAGTGGTGATCGATAATAATGGAACGGTGGAAGATGCCATAAGGCAGATTGATTTGGCAATCACAAATATGGAAAATGAGTAGGAGATACTGCAGATGAGCGACGGAAAAGACATGGAACAGCCATTGGTGTTCGGACTTGATATTGGAACGAGAAATGTGGTAGGAACGGTAGGTTACCGTACCGAAGATCAGTTTATCGTTACTGCTCAGTATATCATGCAGCATGATACGAGAGCAATGTTAGATGGACAGATCCACGATATCGGGCGTGTATCAGGGACGATAAGAAAAGTAAAAGAACAGCTGGAAAAACAGATCGGAAAAACGCTGACGGAGGTATGTATCGCTGCCGCAGGCCGTGTGCTTAAGACAGTTACAACGAGTATCAGTTACGATTATCCGGAGGAGAGCGTAGTTACCGGGGAAGACATTCATACACTGGATCTGCTTGGAATTGAGAAAGCGCAGAAAATTTTACAGGAAATGAATGATACCAACTATAAGTTTTACTGTGTTGGTTATTCTGTAGTCAAATATTTCTTGAATGATGAACCGTTTTCTAATATTGAATCCCACAAGGCAGACCGTATTGGTGAAGATATCATCGTAACGTTTTTACCGGAGGATGTTGTGGATGGACTTTATGCAGCCGTAAATCAGGCCGGGCTTGAAGTGGCGAATCTGACATTGGAGCCTATTGCGGCGATCAACGTCGCAATTCCGGAAAGTTATCGTCTGCTGAATATCGCTTTAGTCGATATCGGAGCGGGAACATCCGATATTTCCATCACCAAAGACGGAAGCATCATTGCCTATGGTATGATCCCTCTTGCCGGAGATGAATTAACGGAACTGATCGTGCAGAATTATCTGGTTGATTTTAAAACGGCTGAATATATCAAGCTGCAGAGTACAACAGAAGAGGAGATCACTTATAAAGATATCATGCTGATCGAGCATAAGATTCCGGCAAAAGAAGTGTGGGAGCTGACTGCGCCGGTGGTGGATGAGATGACGACTGCGGTAGCTGCGAAAATCAAAGAATTGAATGGCGACCAGACTGTCAGCGCAGCATTTATCGTTGGCGGTGGCGGTAAGATCCATGGTTATACGAAAATGCTTGCAGAGAAATTAGATCTTCCGGACGTACGAGTGGCACTGCGTGGTGAAGAAGTACTGCAGGAAGTGGTATTTGAACAGCAGGATATCAAGAAGGATCCATTGCTTGTTACACCGATTGGAATCTGTCTGAATTATTATGAACAGAGAAACGGATTTATTATGGTGCGTTTCAATGGAGAGCGCCTCAAATTATATGATAATGATGGATTAACGATCGTGGATGCCGCATTGCAGGCAGGTTTTCCGAATGAGGATCTTTTCCCGAAACGTGGACCGGAACTTACATTTTTTGTAAATGGAGCAAAACGTATCATTCGTGGAGAGCAGGGAGAGTCAGCAGCAGTTTATATGAATGACAGACCAACAAATCTCAATGCGGCATTAGAGCCGAATTGTGAGATTATCATTGAGCCATCTACGGCTGGCAAGCCGGCAACCTGCACATTAGATCAGTTAGAGGAATATACGACAGATTCCGTAGCCTTTGTGGTTAATGGAAATATTATAAGATGCCCGAAATTCTTAGAGGTCAACGGTAAATTAGAGTTTCCTTCCTACCAGATCCAGGAGGGAGACCAGGTAGAAACAAGAAGCTTTTACACAGTAGGCCAGCTTGCAGAATTTATGGATGTGGAAGTGAATGTGGAGCATGTGATTCTGGTAAACAACCGTCGTGCAACGCTCGACTCACTGATCTATGAAAACTTTACAATCGAGTGGACAGTGCGTTCCTATGGCAAACCGTCCTTTCAGCCGGTAGAGCAGGAAGAAGTTCAAACACCGACTGTCGGGGAATATAAGGAAGAAGAGATACCGGATATTGTGGAGCCAGAGACGAGTGTGGAGGATGGTGCAGAGGCTGATAAGGCAGAAGAACAAAAGTCTGCAACAGAGCACAGTGATGCGGCTGCAGAAGATACAGATGATGCCGGCAATGCGCTTGCGGAAGAAGAGGATTCTGCGGTAGCAAAGGATACTGCCACAGAAGAAGATGGTAAAAAAGGTACAGACAGCGAGACAGGCGTTGAGGTATCTGCAACAGGACAGAATGCGGCTGATGTGGCAGAGGCAGTTCCAATAGAAGAAGATCAGCCGGAAACAGATATGGATGCTGCAACAGCGAATGAACCTGTGGAGCAAACAGAAGCATCCGTGGCACAGAACGTGGATGAAAAACCAGAAGATGGTAATACAGTTTTAGTATACATCAACGGCCAGCCGGTAAAACTTACCGGAAAACCACAGTATATATTTGTAGATATTTTTGATTTCTACGAATTTGATCTTACTGCCTCAAATGGCAGAGCAATCATTACCAATTTAAATGGTGAGAATGCATCGTATTCTGCAGTCTTAAAGACCGGAGATACAATCGAACTTAGATGGAAAGAGAATTAAAAAAATGGAATTATGCAGCATAGCAAGCGGCAGCAGTGGAAACTGTATCTGTGTGGGATCAGATGAAAATCATGTACTCATCGATGCGGGGATCAGTGGAAAACGAATTGAAAACGGACTCAATTCGATCGATTTGAAAACAGAAGAGATGCAGGGGGTTCTTGTAACTCATGAACACATCGATCATATTTCTGGACTTGGCGTGATCGCCAGGCGTTACGGACTTCCGATTTATGCCACGCAGGGTACGATAGATGCTATTTTAAATACAAAGTCAGTCGGCAAAATAGAGGAATCTTTATTTCATGCGATCACGCCGGATCAGCCTTTTGAAATCGGGGATCTTTTGATTGAACCGATTTCAATCTCACATGATGCGGCAGATCCGGTGGCCTATAAGATAAAAAATGAGGAGAAAACGGCGGCGGTAGTGACGGATCTTGGCACATATGATGAAAACATGATTGATAAAATAAAAAATCTGGATGTGCTTTTACTGGAAGCAAATCATGATGTACATATGCTGCAGGTTGGAAGTTATCCGTATCCGTTAAAACAGAGAATTCTTGGGAAAAAAGGACATCTCTCTAACGAACTGTCCGGTCAGCTTTTGGGAGAAGTGCTCCATGACCATTTCAATACGGTTATTTTAGGGCATCTCAGTAAGGAAAATAATTATGCAGAACTTGCATATGAGACTGTCAAGCTGGAGGTAAGAGGAAAGACTCTTCCTTATGTCAGCAGAGGCGGACTGAAGCTGGAAAAAGCCATGAAAAATTTCGGCGTGGAACTGGAAGGAAAGGTCTGCATGGATGTCGGTGCATCGACAGGCGGATTTACGGACTGTATGCTTCAGAACGGAGCGGTCAAAGTCTATTCCATTGATGTGGGATATGGACAGCTGGACTGGAAACTCAGGAATGATCCAAGAGTTGTATGCATGGAAAAAACAAATATCCGCTATGTGGTACC
>ENA-OPSK01002608-OPSK01002608.1-human-gut-metagenome-genome-assembly--contig:-NODE-2608-length-10436-cov-4.099701_pt1 | contig 10436 bp, 7 predicted proteins | sample MGYA00241807_ERZ501905 | MGnify/ENA primary metagenome ERZ501905 (study PRJEB25962, sample SAMEA2042111) | human gut metagenome | biome: human gut; feature: human-associated habitat; material: faeces...
AACAGTGTTCTCTTTGAACTTAGCAACAACTTCTTCCTTAACTGGCAGAGTCTCAGCGAAGTCGCAGTTAGCCTGCTCAGACAGACTAGCCTCTAATGGCTTCATTTCCAGAGCCTTGTTACCCTTCATGCCTGGGCAAACGTTAGCACAGGAACCGCATCCGGTACAATCCAGAGCAGAGATAGCTATGGAGAACTTATATCCTGGCATACCAGTCATATCCTTCATCTTCATATCTGCAGGAGCCTTAGCAGCTTCCTCAGCAGTCATAGCTACTGGACGGATAACAGCGTGTGGGCAGACATAAGAACAGAAGTTACACTGGATACAGTTATCAACGTTCCATACAGGAACCTTAACAGCGATACCACGCTTCTCGTATGCAGAAGAACCGGATGGTGTAGAACCATCAACATAATCCTTGAATGCAGATACAGGCAGTGTGTTACCTTCCTGAGCATTAACCTTAGACTGGATGTTCTTAACGAATGCTACAACATCGTCTTTTCCACCCTTAACTTCTGGTGTGAATAATCCTTCGTCTTCACAAGATTTCCAAGATTCCGGAACTTCGATCTCAACTACCTGTTTAGCACCGGCATCGATAGCATCGTAGTTCATCTGTACGATCTTGTCACCTTTTCTTCCGTAAGTAGCTTTTGCAGCTTTCTTCATCAGATCGATTGCTTCTTCTTCCGGAATGATAGATGCCAGTTTGAAGAATGCTGACTGAAGGACTGTATTGATACGTCCGCCAAGTCCGATCTCTTTACCGATCTTGATACCATCAATTGTGTAGAACTTGATGTTGTGATCAGCGATGAATGCTTTTACCTGTCCTGGTAAATGTTTCTCAAGACCTTCCATGTCCCAAGAGCAGTTCAGAAGGAATGTTCCTCCGTCAACTAATTCCTGAACCATGTTGTATTTATTTACATAAGATGGGTTGTGACATGCTACAAAGTTAGCCTTGTGGATCAGGTAAGTAGATTTGATTGGCTTCTTACCGAAACGCAGGTGAGACATTGTAACACCACCAGACTTCTTAGAGTCATAGTCGAAGTAAGCCTGTGCATACATGTCAGTATTGTCACCGATGATCTTGATAGAGTTCTTGTTAGCTCCTACAGTACCGTCAGCTCCAAGTCCCCAGAACTTACAGTTGATTGTTCCTTCTGGTGTTGTAACCAGTGGTGCACCAACTTCAAGTGAAAGATTTGTAACATCATCGTTGATACCGATTGTGAATCTTTCTTTGTCTGCGTTGTTGAATACTGCAACGATCTGTGCAGGTGTTGTATCTTTAGATCCTAATCCGTAACGTCCGCCGTTAACCGGTACTGCGTCGAACTTAGATCCCTTTAATGCAGAAACAACATCCAGGTATAATGGCTCTCCCTGAGCTCCTGGTTCTTTTGTTCTGTCAAGTACGTTGATGTATTTTACTGTGTCAGGAATTGCATCAATTAATGCCTGTGCACAGAATGGTCTGTAAAGACGAACCTTAACAACACCAACTTTTTCCCCAGCTGCTGTTAAGTAGTCGATTGTCTCTTCGATTGTGTCACATACAGAACCCATAGCGATGATAACTTTCTCTGCATCTGCTGCTCCGTAGTAGTTGAAGAGTTTGTAGTCCGTTCCGATCTTCTCGTTAACTTTATCCATGTACTCCTGTACGATAGCCGGCATAGCGTCGTAGTATGGGTTACATGCTTCTCTTGCCTGGAAGAAGATATCCGGGTTCTGAGCTGAACCTCTCTGGCATGGGTGATTTGGATTCAGTGCATGATTTCTGAATGCATCGATTGCGTCCATATCTACCAGATCTTTCAGATCTTCATAATCCCATGTCTCAATCTTCTGAATCTCGTGTGATGTACGGAATCCATCGAAGAAGTTGATGAATGGAAGTTTTCCTTTTAATGCTGCACAGTGTGCAACTGGTGTTAAGTCCATAACTTCCTGTACGCTGGATTCGCAAAGCATTGCTGCACCAGTCTGACGACAGGCGTAAACATCAGAGTGATCTCCGAAGATATTCAGTGCGTGGCTTGCAAGCGCACGAGCGGATACGTTAAATACTCCAGGAAGCTGTTCTCCTGCTACTTTATATAAGTTAGGAATCATTAACAGAAGTCCCTGTGATGCTGTAAATGTTGTTGTCAGAGCACCAGCAGAAAGAGATCCGTGTACTGCTCCTGCAGCACCAGCTTCTGACTGCATCTCTGTTACCTGAACAGTCTGTCCAAATATGTTCTTTCTTCCTTCTGTAGCCCATTCATCTACATGTTCCGGCATAACTGATGATGGTGTAATAGGGTAAATTGCTGCAACTTCTGTATATGCATATGAAGCATGAGCTGCGGCCTGGTTACCATCCATGGTCTTCATTTTTCTTGCCATTTTCGTTGTTCCTCCTTGATAATAGTACAAATCATATATTGACGTGTATGGTTTTATTATATCTCCTGTCTATGGAAAAGTCTAGTTATTCTCTTGGTTATTTTGTTCATTTTTAGGTACAAATGCGGATTCTTGTAGCATTTTGTCGGGCATATTTGCCCATAAAACCGAGAATAAATCCCAAATTCATTTGGAAAGAATATGCTTAATAAGCACATACATCACAATCGCAAATGCAAATAAATACCCAATCGCACCAATTGCCGGGATTCCGCAGATCTTCGGGCTCATATTGGTAGTGCAGATAATGCTTGAACTGATCAGCAATGCCATCACCCACAATCCCATTACCACATTCCGCACCAGACGCCTCAGTAACTGTGCCAGATCGTTGGATGCATGCAGATCCAGGTTAACTCTTGTCTGACCTTTCATCAGACCATGTAGTGCATCCGCTGCAAGTCCCGGGACTTCTACTGCTTTATGCATCGAACGGTAAAGATTCTTTCCTGCATGTTTTAATTCTTTTTTCCAATCCAGATCTTTCCACATACTCTCTGAAATATGTCTGGATGCGATCTCGATCATATTGATCTGTGGAGCAATGTCTGCAAGCACGCCTTCCATGTTAGTCAATCCTCTTGCCAGCATCGTCAGACCATGCGGCATACGGATCTTATTTTCCTTCATCACTTCCATAAGATCCATCATCACTTCTGCAACATCGATCTCTCCCATATCTAAGGACCCATACTTCGACATCAGTTCACTGATATCTTCATACAATACGCTCTGATCTGGTTTCTCTTTAAATTCACCCAGTGCCATGACTGCTTCCTGGATCATGCCGATATCATTTTCTGCAATACCGCGGATTGCTTTTCCGATCAGTTCTTTATCCCGTTCGGTCAGTCTTCCCATCATTCCCATATCGATCCATACAATCTTGCCATCCTGGATCTTTACATTTCCCGGGTGGGGATCTGCATGGAAGAAACCGTCTTCCATCACCTGTTTGATATAATTATCGATCAGCTTGATCCCGATCTCTTCCAGATCGTATCCGCCTGCCAGAAGTTTCTCTTTATCATCGATCACAGGCCCTTCGATGTATTCCATGACCAGCACATGCATGGTTGTATATTCCTGATATAGTTTCGGTGTTCTTACATATACGACATCCGCATTCCGTCTGGCAAACTCTTCCATATTCGATGCTTCGGTGAGAAAATTCATCTCTTCCCGTGTCACATTCCAAAGTTCATCCAGTACCTGGTCGAAGTCAGCCATTCCTTTCAGACTGATCGGCGGCATCAGCTTTACTGCCTTCCGAAGGAGTCCGATATCTCTTGCCATAATTTCATAAATGCCTGTTCGCTGAACCTTGATAACAACCTGTTCACCGCTGAGCAGTTCTGCTCTATGGACCTGTGCAATGGATGCTGATCCCAGTGGTGTATCGGAAATAAATGCAAATATTTCATTCCACGGACAACCATATGCCTGTTCGATCACTTCTTTTACTTCCGGAAATTCCATCGGAGTTACTTCTGAACGCAGACACATCAGTTCATCACAATACCTTTTCGGTAAAATGTCTGAATGCAGTGACATAATCTGACCGATTTTAATATAAGTAGGCCCCAGATCCTCCAGTATCATCCGGAGTTTCTGAGGCGTAATTCCCCTGGTGATTCCATATTTATGAAGTACGGATGTAATCTCCTTTAACCTGGTACGATATTCTTTGGATTCTCCCTTACTCATGAACCTGTTCCTCTTTAAATATCTTCGTTCTCAGCTGTCTCTTCTTCCGCTGCTTTCTCTGCCGCATCTTCGCATACGGATTCGTCTGCCACATCTTCTACCGTCTCTGCCGCTTCAAATTCTTCCTGTTTTTTCTCCATCTCATCAATTCTCTGTTTCAACAATGCCATCTGTTCCGGAGTCATCTTATCCAAAAGCTCATCCAGTTCTTCCGGTGAAGATGTTTTTACTTTTACATTCACTTTTTCTTTTACTGTCGACTTGATGTTATGCTTAAGTTCTTCATTCAGTGCTTTGCCCTGTTCAACAGTCAGCTCACCCTTTTTCACCATCTCATCCAGAAGTTCTTTTGATTTCTCTCCTGTGACTGCAACTGCTCCGATTCCTGCAAGTAATACTTTCTTTAATCCGCTTCCTAATTTTTCCATAGGTCGTTCTCCTTTCGATGTCTATATAGACAGGCTTTCCAAAAGCTTTGGAATAAATATGATCATCCCTGCAATTGCTGCCATGATTGCCGCGATCAGTACTGCTCCTGCTGCTGCATCTTTGGCAAGCTTTGCAAGCGGCTTTCTCTCTTCCGTGACCAGATCGACCACTGCTTCTACCGCCGTATTCACCATTTCCAATGCCATGACAAGACCAAACAATGTCAGGCAGATACACCACTCTACCGGTGTAATATGAAATACGAATCCTGCGATCACCACACAAACCATTGCCACACAATGAATCTTCATATTCCGTTCCTTCGTTACCACTGCAAATATTCCGGCAAATGCATAACCGAAGCTTTTATACAATGGATCTTTCTTTTGTTTCTTCATTTTTGCACCTGTCCTTTGTTTTCTTACATTTTAACACATTTTGCACAAATTTACACAAACATTGTATGTATTTTGTTTTATTTTAGAAATAATACGGACTTTTAAAGAAAAGTATGACCTTTTATAAATTCTGCATCCAGCATAATTTTTCTATCAAAATAAGAGGACAAAAATAAATACAGGGATTCTGCTTCTTATACCAAAATCCCTGTATTTTATCACCATATGCTCTACAGAACTTATATTCTATTATACATTCTCTACATTCATTCCTTTGAGAATTCTCTGATTCTTCTCTTCCACATTCAGCTTTTCCGTAAATGCTTTCGTTTCTTTTACTATGACTTTGCTGAGCGCAAGCAAGGCTATCAGATTCGGGATTGCCATCAATGCATTGAAGATATCTGCGATATTCCATACTGCCGCAACCGTCATATATGGTCCGATGAATACACATATAATATAAAGCCATCTATACGCTCTTACAGCTTTCATATTCTTATTAAACAGATATTCCAGGCATCGTTCTCCGTAATAATCCCATCCAAGAATCGTTGTAAATGCAAAGAACACCAGGCAGATCATCAAAATAAAGGATGAAAACTGCTCCGGGAACGGTAATGTCGTCTGGAATGCTTTTGTAGTAACTGCCACACCTTCCAGACCGATATTCCATGTACCTGCAATTACGATAGAAAGACCAGTCATTGTACAGATTACGATTGTATCGATAAATGTTCCCAGCATGGAAATCAGACCCTGCTGTCCCGGAGAATCTGTCAGTGCAGCGGCTGCTGCGATCGGTGCACTACCAAGGCCTGCCTCATTGGAGAAAATACCACGGGCAATACCTTTCTGCATTGCTACGATCATACTTCCCATTGCACCACCGGCCAGTGCGCTTCCGGTAAATGCTGATTTTACAATTGTTACAATAGCTGCCGGAATTGCGGTAATATTCGTCACCATGATAATGACTGCCAATACTACATACAGAACCGCCATGAACGGAACGACGATCTCAGATACTTTTGCAATTCTCTTGATTCCACCTAATACAACCATTCCGACACATACCGTCAGTACCAGACAGGATATTACAGTTGCCCATGAATAATCATTTCCAAATAATGCTACTGTATGTGCCATGTTCGGATCAAAAAAGTTACGGACTGCAGATGAGATACCATTCACCTGTGTAAATGTACCGATTCCGAATAATCCAACCCCTGCTCCAAAGAATGCAAATATCTTTGCAAGCCATCTGAACTTTACACCCATTCCATTCTCAATGTAATAGAATGGTCCGCCAAGTACATGCCCGTCTTCATCGATCGTACGGTATTTTACTGCCAGAAGACCTTCTGAATACTTTGTTGCCATTCCTAAAAATGCTGTCAGGATCATCCAGAATAACGCTCCCGGTCCACCTGCAGAAATTGCAGTTGCCACACCGACGATATTACCGGTACCGATTGTTGCCGATAATGCGGTACAAAGAGCTCCAAAGCTGGTTACTTCTCCGTGTCCATCTTCTTCATTTTTCACCATGAATTTTAACGCTTTTCCAAGATACCTTACCTGAAGAAGGCCCAAGCGCACAGTCAGAAAAATTCCTGTGACCAGAATTAAGATGATTAACGGAAGTCCCCATACGACTCCGTCAAACCATGTGATAAAAGTGTCAATACGTCCAAAAATTCCCATAATTCATTCCTCCATCCTTTTGCCTGAGAGATTTGCAGATTTGTTTTCTGCTTACACCTTCGGCGCTTTTCATTTCATTACGAAAAGACTCTCCTGAGTTTTTTATGATAACGTAATCGCATTGCAGCAAATTCGTCAAAGTAATTGTCATTATTTTGAGAATAAATCCTCACCCAAATCGCTTTAGCACGTCTTTGCTTTAGCACGATGTAGGATAGCTTATCATGAATCTTTACATATAGCAAGATATTTTATAATTAAAAATGCAGGCAGCATTTATAAGTTATAATTATAATTCCTGTCTGCATCTGTATTTTTATCCTTTTCCGACTGCCTTTCAGAATCCGAAATCTGCATAATCTTCCGGCAAAAAACGGTGATAGATCATATGACACCCTTCGTCCTTAAAGCAGTAATAGTATTCGTCCTCATTTTCTTCCGGAAATCTTACCCAAAAGTCAAATTCTCCGTTGTGCATATCTCCCACCCTGATATCTTTTGCCTCTTTCTGAAATATCGCAAGGATATCTTCTTTTTTGATTCCGTGATTCATCATCAGCTCCACCAGCTTTTTGATGAATTCATTTTCTGTCGTATGTTCATGTACATAGACACTTCCCTGTTCCGGAATATGCAGGCAGAATCTGTCTTTTTTGTGCGTTACACAGATATCTCCGAGTTTTTTCTTTACTTCTTCCGGGAACTGTTCCAGACGTGTCTGCATCTCATCCACATCGTCATCCGCCTCAAAGAAATGATTGAGGGAAATCAATGGATAATACAAACGGATCTCTTCTTTTCGAAATCCAAGTTTTGCCTGTTCTTCTTTTATAATATCGATCAAATTTTTTTCCAAACGTTTAAATCCCATTTCTGTTCTACGTGCTCCTTTTATTTCTCATATATTCAGCTTTCCTGTTCCATGTCTCTTAATTGACAAGCCCATTTCCAATACATTATACTACATTTATAATATTTACTGTATTTTAACATCAGATTTTTAAGGAGGAAATTTATCATGATCATCAAACATGGACTTGTGGTAGATCCTGCATCTGGTCTGTCCGAGCATATGGATATACTGGTGAAGAACGGAAAAATTGCAAGAATCGCACCTGAAATTTCAGAAGATTCCGAGGAGATTCTAGAAGCCGGAGGACTCGTTGTCGGACCGGGACTCATCGATACACATGTACATTTCCGTGATCCGGGATTTACATATAAAGAAGATATCCATACAGGAGCAAAGGCATCTGCAAAAGGCGGGTTTACTACTGTAATCTGTATGGCGAATACATCCCCTACGGTCGACAATACAGACACCCTAAAAGATAATCTTGCACGTGCTTCCAAAGAAGATATCCGTATCTTCCAGGCTGCTGCAATCTCCCGTTCATTAAAAGGCCGGGACGAAGTAGACATGCTTGCATTAAAAGAAGCCGGGGCATGCGGATTTACCGATGACGGCATCCCTCTTCTGAATGCTGAGTTCTGCTATCAGGCGATGAAAAATGCCGCAAAGTTAAACGTTCCGATCAGTCTTCACGAAGAAGACCCGGCTTTTATCCGCAACAATGGAATCAATCATGGCAAAGTATCCGATGCACTCGGCATCTACGGTTCTCCATCCATTGCCGAAGAAGCACTGGTGGCAAGAGACTGTCTTCTGGCGCTCCGTTCCGGTGCAGATGTTGTAATCCAGCATATCAGTTCCGGTGTATCGATTGATCTGATCCGTACATACAAAAAACTGGGGGCAAAATTACACGCTGAGGCAACACCGCACCACTTCTCCTTAACAGAAGACGCTGTTTTGGAACATGGCACGCTGGCAAAGATGAATCCGCCGCTTCGTACGGAAAATGACCGCCAGCAGATTATTGCAGGACTCGCTGATGGAACTATTGACCTGATTGCTACGGATCATGCCCCACACAGCACAGAAGAAAAATCCAAACCGATCACAGAAGCCCCAAGCGGCATTATCGGTCTCGAGACCTCCCTTGCACTCGGTATCACCAACCTTGTAAAGCCCGGATATCTGACCATGATACAACTTTTGGAAAAAATGACAGTGAACCCGGCCAGACTTTATAAATTTGACTGTGGAACTTTAGAAGAAGGAAAGGCAGCGGACATTGTAATTTTTGCGCCGGATGAAGTCCGCACTGTAGAATCTTTCGAATCGAAGGCAGAAAATTCTCCATTTCTTGGTGCACAGTTATACGGAAAAGTGAAGTATACCATCTGTGATGGTAAAGTTGTATATCGCGGCTAACAATAATCGTGTCGTTTTTTGGCATACCGTGAGTGTACATCTGAAAAAATTTATGCTAGAATGAAAAAGATATCAGTACAATTCTGGAGGAAGTTATGATTAATCAGTTAGTAAAAGGAATCAAAGAAAAAGACGCACCTATCGTTGTTGGTCTTGACCCAATGCTTTCTTATGTGCCAGAGCATCTTGTAAAGGATGCATTTGCTGCATACGGAGAGACATTAGAAGGTGCCTGCGAAGCAATCTGGCAGTTCAATAAGGGCATTATTGATGCAACTTATGACCTGATTCCGGCAGTGAAGCCACAGGTTGCCATGTATGAGCAGTTTGGTGTTGAGGGAATGAAAGCCTTCAAAAAGACTTGTGACTATGCCAAGAGCAAAGGTCTTGTTATCATCGGAGATATCAAGAGAGGAGACATTGGTTCTACTTCTGAAGCCTATGCGATTGGTCATGTTGGAACTGTAAAGATTGGCGAGCATATATACTCCCCATTTACAGAAGACTTTGTAACCGTAAACCCATATCTCGGTTCTGACGGAGTAAAGCCTTTCTTAAAAGTATGTAAAGAGAATAATAAGGGTGCTTTTATCCTTGTAAAGACATCCAATCCATCCAGCGGAGAATTCCAGGATAGAGAGATCGATGGAAAGCCTCTTTACGAGATTGTTGCCGAGAAGGTAGCAGAATGGGGCGAAGAAGTGATGGGTGAAGATTACAGCTACGTTGGAGCAGTAGTTGGAGCAACATATCCAGAGATGGGAGCAGCCCTTCGTAAGATTATGCCAAAGAACTATATCCTTGTACCAGGATATGGTGCACAGGGTGGAAAAGGTAAGGATTTAGCACCATTCTTTAATGAAGACGGACTTGGAGCTATCGTAAACTCCAGCCGTGGAATTATCTGTGCTTACCAGAAAGACCCTTATAAAGAAAAGTTTAGTCCAGTGGACTATGCAGATGCCAGCCGCCAGGCAGTCCTTGATATGAAGGAAGATTTAAAGAACGCTTTTGTAAAATAAGTAAAATCATTATAAAGGAGAGCAGAACAATGGCTAAAGTAGGTATTGTAATGGGCAGCGATTCAGATATGCCAATCATGGCAAAAGCTGCCGATGTACTCAAGGAACTTGGAATCGACTTTGATATGACAATCATCTCTGCACACAGAGAGCCAGAAGAATTTTTCGCTTACGCAAAAGGCGCAGAAGAAAAAGGTTACAAAGTAATTATCGCTGGAGCTGGAAAGGCAGCACATCTTCCAGGAATGTGTGCCGCAATCTTCCCAATGCCAGTTATTGGTATTCCAATGAAGACATCTGATTTAGGTGGTGTAGATTCTTTGTACTCCATCGTACAGATGCCAACAGGCATTCCAGTAGCAACTGTGGCAATTAACGGTGCAGCCAATGCCGGAATCCTTGCAGCAAAGATGCTTGCAACATCCGATC
>ENA-OPSK01002609-OPSK01002609.1-human-gut-metagenome-genome-assembly--contig:-NODE-2609-length-10433-cov-3.067161_pt1 | contig 10433 bp, 6 predicted proteins | sample MGYA00241807_ERZ501905 | MGnify/ENA primary metagenome ERZ501905 (study PRJEB25962, sample SAMEA2042111) | human gut metagenome | biome: human gut; feature: human-associated habitat; material: faeces...
GTAATGATGTACCAAATTCACGAGGTCTTTCTCCACCCATTCGTCGAAAATCAAATTATAGCCGTTCGCACATTTCGCCTTGTTCCACTCGTCGAAGCTCTCTGCCATCAACATCATACCCATCTCATCGCAAGCCTTTACCAACTCGGGAGCCGGCATATTATGGGAAGTACGGATAGCGTTGCATCCCATGTCCTTCAAGATCCGGATCTGACGACGGATAGCGGCATCATTGACGGCAGCCCCTAACGGGCCTAAGTCATGGTGATTACAAACGCCTTTGAATACCGTCTTCTCACCATTCAAGAAAAAGCCTTTATTCGGAATGATCTCGATCGAACGGATACCGAACGAGGTCGTATAGAGATCTTTCAGTTGATCGCCCTCATATAAACGAGTCTCCGCAGAATACAAGGCAGGCATATCCGGCGACCATAAAGTCGGGGTCTGGATGATAAACTCTTGGGAGAGGCTATTATCATTGTACTTAATCTGTGAGAGAGGCGTAGTCTGCTCCGTCAACTTCTGCCCGTTCGGATTCCATACACTGGTTTTCACGCTATACTTGCTGGCATCGGCCCCTTCCGGCAGTACGATTTTCGTCTGTACATTGACTTTCGCAAATTCCTTCGTGGCGGTCGGGGTCGTAATATAAGTTCCCCAGACCGGGATATAGGCGTTTTCCGTCACGATTACATGTACATTCCTATATAATCCCGCTCCCGGATACCAACGGGAGGATTCCGGCAAGTTCTCAAGGCGAACCGCCAAGGTGTTCTTTTTCCCCGGGATGAGCTGTTTCGTGATATCGAAATAGAAAGAATTATAGCCATACGGCCAATATCCAACCTCTTGCCCGTTCACGTAGACCTTGGCATGGCTCATCGCACCGTCGAACAGGATCGTGGCACGCTTCCCATCCGTAAATTGAGGAACCTCAAACTCGGTCCGGTACCAGCCGACTCCCACGAAAGGCAAACCTCCGGTTCGGCCGGCATGTTCCATGGCCTCCGTTTGTCCGTCTTGGGCGATAGCGACCTCTTGCTTATCATTCTGAGAGCTGAAAGGGCCGTAAATCGCCCAATCATGCGGAACGGTCACCGATTGCCACTTACTATCATTGAAAGTAGGATTGATAAACTCCGGGCGGTCTTCCCGGGTGAACTTCCAATTCTTTTCCAACAGGAACTCACTGCGTACTTGCGAGAAAAGCGCAGGGAAAAGGCAAAACAAACCGATCAAAATAGCGAAACTTGTTCTTTTCATTCGTTTTTTGTGTTTTTGTTATTCATAGCGGAACAAAAATAAGTATTTTTGTCTCCAATACAAACTAAATCAAAAGAATTGCACAGCATGTTGTTACAATTAGCTTTCGTTTTAATAGCCATTATTATAGGTGCCCGTATCGGTGGTATCGGATTAGGCGTGTTAGGAGGTCTCGGACTCGGTATACTCACCTTTGGATTCGGGCTCCAGCCCACTTCCCCTCCTATCGATGTCATGCTTATGATCGTTGCCGTAATAGCGGCAGCTAGTTGTATGCAAGCCGCTGGCGGACTTGATCTGATGGTTAAGTGGGCGGAGAAATTGCTTCGCAAGAATCCTCAACGAATCACGATATTAAGCCCGTTCGTCACCTATTTGTTTACCTTCATAGCCGGAACGGGGCATGTGGCTTATTCGGTCCTTCCCGTGATAGCGGAAGTGGCAACGGAAACGAAGATACGTCCCGAACGGCCGTTGGGGATTGCTGTGATCGCGTCTCAGCAGGCAATTACGGCCAGCCCGATCTCGGCGGCAACCGTAGCATTGCTCAGTATGTTGTCGGGACATAATATATCATTGATGGACATTCTGATGATCTCCGTTCCCTGCACGTTGATCGGTGTCCTGGCAGGAGCATTCTGCTCGCTACATGTCGGAAAGGAACTGGCGGAAGACCCCGAATACCTGCGCCGTGTCGCAAACGAGGAGTTCACAAGTGACAAATATAGGGCGAAAGGAGTCGAAAACCATCATGCAGCCCTCCTGTCGGTGATTATATTCATAGCAGCGACAATCGGTATCGTCCTGTTCGGCTCGATGACAGAACTGCGCCCTTGGTTCAGCCTGCCCGATGGCAGTCTCCGACAAATGCAGATGGCGCATATCATCGAGATTCTGATGCTCTCGGCCGCCGCCCTTATCCTGCTCGTCACCCGGACAGACGGGATAAAAGCCGTACAAGGTTCCGTCTTCTCCGCCGGTATGCAAGCGGTCGTCGCGATTTTCGGTATCGCCTGGATGGGTGATACCTTTATCGGTGGGAACATGGCGGAACTGAAAGGCTCGATCGAACATATCGTAACAGAAATGCCATGGCTTTTCGGTCTGGCCCTGTTCGTGATGTCCATACTTTTGTTCAGCCAGGCAGCAACCATCCGTGCCATGTTGCCGTTAGGAATCGCCCTCGGAATCTCTCCTTATATGCTAATCGCCCTTTTCCCGGCAGTCAATGGCTACTTCTTCATTCCCAACTATCCGACCGTGGTCGCCGCCATCAACTTCGACCGTACCGGAACGACGCATATCGGCAAATATGTCCTAAACCATTCGTTCATGATGCCGGGACTGGTCGCTACCGGAGTGTCGGTGGCGTTGGGACTGTTGATGATCCAGTTGTTTTAATGTAGAGATCTTTTGTCACTTCCAAGCGATATCAAACATCAAAGGTTATGACAAAAGTACTTCCCTTGCCGACTTCGCTGTCCACACGAATCGTGCCGCCATGGGCTTCGACAAAGTCTTTACTGATGGCAAGACCGAGGCCGCTTCCCTGTACTTTCGTGCCGGGAACGCGGAAATAACGGTCAAAGATACTCTGATGGTAACGCGGGTCAATTCCTTTCCCAAAGTCCTGCACGAATATTTCCACTTTCTTGTCCACCTGATGCGCACCGATAACGATACGGCCATTCTCCGGCGTGTAGTGGATGGCGTTGGAAAGGAGGTTCGTGAGTACCCAGGCGATCTTCTCACTGTCTACAAAGAGCTTGGATATTTTTTCAGGATACTCCACTTCGATATGGCAATTGAAGCGCTCCGCCTGCACACGGTTCGCCTTGATCGCATAATCGATCAGTTCAATCGGCTTCGTGATCTTCGGATTCAGTTGCAACTTGCCTGCCTCCACTTGTGTCATTTTCAACAATTCACCGGTAATTTCGAGCAGGCGGTCGCTGCTTTCTCGAATACTTCCGGCAAGCGCGATCTGCTCATCGTTCATATCTCCTATACGTTTATCCTCCAGCAATTTGAGACTCATAAGAATAGCAGAGATCGGGGTTTTCAATTCATGGGAAATAGTAGAGATAAAAGTCGTCTTGGCAGAGTCTAACTCTTTGAACTCGGTAATATTTTTCAGGAGGATCACATCGCCCACATACTCTGTCTCACGTCCATCGCCATCCATCACATGGATCGGGATATATTTGGCCTGAAAATAGCTTTCCTTATCATCTGCATAGATCTTTAAGGGCTCCTTTTTCTTGTCGTGCTGTATCAGTTCGCGTACCAGCCGGCGCAGCAAGTCGTTTTTCAACGCCAGTTCGGTAGCAGACTTTCCCATCACATTCTCACGTTTCAGATTCAGGATGGTGAGCGCCTCATCATTAGCAAAAAGAATGGAACGGTCCCGATCGAGCCCGATTATCGGTTCAGTGATGCTGTTGACAATCGCTTCAATATATTTTTTGGCCTGGATAATGTCAGCCAACGTGCTCTTCCTGTATTCCGTCAAGCGTTCCGCCATCCGGTTGAACGAGGAGGCAACTTCGGCAAACTCCTGGTTATCGCCCAAGTCGAGTCTCTTTTCGTAATTGTGGTTAGCAATCTCCAAGATCCCGTCGGTCAGTTTACGGATCGGCGACGTAATGGAACGGGGCAAGCGGATCAGGAAAGCAAAAGCAATCAGGACACAAGCCACCGCGATAATGCAAATCCATAACAATGCTTGGTCCGCCGTACGCTCGGCTACCTTGCTTTTCCGGTAGATCGTCGCCATATTCAGACTCATGATATCGTTAAGTGCCATCCTGACACGCTGTATAGTCGTATCGTTCAGGTCCCGGTGCATCGCCTCATATTGTGCGACCAGATGCGCCGTCGCCACATTCTCGTCGATCTCCGTGATATTCTTTTGCTGCAAATCCAGGTTCTTTTCAAACTCCGCACGTGCCTGCGGATCGTTCTTGATCCGTTCGAGGGCATCCAACATCCGGCGAGAATAAAGAAGCGAATTATAATTATCCGCCAAGATATTCTGCGTGTCGGAAGACATATCCGTAATATTCTGCACAGCCAGCCCGCCCAGCAGAACGATCATCGTAAACAAAAGGCCGATCCCGAAGGTCAGTTTCGTTTTTATTTTCAGTCTTAAGAACTTATCCATACGCTTATGCTATTATTATCTGGTCAATATTCAACTGCAACAAACTGTCCAGCAACGTCCTGTATCAGAAAACCGACAGCACCTGGTACGACTCGTCTACACCGGCAGTCATACCGATGCAGACTTTGAATGTGCATCTTCCAACCGGGGATTCCAAAATGCATTCGACACTCTCAACACACCAGCGCCTTTTCGCCCTACCGCCAATTCTATTTCACAATCAAAGGCCATATTCTTCGATCTTCCTGTAGAGGGTCGTCAAGCCGATACCTAACAGGCGGGAGGTTTCCGTCTTGTTGCCGTTGGTATACTTCAATACCTTTTGAATATGCATCTTCTCTACGCCGTCAAGGTCGAAGCCGGAATAGCTGCTGTCGGTATTATCTTGAGGGTTCTGTATTGTGAGCGGCAAGGTGTCTGCAGTCAAGGTGTCTCCATCGGAGATAATGAGGCTGCGCTCCACGACATTGCGCAGTTCACGGACATTCCCTTTCCAAGGATACCGTTTCAAGATACGGACATAGTCCGGCGAGATCGTGCGGATGGTCTTTCCTATCTTAGAAGACAGTGCGGAAACAAACGCCTCGACATGCAGAGGAATGTCGTCCACCCGTTCGCGGAGCGGCGGCAGGGGAATATGGAAAACAGAAAGCCTGTAAAACAAGTCCTCACGAAAATGGCCGTCGGCAATTTCTTTTGCTAAGTCACGGTTGGTGGCGGCTATCACACGCACATTCACCTTGACAGGTTTCGTGTCTCCAATCTTGAGGAATTCACCGGTTTCGAGAATACGGAGTAACTTGGCCTGAAGATCGAACGCCATCTCACCGATCTCGTCGAGAAAGATCGTGCCGTTGTCTGCTTCCTCAAACAGTCCTTTCGTCTCTTTGAGTGCACCGGTGAAAGCTCCCGCCTTATGCCCGAACATCTCGCTTTCCAACAGATCGCGACTGAAAGAGGAGCAGTTGATAGCGACAAAGGCTTTATCACTGCGGGAACTGTGCTGGTGGATGGACTGTGCAAACACTTCTTTGCCAGTCCCGGTCTCTCCGGTGAGCAAGACGGGAACATCCGTGGCGGCAACCTTGCGTGCCAAAGAAACAGCCTCCTCTATAGCAGGCGAACGGCCGATGACAGTGGCAAACGAATACTGTTTGCCTACAGCCTTCTGCTGGCTGTAGGCAACGGTAGCCTTTTCCATCGCCTTTGCAATCAAGGGAAGGATTTTATTGTTGTCGTCACCTTTGGTGATATAGTCAAACGCACCGTTCTTGATAGCTTGTACTCCGTCGGGGATATTACCGTGGGCCGTAAGCAAGATCACTTCCGAAAGGGGACGCAGGCGTTTCAGTTCAGAGACAAGCTCCACACCGCTCCCGTCTGGCAGGCAAACATCACAGAGCACCACTTCGGGATCGTTCTGTTCGACCTGCTTGATACCTACTTTGCAGTTGGTTGCTTGGAACACTTCATAACCTTCCAGCCCGATAATACGGGACAGGAGGCTTAAAATTTGCTTCTCATCATCGATAATCAATACTTTTCCCATCTTCTTATTCTGCTATGAGGAAGCAAATATAGCATATTATTCAGAGGTGTCCATTATTTCCCCTACTTTCATACTACCTTAATTATAGTTTAATTATTTGCAAATATTCTAAACCCAGTACTAGTTATGTGTAATAAATATTACATTCGCTAAAATTGTCTACAAAATGAAAAAAGTTCTATTAGTTGCAGTCTCCGTACTGCTTGTCTGCACTTCTTGTGTAACGAAAAAAAAGTATCTGCTAGCCGAAAACGGACGCCTGGAAGCCATTGCCCGGGGAGACGACCTGCAGAATCAGCTTGTAAACTGCCGTGACAACAACGACGGCCTCACTTCACGTCTTGCTTCACTTGAACGGGATACCACCCGCATGGGCAAGAACATCCGCAACTATCAAAGCATGCTCAACACCAACATGACGGAGCAGGAAAAATTGAATTCACTCCTGAGCCAGAAGATGAACGAACTGGATGAACGCGAACGGACGATCAACGAACTACAGGATATGATCAATGCACAGACTGAACGGGTACAGAACTTGCTCAACAGTGTAAAGGATGCCCTCCTGGGTTTCAGTAGCGACGAACTGACCGTCCGCGAAAAAGACGGAAAAGTCTACGTTGCCATGTCAGACAAACTTCTTTTCGAATCGGGAAGCGCCCGTGTCGACAAGCGTGGCAAGGAGGCTTTGGCCAAACTCGCCGAAGTCCTTAACAAACAATCCGACATCGACGTTTATATCGAAGGGCACACCGATAGCAAGCCGATCAACACCGCCCAGTTTAAAGACAACTGGGATCTCAGTGTCATCCGCGCCACTTCGGTCGTCCGCATCCTGACAAAGGACTACGGTGTCAAACCTTTGCAGATACAACCTTGCGGCCGCGGCGAATTCATGCCTGTTGCCGACAATGAGACAGCCGACGGCCGTGCTAAAAACCGCCGTACCGAAATCATCATGGCTCCGAAGCTGGATAAGTTATATCAAATGTTGAACCAATAGCACTCATAGGAAGGCAGCTACCGCGATTTGTCCGTTACCTTTGTTTCTTTCAAAAGTAACGGACAAATTTAACAAAAAGCAAGCAAGTTTTCTCGTGAAAACCCTTATTCCAGCAGGATTCCGACCCCCATCTGCACGGTATCGAGACCCAGGTATCAGAGGAACCGAGATCCGGGTCTCAAAAAGAATAGATAGGTAGTTACTTAAAAATAAGCTATATGCTTTGATAAAAAATGTGCTTGTCTTTATGATAATATGATAGTGGAAAAACAACCATCATGCCTCCTATCATTTTTTGTACACCTTAATATTCAATCGGCAGAAGGCAAAGTATGATAGTATGACAGTATAAATAGAGATTGTTTTTATGTTATTTCTTCTTGCACCGCAAAGCAAAATACAGGATATACAGGAAAGACAACAACGGAATCACAAACCCAATCGCCATGTTATCGGCCCCGATATATCCCATCAGCATTGGGGCAAAGGCTCCGCCTGCTACTCCCATAACGATATAGGATGATGCTTTCTTTGTAGAAGAACCCATACCTTCCAGGCCGAGTGCAAAGATTGTCGGGAACATAATGGACATGAAGAAAAAAGAAAGATAGAGCGCATACAAAGAAACCGTACCGACAGACACGACGACCAACGCCATACAGACAGCATCCGCCAAAGCGAACCATGTCAGGAGACGGGCCGGAGACATCCACTTCATCGTAAAACTGCCGGACAGACGGCCGATCATAAACAAAGCCATTCCTCCGAAAGCCAAGATACGCGAAGCCTCAATATTCGTCATCGAAGTATCGACTTCCGTCACATAATTAATGAAGAAACTGAAAATTCCCGTCTGGGCAGCACAATAGCAAAACTGTGCAATAATAGCCCGGACAAACTGCGGATGTCTCCACATGGAGGCAGTACCGGATGCGGGTACATATTCTTTTTCTTCCGCATCCGTATCTTCTTCCACCTGTACTTCGGGTAGTTTGGTAAAGATGAAAAGAATGGCTACCAGTAAAACAACCGAGCCAACCAGGATATATGGTTTCGTCAACGTAAACGGATCGCTCTCCTCGCCACCGAATATCAGCATGCCACCGACCAGCGGGCCTAAAATCCAACCTAACCCGTTAAACGATTGAGACAAATTCAGGCGTTGCGCCCCCGATTCCTCCGGCCCTAAAATCGTGGAATAAGGGTTGGCTGCCGTTTCCAGAATACAAAGCCCACAGGCAATCACAAAAAGGGCGATCAGGAATGGAGATGCCGAATGCAGATAAGCCGCCGGAATAAAAGCGAACGCACCAACAGCAAACAGGCATAACCCTAAAATAATCCCTTTCTTATACCCGAACCGTTTCATGAACATACCGGCAGGGAGCGCCATCAGGAAATAAGCGATATAAGTGGAGAACTGCACAAGGCCGCTCTCTGCCTTCGTCATCGTAAAGACACCTTGAAAATGCTTATTCAATACGTCCAACAGACCATGAGCAAAACCCCACAACAAGAACAGGCTGGTGATCAATATAAACGGGACAAGATAAGACTTCCCTCCGGGAGCGGAAAACAAAGTTTTCTGATTATTCTTTTTCATGCTTGCTATTTATTACGAGTCGGCAAAGATACTCTTTTTTTTCAGATAATACCCTCCTCCCATATAAGAGACCGTATAAGCCGAATCCGGCGAACTGCGGTAGACAGAAATCTCGCCGAACACATACAGAGCCGAATCCAGATCCAGCCGGAGAATATCCGGATATAAATCATCCGGGATCGAATCGGACGGAGCCAACCCAACCTTCTCCATCTGGCGGAAAAGCAAAGAATCTCTTTCTGCTTCGAAAAGAATTAGTGAGTTTTTATCGCATAAATAGAAGGTGTCCATCTGTATCATGCTGTTTATCGGGCCTTCGTCATAGCGGCCGACAGCCTGGAGCGTTTCATATCCCGTAATATCCAAAGGTGAATAATCGGTAATGGTTACATATTCATAATAATTGCCCGGATTTGCCGGAATCGGATAATTGTCGCGCTTTTCCTGCGAGATCTGTTCTATGTCCCTCGCTGTTATGCACGGTATATACGTGACAAAGGACAACAAAACGACGGCAAGCACAACCGCATACAAATAATGTGCGGTCCGTCGGAAAAAGAACAGCAGGACAGTCCCCGTCAGGATAGCGCCTACCACCACCAGATACACCCGCGCTTCCGTATATCCGTACTGGTTGATCCGGTAGAAAGTTCCCACCCAATACATGACCAACGCCGGAAGTACAGCCCAACCGGAATAGCGGTAAAACCAATCATAATATCTTCTCTCCAGGAACGGCTGGCAACTTTTCAGAATGAATGTAGCCGAAATAAAACTAACGACAATATAAGCAACCGCACCTTTGGGCAAGGACCACAAAACGGCCACTTTGACAAAATAGAGATACAAGATAACCGCATATATCAGCAAGGCCGGCGAAAGGACGTAATTCAGCAATACATCAAACAGTTTGTTCACGCCTTCCTCCTCCTCTTTCTCCCGGTTAAACAAAAGGAACAACAACGGCAATATCCCTGCAAATGCGATACTGGACGAATAGGCCATAAACCGCCGTTCCCCATATTGCCATATCTCAAAAATATACTGGATCGAATAATAGATGGAGATAGAAAGCAGCCAGGCAATCCCGGCCAGCAATCCGGCAGAAAGCATCGCCCGAAGGTAACAAAGCCCTTTCCTGACAAACCTATCGTTATCCCGTCTCCAGTCGCACACCAGATACAGCAGTTGCACTACTACGAGCGTCACCCAATAGAAAACAGACCAGAAATCTTTCTCCTTCCAGAAAAACGGAATAAAGAACAACACAGACAGATAATAGGCAAAACGCCAGCGCGATCCTTCCGTCATCGAATTCAATGTACAGGTAATCAGGAATAAGACCGGGAAGTAATAAACGACAACAGCCAGTCTTGCCCAAGATGTCTCATACAGCGCGCAACCGAAACAGCAAAATAAAACAGACAGAACTACCTCTGCCGGATTGTGCCGCACTGCTATCTGTAAACGTTTGAGAAGAGCCTCTATTTTCTTTTTCATACCTTCAATATTTATAATTAAACCATAAAGATAAGCGTTATTGCTTTTCTGCCACTATTTACATGCCAAAATGGTTCCTTTTCTGCCAAATTTTCCTACAGGCACTCTCCATTAACAATCCCATTTTCAAACACATATATCCATACGAGTAAGCCTGTTTACCTAAAATCATGGCCTCCGGAAAGGATTTTCAACTTCGTTTATCATCCTTTATTCATATTAACGCCGGACATATTGTTCTGGCATGTCTTTTGAAGTTGATATAGTGCTTTCGGATTAGAAGAAACGAGAGCGGAAAAGAATATAAATGTTTAACTAAATAATTGGAGGACTGTATTATGACACCGAT
>ENA-OPSK01002619-OPSK01002619.1-human-gut-metagenome-genome-assembly--contig:-NODE-2619-length-10387-cov-2.401858_pt1 | contig 10387 bp, 7 predicted proteins | sample MGYA00241807_ERZ501905 | MGnify/ENA primary metagenome ERZ501905 (study PRJEB25962, sample SAMEA2042111) | human gut metagenome | biome: human gut; feature: human-associated habitat; material: faeces...
TGTATTATGGGGCCTGTGGGCTATTTGATCCCAACAAGAAAATCCGTGACTTCACGCCGGAGGAACTGCATCTGTTTCTGTATCAAGAGCCCATGATCCTGAAAAATCCTCCTCCGGAGTATTACAAGAACGGAAAATACGAGGGCCTTATGTACCGAATGAACCGGATGCTCAAGCGGGATGACGCAAAGGTGCATTGGAAGAAGCTGGAGCCGCTGGTGACCCAGGGTGTTTGCCCGGAATGTGGCGGAGCAAGGCTGAATCCCAAAATTTTGTCCTGCAAAATTGCCGGGAAAAACATTGCTCAGGTTTCTGCCATGCCATTGTGCGATATCCTGCAATGGCTGAAGCAGATCCGGGAACCGGTTGCCTTGGACATCAAAGATTCCCTTTGCAGCCGTATCCGGGCATTGATCGAGATTGGTCTGGATTATCTTACCCTGGACCGCTCTATGGGAACACTCTCCGGCGGAGAAGCCCAGCGCTGTAAGATTGCAAAATATAACACTTCCGCCCTCTCCGATCTTCTCTATATCCTGGACGAGCCCAGTGTGGGACTGCACAGTCACGACATCCACCGGCTCAGTGAAGCGATCATTGGTCTGCGTGACCGGGGCAATACCGTTTTGATGGTGGAGCATCACAGGGAAATGATGGAGATCGCCGACCATATCATCGATATGGGCCCCGGTGCGGGAGCTATGGGCGGTGAAATCCTTTTTACAGGGACCTATCCTGAATTATTGAACAGCAGCACCCTGACCGGACAACTGCTCCGGGAACAAACACCGTTAAAGCCGGAAGTGCGCACACCCCAGGAATGGTTCTCGCTGGAGCACCTGCATCTGCATAATCTGAAAGACGTATCTGTCAAACTGCCCAAGGGCGTGCTGACGGTCATTGCTGGTGTGGCAGGGTCCGGAAAAAGTTCTCTCATGCAGGCTTTTGCGCAGCAGATGGGAGATCGTGTCACTCTTATCAGTCAGAAGAATATCGGTGCCAGCCTGCGATCCACTCCTGCCACTTACCTGGGTGTTGCGGATGAGATACGGGCGCTGTTTGCAAAAACCAGCGGACAAAAAATCGGACTGTTTTCCTTCAACGGTGCAGGGGCTTGTCCTGTTTGCCAGGGAAAAGGTGTGATCGTGTCCGAAATGGCTTTTATGGATTCCGTGGAAATGGTGTGCGAAGCCTGCGGGGGGCTGCGTTATTCCTCCGAGGCGCTTCAATACAGGCTGGACGGACTCAACATCTCTCAGGTGATGGACCTCACCATTCAGCAGGCCATGCAGCGGTTTGCAGGGACTCGGATTGAGGAAAAGCTGGCGCCTCTGGCATCCGTGGGGCTCTCCTATCTTCATCTGAATCAAGCACTTTCCACCTTGTCCGGCGGCGAATTGCAGCGTATGAAGCTGGCCGCTCATCTGGGCAAGCGTGGACAGATTCTGGTTTTGGATGAACCAACCGATGGACTGCATTTAAAGGATATCCAGCATATCATCTCTCTGTTCGACGGGATCGTAGAAGAAGGAAACTCTGTTTTCCTCATCGAACACAATCTGGAAGTTCTAAAAGCGGCGGACTATGTTGTGGAAGTGGGGCCCGGAGGAGGAGAAGATGGCGGGACGATCATCCTTGCGGGAACGACAACAGAAATGCTTCAATCTGTTGATTCCATTACCGCCCCGTACCTGAAAAAGGCGCTGGGATAGCGGAGAACGCTATTGTCAGTGCAAAGCATAGAGGAACTTTCCGAGAAAGAGTGTGTCACGGAGAAACTCGAGGCTGAAAATCAAATACTGTGGGTTCAGCGGATGAACAATATCCGCAACAGGGCAATGGAAATTGTCAACACAGAACTCATTTACGCATAACCATTTATCAGGGGTGATCCTTCGGGATTGCCCCTGATTTTTTGTTTTATCCGATAATGGCATAAGGATAACAAGCATCGCCTTTTGCTGTCAAAAGGCTTTTCTTTTAGGAGCCCAAAACCCTTACCGTATCTGAAAATTAATTCCGTACACCAGTACAAAAATTTGATTTCCCGTGATATAATATTAATATTCGAATCTGATAGACTGAGTAATCAGCAGCCAACAGATTAATGAAGAGTTTTAAAACTTATATTTCCAAAATCACTTTGATTTTTCGGTTAAACATCCATAAAATTATTGTAAATTATGCGTGTGGGGAGGATTGCGATGGCAAACATGAGACAGATTTTTGCAGATACCGTAATGGAAATGCTGAAAAGCAAGTCCCTCAGCGCTATTACCGTAACGGATATTGTTACGCAATGCGGTGTGTCCCGTCAATCCTTTTATTATTATTTCGATGATATTTACGATCTGATAGAATGGTATTTCACCCAGGAAACCGAAAAAGCTCTGAATGAATACTCGGATATTGACACTTGGCAGACTGGATATATCCGACTCATGCGCTGGGCGCAGAAGAATAAGCCTCTGGTCCTGAATACCTATCGATCTATACAGCGTGAATACATTGAGGTCTTCATGTACCGTGTACTGTATCAGTACATTATCAAGGTAGTCCATACAGAGGCAGAGGACTTGCAGGTTTCTCAGGAACAATGCGCTTTTGTGGCTCAGTTTTATACATTGGCCATCAACGCAGTTTCACTGGAGTGGATTCGTACAGGGATGAACGATAAACCGGAAAGCATTGCGGAAAGCGTAAATTTCATGATAGAAGGAGATTTTCGAAAGGCACTTCTTAAATTCCAGAATTCCAACAGAAAATAACCTTACAGAAGGGCATCGGTGTCAAAAGTTTCCTGACACCGATGCCCTTCTGTCAATTCACGATCTCCAATTTTGCCAGTACAATGATTATAACGCAAGGGAAAAATAATCCCGAGCTGATGACCAATTTGACTGATTCAAAGGAGGAGCATTATGTTTTATACGAACGGAAACTATGCTGCATTTTCAAAGCCCAGAAAACCTGATAACATCGAAAACCGCAGAGCTTATATCGTGGGCGGCGGTTTGGCCGGACTATCTGCCGCAGCCTTCCTGATCCGAGATGGACAGATGCCCGGTGAGAATATTACCATTCTGGAAGAGTTATCCCTGCCCGGCGGAGGCTGTGATGGAATCCGGGATCCTAAACTTGGATATATTATCCGGGGTGGTCGGGAAATGGAAGACCATTTTGAATGTCTGTGGGATCTCTATCGTTCTATCCCTTCCTTGAAAAATCCAGGTATGTCCGTTCTTGATGAGTTTTATTATCTCAATGTCGATGATCCCAGCAGTTCCCCTGTTCGAGTGACTGAAAAACAGGGAAAAGATGCCCACACGCTTCATAAATTCGGTCTTACCGACAAAGCTGCTATGGAACTTGCTCAGTTATTTATGACACCAGAGCGAGAACTTGATGACAAGCGAATTACCGATGTATTTACAAAGGATTTTTTTGAATCAAATTTCTGGCTGTTTTGGCGGACAATGTTTGCCTTTGAAGACTGGCATAGTGCCATTGAGATGCGCAGATACATCACAAGATATATTCATCATGCGCACAATATTACAGACATTTCTTGCCTGAAATTTACTACATACAATCAATATGAATCCCTTATTCTCCCGTTGCTTAAGTATCTGGAACAAGAAGGCGTGAAATTCCAGTACAATACCATTGTGAAGAATGTAGAATTCAATACGCAAGGAGGGAAGAAAAAAGCTGTTCGTCTTATTTGCTCTGTAAATGGCAAGGCAGAAAATGTAGACATTGGTTCCGATGAGCTGGTCTTTATTACGCTTGGTTCCAATACTAAACAGAGTGGATTCGGTGACCAGACCCATCCGGCTGTCGCACCAGATGGAATTGGACCTGCTTGGGAACTGTGGGAAAATATCGCTGCCCAAAGCGATGACTTTGGTAATCCTCAAAAGTTCTGTGGAGATCGAGCAGGCTCTAATTGGGAAAGTGCAACGATTACCTGCTTTGACGATAAAATCCCAGCATACATTGCAAGACTTACCGGGAGAGATCCCTATAACGGAAAAATTGTGACCGGCGGTCCTATTACAGCTCGGGATTCTTCCTGGCTCATGAGCTGGACTGTCAGCCGTCAGCCTCATTTTGCTGTCCAGAAGCCGAACGAAATCGTCGCTTGGGTCTATGGCCTGTTTTCAGATACTAAGGGTGACTATGTGAAGAAAACGATGGCTGAGTGCACCGGCGAAGAGATCTGCATGGAATGGCTCTATCACATCGGCGTTCCCGTGGAGGAGATTCCTGAACTTGCAAAACATCATTCCGTGACGATTCCCTGCATGATGCCCTATGTTACCTCCTACTTTATGGTACGGCGTGCCGGAGACCGCCCCAAGATCGTGGTGGATGGTGCACAGAACTTCGCATTCATCGGAGAACACGTGGAGACACCGAACGATACGGTATTTACAACCGAGTATGCCGTCAGAACTGGTATGGAAGCTGTTTATACCCTTTTGCAGCTGGACCGGGGCGTTCCAGAGGTATTTGCCTCCCAGTACGATCTGAGAACCCTGATGCGTGTTTCCCACTATATGTTGGACGGACGAAAGCTTACAGATTTGGCGTTGCCGTTCCCCCAGAAATTGGCACTGAAGCAAGTAATCAAGAAATTGGATGGCACAACAATTCACGATTTGATGGTGGAAAATCAACTGATTTGATAAAGTGCTACTGATACTAAATACACTATAAAAAAATTAGCGAACAGGAACGGGATTTTACCGTTCCTGTTCGTGTTTCCTTGAAGTCTTTTTACGCTCTGCTGTCTGTTCCTGTTTTTTCTGCAAATGCTCACGAACAGATTGTACCTCTGTTTTTTCCTCCAATAATTCAGAAACATCACGTTTGCTGTCAAACAGGATAAGCGGATCAAATTTTTCTCCGTATGCTGTTTTAATCTTAGAAGTGACAGCTTGAATTTTATCTGATTGCAGGGCAGCCCGCTGTTCTAAGAGTTCTGCCGAATCCACATTTTTTGCCTGTTCCCTTAATTCTGAGAACTGCGTTAAGGCATCCTCCAACTCAGCAGCATATTTTTCTTCCTGTTTTGTCAGCCGTTTCAATTTTTCCTCCATAGCTGCAACACTCTTTTTGACCTCAGTAATTCCAGTATCCTCACTACACTCAAATGAACTGAGGAGCATCGTCTTTTCGGATTTCAGTTCTTCCAAATCTTCTGTCAGTTCGGCAATCTGTTTTGCCAAATCATTATGAGCAACAAACTGATAAAATGGTGTCGCTTTCTTTTCTGCAAGCAGCGTTTTCCGTTCTTTAGTCTTATTTTTAATCTGCTGTACCCGTAAGGCATATCGCTCCAGATCGGGCTTCAACACATTCAGGCTTTCCGATAATTTGTGTTTTCCAAAATCGGCATAGCGGATTTGATAACGGAAAATAACCATGTTCGCCCGTAAGGACTCCATTGCTTCCGCAAGCGCAGGAACAGATACTTTGACTGCCTGTATCAGCTTCTTGACCGCCGCTTTCAGCTCACGGAGCAACGCATTGTCTGACTTAATCTGACGATTGATTTCACAGCGGTCAGAAACAATACCCTTTTTCTCCAATGCTCTTGCAACCACACCTTCATGAATAGTAGGCTGTTCATCAAGTCCCCGATCTGCATGGCTGCGGTGGTCAATACGTTCTTCGTGTCCGGCAGTTTCCAAATGGCGGTTCGTCACATCTGCCCATTTTTCACGCCAGACCAAAAGCTGCTCGTCGCTGTTCCAGCGCTCGGAGATGGGGTTCTGTCTGCCGTAGCGGGTGCTTTTGGGATGCTTGCTGGCTCGTTCATAGCCGTGATTCTCCGCTTCGGAGGGTGGCAGATATACCTTCTTGCGACCGACCTTATACTGGTATTGCTTTTCCCATCCCTCTGTCTGTGCTATCTTAAACTCATCCGCAGTAAAACCTTGTTCCTCTCCATTTTTCACACAGAGATATTCTTTCTGCGTCTTATATTGCCAGTTCCCTTTTTCATCTAACGGGCGCACTGTCAGCATGATATGAGCATGAGGATTGTGACCGGGCGGATCAGGATCATGGATTGCCACATCAGCGCACATTCCCTCCGTCACAAAGGTATCAGAAATAAAATCGGACAGCAGCTTTTTCCACTGTGCTTCGCTCAGTTCAATCGGCAGAGCGACCACAAATTCACGGGCAAGGCGGCTATCCTTTGTCTTTTCATTTTCCTCCACGGCGTTCCAAAGAACGCACCGATCCTGCCATTCTTGTGGCGCATATTCCGGTAGGAACACTTGCTGCCAGACCAGCCCTTTCTTGCGGGTGTAGTCATGCTGCACCCCGTCATAGTTGTTCAGTATTTTAGAACAGCTTAGATATGCAGAAGCAGCGACAGCACTTCGCCCTGTGCCACGGCTGACCACTTTTGCTTCCAGATGATAGATTGCCATTCGTCCTCACCGTCCTTTCTTTTTGTTTCTTTTTCGCAAAAAAGAAAATGGGTGCGTCACAAAACATGACGCACCCATAACTGCGACAAAACTGCCAGTGGCAGATTTTCGCAGGCAGGCGGCAGAATGGGTGGGCGAATTGCTCACCCATAAAAGGCGCTTCCAAATCGGAAGCCCCTTGCCGACTGCGTGGACAATGACAGCAGCCCAACGGGATGTGGCATTGTCCATAAGGCTCCCACAGGAGCCGCATCCGCCTCGCAGAGCGCACGGTTTCCGAAGGAAATACCACCGCCCCTTCGGGGTGGTGAGTAAGTGCGCCCTTCGGGATAAAAGAGAAGCGCCCCGGTTGCCCGGAGCGCATAAAAATCATCGTATTGCCTTGAATACCTCGCATAGAAATTCCTCTAACTGTTCCAAAGTCATCTGCGTTGTCTGCGGCAAAGCCTTCTCCAAAATTGCACCCTCTTGGATCAGTCGCCGTGTCCGTGCCTTGCGTTCTTTCTCACGATTTCGCATCTCGGCTTCCTCCAGTCGGTGCTTCGCCTGTAACAATTTCTTTTCGTTTTCGGTCATATAAAAATCCTTTCTGCCAATCATGGCGGGACGCAAAAAGGCGGCCTGTGAGATTTTTTCTCACAAGCCGCCTTTAGCGTCATTCATTATGCTGTTTTCTTTTCCGGTGCTTCGGTGGGATGGATTTCCTGCAATACCGACTCGGCCTTTGCCGCTCTTTTTGCTGTGTTGCGTTCTTTCTGCATCCTGCGGTTAGCCGCCGCTCTGCAAGCATCCGAACAATATTTCGTGTCAGATCTTGTTGTGGTAAAGGTGCTACCGCAGTTCTCACAAACACATTCCCGGTTTCTGCTTTCTGCCGCTTCCTTCCGATAAAACCTTGCTCGACAGTTCGGCCCGCAGAACAAAGTGTTTGAACGCTTGGATTCAAATTCTTCGCCGCAGCATTTGCAGGTCAGCTTGAACGGCTGACCAACGGCGTGTTCGCCAGCCTTGATTTTCTGATAGCGTTCACGGCTCTTGATACGGTGTCTGCGAAGCTGCTCCTGCCGCTTAGCTTCCTCTGCGGTCAGCTCCGGTTCGGGCAGTTCAAACCGTCCGATAAATTTCAGATAAATCTCAACCTCCTGCACCCGATCCCCGTCAATCTTTTCCGGGGCGTGGACAATGATTTTTTCAATAAACTCATTGATCATCGGAGTGGTCAACTCCGAAAAGTCGGTGTACTTCTTCGCCAGAGAAAGGAACTGCGCCGCACGGTCAGTATCTTCCTCAAAGCAGGACAAACGCTGCTCCGCTTCGGTCGCAGAAGCGATAAGAGCTTTTTGCTCCGTTTCATATTCTGCAAGCAGGCTGTCAAAGCGTTCATCGGAGATTCGCCCGACGGCAAATGACTCGTAGAGCTTTTTGATAATGTTATCAAGCTCGGCAATGCGCTTACGGTCTTTGTTCAACTTGCGCTTGGTTTCCTTTGCCGCCTCCACCTGTCTGATTTGAGAAACGGAACGCACCTTTTCCATAAATTCATCCGGATTGGCGATGGCGAAGGTGCTGGCTGTGCGGACGGTTTCTAAAATTAACTCTCTGAGAGCCTTTGTTCTGATATAGTGGCCGCTGCAAGCATGGGTGCGTTTTTGATGTGCCAGCGTATAAGAGGAACAATCGTAAAAGTCGGAGGGGTAGGGATTATTCTCCGTACCGCCTTTGGAACGGTGATTGGTCATTTTCGCTCCGCAGTCAGCGCAGAACAGAAGTCCAGTTAGCGGATTGGCTTCGCCAAGTGTATCGTGGCGTCTCGGTGTCTTTCGCAGTTTCTGTGCAAGCTCCCACATTTCCTTATCTACAATCGCTTCGTGTGTGTTCTCAAAGATCAGCCAGTCCTCCTGCGGATTCATAACCGGATTTTTGTCCTTGTAGGACTGCTTGTGAGAACGGAAGTTGACCGTATGCCCCATATATTCGGGCTTGGAAAGAATCTGCCCGACGATATAACCGCTCCAGTTATACGGGTTTGGAAATTCCTCTTTGCTTTTCCAAACGCCTTTCTTCTGCTTGCCAAGGTAAACGGCGGGTGTTTCCACCTTATCGTCATAGAGGATACGGGCGATGTCATAAGGACCGTTTCCCTCGATGGTCAGCCGGAAAATACGGCGGACAACCGCAGCGGCTTCCTCGTCAATATACCAACTGTATTTATCACCCGGCATTTTCTTGTATCCGTAGATGGCGCAGTTGGTAGTAGGCTTGCCCGATTCGCCTTTTACTCGGATAGCGGTGCGCTGCTTGCGGCTCAGATCACGAAGATACCACTCGTTCATGATATTGAGGAACGGCGCAAACTCGTTGCTGTTCTGGTCATCGCTGTCCACGCTGTTGGCAATCGCAATAAAGTGAACGCCGTGCTCACGGAAGAACACCTCCGTGTAAAAGCCGGTCTGCAAATAATCTCTGCCGATTCGGCTCATGTCCTTTACGACCACATGGGCAACCTTACCGGCTTCAATATCTGCCTCCAACTGCTTCCATGCGGGACGATTGAAATTGCCGCCGCTCCAACCGTCATCGGTGTAGTGCTTGATATTCGTGTAACCTCTCTGCTCAGCATAACTTTCGAGGTATTTTTTCTGATTGACAATGCTGTTGCTATCGCCAATCTGGTCATCGTCACGGGAAAGTCTCTCGTACAATGCCGTAATTTTATTGGGATCCTGTCCCACAGTCTGTTTCACGCTCATCATGATGCGCTCCTTTCAGACTGTCGGCTCATTTGTGGTACATCCATTATATCACATTTTCCGTCATTATCCAGCGCTTCATTGCGAACAATGCGCAAGATTTTATCTTCCATCGTTTCGTGTCCGGTGTCATTGAATACCACTTTCACCTTGTAGGTGGTGCCGACAATACGGCGGGTCATATAAGAAAAGTTTCTGTTTTCGTTTTTTACCATAGGCAGTTTACCTCCATGTTGAAAAAATCATAAAATTCTCGTATAATAATTTTCGGTTCCGATGCTTTGTAACCATTTTTGCGGTTAAAAGTGTACAAGCAGTATAAACACCTTACCGACACAGAAATGCCCTCCAAAAAGCCTTGCGGCACAAGGCTTTCCGAGGGCAAAAGCGTTACATCTGTTGCTGTTTTTCCCGGTACTTACGCACCCGTGCTGCGGTCTGCTGGCGGTGTGCTTCTTCGGCACAGCGTTCCGAGCAGTACACCCGTTTCCCATCAACGGGGAACGGTTTGCCGCATTGCTTGCAGTTGGTGGTTGGTGTGCGGGTAAATACAGCTTCCAGCTCCGCATCTTCCGGCAGGACAGCCTTTCGGAAATAGCTGCATAGGGCACTGTTGGTATAGCAGATACCAAACATGGGGCATTCGCAGTCCAGCGGCAGGCAGCCGTATTCCTTGTCGTGGTTGGCGCAGAGAGAAGTGATCAGCTTTTTAATCCGCTGCTTCTCCCGGCCTGTCAGTTCACGATGGTTGTTTGACACGGGCAGTTCCTCCTTTCTTTAGCGTCTGAAGTAATCTATTTTCAGATAAAATATATTACCCCCTCACTAATAGGAGAAATACGGTGTGTTTAGCGGAACTGTTTTTACGGAGAATTGCAGAAAATTTCAAAAATATTTGTGGAATGAGGTGGCTGCGGTGTTCGAGGATGATTACAGATATGAAGATGAAGAATATCATGCCGACGATTTTGAGTACATAGATGATGACGAAGAAGAAAATGAAAACGCCCTTTGGGATGACGAGGATGCCGCTGATGCCGAGATAGACGATCCTCCCGACAAACCAAGACGGAAGCGAAAGAAGAAAGATATCGAGGACAGCAGCGACGAAAACCACCCGGAGGAAGCGGAAGCTGAATCAGCAGAACAGGCACAGCGGCATATCGCTCTGGAGCAGAATATCATAGA
>ENA-OPSK01002627-OPSK01002627.1-human-gut-metagenome-genome-assembly--contig:-NODE-2627-length-10366-cov-6.742411_pt1 | contig 10366 bp, 18 predicted proteins | sample MGYA00241807_ERZ501905 | MGnify/ENA primary metagenome ERZ501905 (study PRJEB25962, sample SAMEA2042111) | human gut metagenome | biome: human gut; feature: human-associated habitat; material: faeces...
AGACATCATTAATGTCGAATATATTAACATGTCACCAATGTATCTGTTAAGCCAAAATAAATTACATCGAACACTCTACACCTCAGAAACTACTTTCTCATCAGCCGGTTTAAACTAATAACAATCATATTTATCAACCTTCTTTCGACTTACTTAAATCTTTTATTACAATTTCATCTATAGTAACCTCTAGGGCTTTAGCAATAGATATCACTATATCAATATGAGGATTTTTTGTTGTACCATTCAGAACTCTAATAACCCTTGATTTTGTCACGTTACAAATTTTAGCTAATCGATACATAGTTATTTTCTTTGTGTTCATTAAATTCTTTATTTTATTTATGTCTAACATAACATCACCTCATTTCAGATAGGTGCATCAGTGAACCTAACTTATGATAAAATATATTTAATGTTGGAGGTAAATCATGGAAATAATCATTCAAACAATTTCAAAAATAATAGATTATATTGTTTATCTATTTCATAATGGAAAACAATCATTGGTACATACATTTTATTTTTTATTAATTCACATTTTTACATTCCTATTTGTCACATGGTAGTGAGTGTTATAGTAATGAATCATGAAGTGTTTAAACTAAACATAAAATGGGATTACTTCAACTATGTTATAGGAGCATTTCTTGCTTTAGTTATTCTATACCTAAGCTTACATATCTATAAATTTCTTCTTGTTAAACTTTATTTTAATAAAGATATTTCCCACAAATGGACTATCAATCTATTGGATTTTATCTATACATTTTTATCTGTTGTTGCAATAGCATATTTTCTAGGTATTAAAGAATCAGGATATGATGTTTTTATTACCTATCTAATTAATAAATATCGTGATAATTCAATCTCACCAGAAGATTACGAGTTAATTGCTGAATACATCAAACCCTACTTCGATATTGTTATTACATATATTGCAGCTAGTATAAGTTGTACAGCAATTGTAACTACTAAATTAAATAACCAATACAATAAATATTTTCAAAGCAAGCATTCCCAAGAAAACAAAGAATGATATTGAAAATAATGTTTCGATAAAATACATACATATTTTTATTAGCGATGTTTTCATAATCATACCCTTCTAGAAAATATTCAAAACTTTATTCCATATAATGATATTTAAAATAGTCCATGCAATGATTACAATTGCAGTTATGAATAGTATTATACTTACTATAATAGCTACTATCTTATCTTGAGTTTGCAAAATCATCTCATTTTCAGCTCCTTACTAATTATTGTGTACCTTTCATTAAATGTACTTGTTAGTTTCTCATATACAGCAAATTCTCTTTTGTAAAATCCAAATAGTGCTATACATCCCATAATTCTAATCATTTTTTACTTTATATTTTTTGGATGTATTTGGCGTGTGTTTAAATATTTATTATATTCAAAAAAAATAAAGTTTTTATTCAGAATGTTAAAAAAGAAATGATAGTCAATATTAAACTAATTATACAAAGTAAGATTTTACACATATTTAGTTTTTGTGGAAATAATTTCTCTAAAGCACCTACTAATAACATAAGAAATATGACTACAAGCACTAACGTATCAGACATTTATCACACCTCAGAAACTACTTTCTCGTCAGCAGATTTGAATTTATACTGCTGTATCTTCTCACCATTTTCATAATAGATGGTGTTTTTTCTTTTGGTGCTTTTGTATTTCAACTTTTTCACATTTACTTTTGAATCATCGGCACTGATATTTGTTATATTCAATCCACTGTCCATAGAATATAAACTTAAATCTGATAGCAACGAACTTTCCAACACAGAACCATTCGGTACTGCAAATACTACATCAGGATACATAGCTTTGAATGCTTGAAATGTAGTTCGGTAAATATGGATGTATCCATTATCACCATTGCTCAGCGTATAATTTCCTTCGCTGATCCACAGATTTGTTCCGTCAAAGGCTTCAACGAAACCTACGTGACCATATTGAGGATAAAGCGTGTTTGCCTGAGCCGAGAACACAGCCCCTCCGCTTGGTGTACTGCTCAAGCTAAATTTATCGCCATGAACAGCAACTATCTCTCTGGCATTATCTTTTCCGTTTCCAAATGCACCGCTTGAAAAACCGTACACCTGATAAAATCTAGACCATGCATAATATGTACATTGTGGTAATGCGAATGGATTACCTGCTAATATAAATTTGCTCCAGTCTTTTGTAAGCAGTGATTCATATTTCAGTGCATTTTTAACGGAACTGATATATCCTGTCGATACAGTTTGGTTAGTTGAAACATCAACCTTCTCATTACCCTCATTCTCATCAGGAATAATTGTGATCGTTCCTGTTGATGTCTCAGGCTTGCCAGGTTTTTCTGTACCTTCCGTTTGATTATTGTTATATGGATTGGATATATCTGGTTTATCTGTTGTACCGCCATCCTCTTTAGGTGGCTGTGGCTCAGGTGTTGGAGCTGGAGTCACTGGCTCTGTCGGCTCAGATGGTTCTGGATCAGGAGTTACTTCCGTGTCATTTCCATCTGTTGTAGGTGGTGTTTCAACCTGCATATTACATACATGGCTTGCATCTACAATCGTTCCATCTTCGTTATATTCGACATTACCGATGTAATACGTGTTGTGATCTGTATTAATTCTGGTTTCATCCGCTTTGACAGTGGATGTCATTCCAGAAAGAATCAATGTACCTGTAAGTATACAGGCAGATAATTTATTTAAAGTGTGCATTTTATCAACCTTCTTTCTTTAAGGCAATTTGCCTTAATTAATACCATTCCATTTTTGTTTTAACAATTGAACATTACTGTAAAATTCTGTTTTTCTTCCACAATGTATACATAAAATCCGATAAGGTGATCCACTTTCATATCTACCATATTTTCCTTCCATAAATGGATATGTTCCACATTTTTTACATACCTTTAAATTATCCCATGGATGATAAACATTACTTGGAATTGATTTGCCTAAAACCAATGAATTAGACACATTTGAATCATCCTGTCCATTGAAGCATAATTTATTCCATATTTTTAAATTATGCATATATTGTTTTTTTTCTAAAGATGATTTAAATCCTGTGTTTATGTGAAGCTTATCTTTAACATATTTTTTAAATTGTCTTTTCTTCATCCTTTATCCCATCACCTTCCTACGTGGAAGTACTGCCATCTTTTTTTCTCTTCAAAAATGTAAAAAGGTTCTTATATCATTCAATCATTTATAACTTTGCTGATTTTTCTTGCTTTTCCTTTTCCAGATATTCCAATACATTCAATTGGAACTGAATGTATATTTTTTAAAAGCATTCCTATATTTAAATATACAGTTCCTTTAATTAACACTAAACTGCCTTGGCATGAACCTATTATTTCATTATTTCTATTGAAATTAGGTTTGCACATATTCTTTTCAACTTTATCAATTTGATGTTTCATACAGTATTTTTTAAAATGCAATTCTGACGTATTATTTTTATCCATTATCCAAGCTTTAATTAAATAAACAAATAGATATTTTTTTATGACTATATGAACCGTATATTCGTTTTTCATCCTATCACCTTCTTACGTGGCAGCACTGCCATTTTTTCTTTTTTTTAAAACATTTCTCATTGTTATCGACCTTCTTTTTTTAAGGCAGTTTGCCTTAATTTTCTAATTTACGTCCAATTAGTTCATCTAATGAGATATTAAAGTAATCTGCAATTCTTATTAAGGTGCTGATTCTTGGATCTTTCTTTTTACCATTTTCAATATCACTGATTTCGCCACTAGACATGTTTATTTCTTTGCCCAATTTATCCATTGATAAATTGTTGGTTTTTCGTAATTCTTTTAATTTTGTTTTCATAATTTCCTTTCTAAGTGGCAGCACTGCCACTTTTTCTTTTGTTTAAAATGTGCAGTTTAGACAACTTCTCTTTTTAAGGCAGATTGCCTTAATTTATGTTGATCTGATTTACCGAAAATTCTATGATGTCCGGATTTAGTTTTCCCAATAACTGCTTTTTTAGAAAGTTTATATTTTCTTAATTTGATTGAATTTATATACAAATTAACGCCATTTTTTTCTTGTTGAATGATTCCGTGTGTGTAAATCTCGTTATTTCCTAAAGCCAATTTGTTTGTTTGTTCAAGATCACATATGGTCTTCTTTTGAAGTATACGTTTTAAATAAATGATTGAATAATCATCAAAAAAATATTGATTAATTATACGTGCTTCTATAAAGTAACCAATTAATCTTTTCTTAATAGAAACAATTAGTTGAACATTATCTTTGGGACCCATTAGCATCACTCCCTTCAATACGGCAGTGCTTCCATTTCTTTATCTATGAACTATCTCACTCACAATTTTCTAACATTTCATTAACTTTCTTTAGCTTCTTATAACTAAAATTGTAAACAATATTAAATTCAGAATCGTAATTACATAGTACCAAAATGGATAAGGTTTATACCTACACTTTTTCGAACTAAATGCGTTTAATAATGCAAACCATAAAAACATGTCTATTATCCATAACAATGCCAAATTATCGAATAGTGATTTTTTTATAGGAATTCTAATTTTAAAAAGCAGGCACAATATAATTACGATTACATCCACTATAGAAAGAAGAATCAAATGTTTGAGATACTTCTTTTCATACTCTTTCAAATGTATAGTATTCATCAACAACACTCCTTCCTACGTGGCAGTACTGCCATCTTTTTTATCTTCAAGAATCAATGTACCTGTAAGTATGCAAGCAGAAATTTTATTTGAAGTGTGCATTTTATCGATCTTTTTTCTTTAAGGCAGATTGCCTTAATATCTGTGGTAAAATATATGTTATGGAGGTTCTTTATGGACAACATCTTTAGTAAAATATTTGATTATATTGAAAAATTACAATCAACCACATTTATATCATTTCTTATTTTTATTTACATTTAGAAAAAAACTGATCCAACTATTCCTACTCTACTAATCTTATTCTTTGCATTAAACATGGGATTGCTTATATTGATAAAATTTAATCGTACAATAGTTAATGAATTCAATATTGAACAGTATTTCAAGCTATCAATTTTACTATTAATCCCAACAATATATCTAACATGTAATAACTTATCCGAATTTAGCTGGATTCAATATTGCTTGAACACTTTATTTGGAACAAAGTGTTTATTTAATAAACCTGCCATTGAATTATTCAACCTATTTATGCATATATCTGTATATTATATGTACATTTATTACATTTTACATTCTATGAAAAACATTATTACTAGAGAATTTTTCATCAACAAATTTGAAATAGCAATGACGTTTTTATTGTTAAGTGTGTGTATCATGTTGATTAGCACACTATAATAATGATTGAAAATATAACAGACATAGATGCAAAAGTAGAAATAAAGTAAAACCATTTTGGTACTCTAGAACAATTCAAGGTAATCCAATTTAATGAACATATCCATGTCAAAATCATAATTATCCCTATTAGACATATATACTGGATAAACGGTTCAAAATATGATGTCCCTATCAAATTACATAAAGGTATAAAAATCAAACATTCTAGAATCATTGATACTACCAAAAATCTTAGATAAACTTTCTCATCTTTTCGTAAATCATCAGTCAATTCAAAAATCGTTTTATCTCTTTGATTTTTAGTATTTGGTTTTTCCCTCATCAACAACACTCCTTCCTACGTGGCAGTACTGCCATCTTTTTTTATTTTCAAGTATCAGCAGTATATTTAGTTGATATTTCTTCACTGATTGATCTTCCATAAAAATTCAGATCTTTAGATTTAGTAATATGGTCATTATCATCCTGTTCTAGTTTGTTTTTTAAAAATATAGAAAGAACATTAATTAAATCATCAAAATCCAGTACATCAAATACTGCCAATTTACATATATCAAAATAAGAAATGTTCGCTAACGAAAATATACTCTCAATTTTATAATCATTAAAACATTGTTTGTTTTTATCATTAAAATCTAACTCATCAGCATGGCAATTAAATTTATTTCGTTTTATAAAACAATCTATGTTCATATGATGAATATCATTCCATTTATCCGCCTTATCTTGATCAAAATAAAGTGAAAAGAATCTATCGTTCAGGTTAAATAAATGCTCATCACGGTAAGCAATATCACATATATCGCTATAACATATGCGATTTCCATCATATAAATCAAGTAGCATATAGTATGCTGAATAAAAAATATAATGATCTTTTAAAGTAGATATTTTATTCATGGTTTTGTCTAAACAATGTTGGTAATAAATTGAAAAAGCCATAGAAATAATTGCAATCACCAAGAATGCTTCCATCAATTCAAAACAATCCCTTATTTCAATATCTGGCGATAAAGGATAATTTCCCACTATACAGGTATAAAGCATCAGGACTAAGGAAATTATAGAAATTACTCTTGAATCTTTAAGCTTTTTTGCCTGTTTCTCTTGAATATCCACTAGTGAATCAATTTCATTTAGAGGATTATCTGGCATTAACAAAATTTTCATTCAATACACATCCCTTCATTTTTTCACTGCTCATATAAATCACCTTTCTAAAGTCAGAATCAGCAACTACTCGATTCGACATATTCATTAAAGGTTGCTAATGCGACATCCAGATCATCACCGCAGCCATAAGCATGATTTCCATCTTTTGTTATCACTTCTACTACATAATCATACAAAACGTTATCTTTATCAGTTCTTACTAAAAGCGAAACTCCATCATGGCTTTTTAATTTGATGCTGTTAAATTTCATCCCACATAATTCATCACATTCAATGAAATCAATCGTCCAAGTAACAGGATATGCAACTTCAATCATATATACCAAATTCTTGATCTTTTTATCTTTAGGAATATCTAGCAGAACATTTTCAGAATGAAGTAATTCAGGGAACATATTAATCATTTTTTCTACATTTTTATCAAACTCAAATTCACTATAGATATGATACTCTAAAAACAAACTCATATAATCACAGTCATCTGTCCCCCACATACATTGTGGGCTTAGACTTTCATCACAAACATTAAAAAAATAATTTAATGTAGATCTTATTTTGGCTTTATCATAAGAAGGATACAGCATAGTTTGAGAAATCGTAGAAAATGTGCATCTAGCATCATCACGATTAACAAGGTGACTGTCCACTATATCCTTATTATCATCCAACTCCCATTCGACTTTTCCATTTAAAGAGATAATTAAAGGAAAATTGTCATTCATCTTTAACGCCTTTAATTCTAATGATTTCATATTTATCAACCTACTTTCTATTTAAATCATCATTTAATATTTATCACAATCAAGCTTATACTTACTTTCCTTGAACCTTGATTTGGAAGAGGAGAATACACTTTTCCCTTACAGCATGGAATCATCATGCCATAAGAAGTATATTCATCCGATTTGAATTCAAGGAACTTTCCCGTCACCTGTCATTGTGTCGTTTCATAGCCATGCACTCTGTCGCCAGCATTTACGTATCTACATAACAGAGATTACTTGCTCTTTGCTCTTTCATCTTTTAGTCTCTTAACTGTATAGCAGATAAATACAACGCTACCCATACTGTCGTAAATGTCTCTCATCAGCGTGTCCACCCCAGTCTATTTGTTTTACGTGAGTCTTCGACTGACACTATCTCACTAAAGACAAATGCACATCATGACTATATACATCCGCCTCCGTTCATTGTCGGAAATTCTCAAGATGATACGAGTTGAAAGCATTCAAATAGCTGTAATAATTTCAAACCAATGAATCATATCATCTTTCATTCATCCTCTACTGGTAACAGCATACCAATAGATTTAGCACGTATTTCCTTGCTCACTGAATCAATCAGGTCATGGCGAGGATAAGGCTCGTGACGCATCTTGTTTAAAGCCTTGACAAACTCAAACAAGATTAATACAATGAATGTAGTAAAGAGATTTTTTTGTTAATCTTGTTAATTAATTAATCTTGTTGAGTTTTATAAATTAATGAGTATTGGCGTACTCATTTTTTTATTGTCAATTTTTAATATTTAGTTGTTATTAATTTGTTCCAAAACAAATTTCACGTATTTTTTTCCATACGGAAGAACACTTGCGATGGATTTAAAATCGCTTTCTGCAAGATCACCTTCTTCAAACATATCCGCAAGAAAAATCAGGTGTCTTCTTCGATATCCATTTCCTCCACATTCAAAATCTGTATTTTTCCATTTATCAGGTAAAAGATAAGATTTATTATTTAAAATCTCTGTGAAACTTTCTTTTCTTTTTTGGAAATCAGATTGGAATGTTTCGTCAAAATTCAATTTGATTGCTTCGTATTCAGTAAGAATGACATCTGAAAATACATAATCCCTATCGTTAGAAGCAAACAACACTAAAAGATCATCTTTTAACCGCCAATTCTGATTGCCTTGAATTGGCTTATGTAAAACATATAAATCAAAAAATTGTTTTCTTTGATCTAAACTCATAGCTATAATTGCACTTGATTCTTCCTGATACAGTTCACATTCTTCATCCCATTTGCATACTGTATCTAAACATGTATCTTTAGTACTTCCGCCACACCCCAGAGATTCTGAAAGCATGTTTGGAGATCTCAGATATAGATAAATATTGTGATAAAATTCTCTAAAATCTATCCAATGTTCGATACGCTTTAACTCTTCTTCAAGTCGATACTTGACAAAAAAACGATTAAAAGTCCTTTCCCATGACATGACATACAAAACCCCTCTAGGCATCACAAAAGCAGAAAAAGCAACTACCAATTTGATAGTTGCTAAACTGAAAATATTTACTTTTAAAATGCTTAGAAGTTCGATTTATTGAACGGCTTTCGTACCATTTATCAATTACTCCTTTACATAAAGGAGTTTTATTTTTTATACAGATTATATCTTATTTATATCTTAAAATTATATTTTCTCTTTCCGACAAACTGTGTAATATATATTAAGAAAGGACAGATACATTCATAATGCTAGAAGGATTAGGAACATTTTTTATCTCCATAGGAATCGCAAAATTAATTTATGCGTTGTACTTAAGACACAAATAAAAGTAAGTCTAGCTATAGACTTTTTTATTTTCACCAAAAGAAAAAGCACATCCTAAGATGCACTCTCTTCAATCTTACGCTTTTCTAGATACTTGATTTTTTCATCATGGACCCATTCCATAATAACACGATAATTAGTCATTAAGAAATCTCTCCATTCTGGTTGAACAATAACTCTTCTTTTAAGGCCCCTGTCATTTTCTATGATATATGGAAGTCTATATTTTTCATTATAATCTTTAATTGTTTCTATAATATCCTTAGGCCGATTCCAAATTGGATCATTACCACCTACATCCACCAAAAAACTCGATAATAAACGATATGGTGTCTGCATGATCAATAATTTCTTATATTCCTTTAAATCTTCATCATGTTGTTTCACACAAATGATAATTTCTTGTTTCGAGCAATTTTCAGGCAAATACTTTTGGATGCTTAAAATCGCATTTTCCAATGCGTTTGTACGCTTTTGATGAATCAACGGACCCAAATGATACCCTTTTTCTACCACATCCTCATAGGCTAAAGAAATCATTTCATCCAAGATTTCATTAAATTCAATTGTATCCTTATAAATCATTAAATTTAATATGGCCTCTAACCAATAAAAGGAATAAGAAGAACTCGTAAACTCTAAAATCTTCTCAAAATAATCCAATCGTAGTTCAAAACTATATAAATCTAAGAATTGTAATCGCTCGATGTCTAACATACCCCTATTTTATCAGTTCTGTGTACTTTTTAGAAGATGCTTTACACTTTTCTACCGGATATTTCTTTTTATTTTGTTCTAATTTCATCAACAAAATCTCTTCCATATCCACACCTAGTTTGTTGGCCATTAAAATACAATAATTCATCACATCTGCCAGTTCTTCACAAACATGTTGCTTATCATATTCATTATTCCATTGAAAGCATTCCAACAACTCTCCTGCCTCAATACTAATCGATTTAGCTAAATTTTCTGGATTATGAAATTGATCCCAATCTCTTTCTTCATTAAACTTTAAGATTTCTTCAACTGCCCTTTTCATCTTAATCCTCCATCATTCGATATTTCTTTGGTGATTTTAAATACCTGATTGAACCTCTCATCACTGAAGTGACAAGATTCTTGGGAACAGGCTTCTATCGAAACCTTTCTTACCAAGCTATCCCCGCAGCTCCTGCGGTTGTTTTTGTTTATGTTTAATTTGCTAATATGCCTTGCATCAATATATTGATGGATGCATTTACATCTCTG
>ENA-OPSK01002633-OPSK01002633.1-human-gut-metagenome-genome-assembly--contig:-NODE-2633-length-10348-cov-3.395997_pt1 | contig 10348 bp, 10 predicted proteins | sample MGYA00241807_ERZ501905 | MGnify/ENA primary metagenome ERZ501905 (study PRJEB25962, sample SAMEA2042111) | human gut metagenome | biome: human gut; feature: human-associated habitat; material: faeces...
GCAATATAATACCACGGTTCCGTCACATCTGCAGGATGCACATTACAAGGGTTCTAAAAATCTGGGACATGGGATCGGATATAAATATGCACATGACTATCCGAATCATTATGTAGAACAGCAGTATCTTCCGGATGAAATCAAAAACGCCAGGTTCTACGAACCCGGCGATCTTGGCTATGAAAAACAAATCAAAGAGCATTTACAAAAGCTTCGCAAGCAGTAGGGTATAGATATCCTGGCTCTGGGAAGCCCAGTTTCCGGCAATGGCTTCAGCTTCTGATTCGGTAGGAACCGTGAGTTTCAGATCAATCAGGCTGAAGCCGTTTTCTACAATCTGACAGCAGACCTCATATTCATGGTTGGTGTTCAGATAGTAGTCGGACTTGACAGAAACCTCTTCTTTCAGATCATACTTCTTTTCTTTGAGAAATTCATCAATATCCCGCTGAATGGCAGGGGAAATCTTGTTTTTAAAGTATTGGATGGTGTCCAGACCGTTGTCTGTCAGATGATACAGAGTACGGTTGTGTGTCGTTTCCACGCGGAGCAGTCCGGAATGTTCCATTTCAGCGAGTGTTTCCTGAAGCTTAAAATAAGTTGTGTATTCTTTTTCCAGAATAAATTCGGAAATCTGTGAAGTTGTCAATGGAAAATCCACTTTATCCAGCATGCACAATACGATCAGTTTATACAGTGTATAAGTTTCAGACATAGTACTCCTTTCCCTGCCAGATATCCTGTTCTTTCAGGTGGCTGTGAAGCTGATTTAATACGGTTCTTTTATTGCTTGTCCAAAGAGGGGCGATCAAAAGGTCTTTTGGCCCGTCTCCGGTCAGGCGATGAATCACGATTTCGGGGTTCAACTGTGCGATGCAGGTACCGAGAAACTGAATATAATCCTGCATATCGGGAATATAAAAGGGGTGTTTTTCATAGTCGGCTGCAAGGTCTGTGTGGGTTAAGACATGAAGCAGCTGCAGTTTGATCCCCTGAATATCCATATGATTGAGATAGTGGATCGTATCCAGCATATCGTCTTTCGTTTCACCCGGCAGATACAGAATCGTATGAACAATTACCGTGATGCCGATGGCACGAAGTTCTTTTACTGCCTGTTCAAATACTGAAAGCTCATATCCGCGCCGGATGTAGGCGCTGGTTTCGGGATGGATGGTCTGCAATCCCAGCTCTACCCAGACAGGTTTGATGTGGTTGATCTCATCGAGCAGTGCGAGGACATCTGCTCCCAGACAATCCGGTCTGGTGGCAATGGAGAGAATCTTCACCTCCGGATCAGCAATGGCTTCCATATAAAGGGCGCGAAGTGTTTCCACCGGCGCATAAGTGTTCGTAAATGCCTGAAAATAGGCAATATAAGAGTGCACCGGACGTTTGGAAGAAATATCTGCTTTTCCCTGTCTTATCTGTTCGGCGATGGAAAGTCTGGCAGAGCCGGCAAAATCACCTGACCCCTGGGAACTGCAGAAGATGCAGCCCCCTGTTCCCACATGACCGTCACGATTTGGACAGGTCATTCCGCCGTTTAAGGCGATTTTGTAAACTTTTTCTTTGAACATCTGTTTTAATTCATAATCCAGAGAGTGGTATCTTTTTTCACCCCAGCGCATGATCAGATCAGTTCCTTTACCGCTTTGCTGACTACGTCGGCAACACGGGAATCAAATGCTTCCGGGAGAATATTGTTTTCATTGAGTTCTTCATCAGAAACAAGACTTGCAATGGCATTGGCTGTAGCAAGTTTCATCTCTTCCGTGATCTGTGTGGCGCGCCCTTCCAGCGCCCCTTTGAAAATTCCCGGGAAAGCGACAACGTTATTGACCTGATTTGGAAAATCAGAGCGTCCGGTTCCAACAACGCGTGCACCCGCTTCTTTTGCAAGATCCGGCATGATCTCCGGCACTGGATTTGCCATGGCAAAGAGTATGGCATCAGAATTCATGGATGCGACCATCTCTTTTGTGACGATACCAGGAGCAGAGACACCGACGAAAATGTCAGCTCCACACATGGCATCTGTAAGAGAACCGGTTTTGTTTTCCAGGTTTGTCACTTCTGTCATCTTTTTCTGCATCCAGTTCAGGTTCGGTGATGCGCTGCTGATGATTCCGTTGATATCACACATTGTAATATGTTCAAATCCGTAGGTCAGAAGCAGTTTTGTGATGGCAACTCCGGCAGAACCTGCACCGTTTACGACAACGCGGCAGTCTTCTTTCTTCTTTCCGGTTACTTTGAGAGCATTGATGATACCGGCAAGGACAACAATGGCAGTTCCGTGCTGGTCATCATGAAAGACAGGGATGTCCAGAAGCTCTTTTAAGCGTTCTTCGATCTCAAAACAACGCGGTGCAGAAATATCTTCCAGATTGATTCCGCCAAATGCAGGTGCAATGTTGACAACGGTTTTGATAATCTCTTCTGTATCCTGCGTGTCAAGGCAGATCGGAACGGCATTGACACCGCCGAATTCTTTGAAAAGAACTGCTTTTCCTTCCATAACAGGCATGGCTGCCAGTGCTCCGATATTGCCAAGTCCCAGAACCGCACTTCCGTCAGAAACTACGGCTACGGTGTTGGATTTGATTGTATATTTGTAAGCAGCTTCGGGATCTTTTGCGATCACCTTACAAGGTTCGGCTACACCCGGTGTGTAAGCAATTGCCAGATCTTCTCTGGAATTGACATGTGCTTTGGCTGCAGTTTCCAGTTTTCCGTTCCACTGTTCGTGCATCTGTAATGCTTTTTCGCTGTTTGTCATAGTTTTTACCTCGCTGATTCTTAGATTTCCTGTGCAGAACACATTCTTCCATAATCATAACACTGTTAAGGAAACGGTGCAAGATTTCAAAAAAAACTTTCTTTTTTGGAAAAGATGCGCTATAATAAAAAAACAAACTATACTGCAGTGAAAGGCGGATCAAAATGAATTGTGTATATGTAAGAAATCTGCGTCTGGGAGAAGGCACTCCCAAGGTCTGTATTCCTCTTGTGGGAGCTTCGGATGAAGCTCTTTTTGAGGAGATCAAAGCGCTCTCTTCCTATCCGGCGGATCTGGTGGAATGGCGGACAGACTACATGAATGATATTTTTAATGAAGGGCGGCTGACTGGTCTTCTTCCCCGTCTCAGAAAACATTTGGGAAATACGCCTCTTATTTTCACCTTCCGTACCACAAAAGAAGGCGGACAGCGCCAGGCCTCGCCTCAGCAATATAAAACACTGGCTATGGAGGCAATCGCCTCCGGCTGTATCGATCTGATCGATATCGAACTTTTCTCTGATCCGGACAGCATTACAGAGCTTACAGCTCTTGCAAAAGAAAAAGGAGTAAAAACCATTTTTTCCAGTCATGACTTTTACTCCACCCCCTCCTGCGGAGAACTCCTGTCACGGCTGCGCCACATGGAAAAGCTGGGAGCCGATATTGCAAAAATCGCCGTGATGCCCCGGTGTCCGGAAGATGTGCTTACGCTGCTTACAGCTACCGTTACAGCCCGACGCCAGCTCACCTGTCCTGTAGTCACCATGGCCATGGCGGGAACAGGGCTCATCAGCCGTGTCTGGGGGGAAATCTTTGGCTCCTGTCTTACTTTTGGTCTGGCAGGACAGGCATCCGCTCCCGGACAGATCGATGCCAGAGAGCTAAAATGTGTGCTGGATATTCTTCATAATAATCTGTAGCAGACATAGGGTATTTCTATAATAGTAAATATATTTCATTTTCAGTAATTCCCCTTCCCTTTCAGCAAAAAATGTGTTAGTTTTTAGTCAGTGTTTCCTTACAGAGTGCCGGTTCATCCCCCCCAACAGCTCCGGCACTCCCTTCCAAAGTCAAAAGCCCGCACAAGCTTTTCATACAGCTTTTTCTCATAAAACGACTGCCTGCCAGTGATCCCCCGTCACTGGCAGGCAGTCGTTTAACACTTTACCTTTTCCTCTACATTCTTTTCCTTCACATCCACCAGGATAATATCATTTCCGACCTGGCAGATATCGCAAAAGGGAATGATATACTCCTTTTCCCTCCCCAGAAAACCGCAGATGCATCCGGGCCCCGGAACGATCAAAGCGGTCATGCATCCCGTTTTCATATCAAAATCCACATCTCCTACGAAACCCAGGCGTTTGCAGTCCTTTATATTTATGACCTCTTTCTGTTTGAGATCGCAAATCGTCATTTTTCCCCTCCTGCCTGGCAGTTTTATTTCTTATCCATATATACGCAGAAAGAGCCGGAAGTATTCATTTCCGGCCCATTCTGCTCCCTATGCACAGGGAATTTCAAATATAAAATTTAGAATACAGGGACAACCGCACCCTCATAGGTACTTTCCATAAATGATTTTACCTCATCACTCGTAAGCGCCTCAATGAGAGCCTTTGTTTTTGGACTTTCCTCTTCACCCGCTCTTACGGCGATCACGTTTCCGTAGGTCTGGGCTGCCAGAGATTCCGCGTCCTCTGTTGCCAAAGCGTCGCTTACCTTTAAGCCCGCCTCGATGGCATAGTTTCCGTTGATAACTGCCACATCGCCGTCCTGTAAGGAACGGGGAAGCTGGGCTGCCTCGATCTCTACAATATCAAGGTTCTTTGGATTTTCTACAATATCATTTTTCGTTGCTTCCAGACCTGCATCCTCCTTTAAGGTGATCAGGCCCTGGGCCTCTAAAAGAAGAAGGGCTCTTGCCTCATTTGTCAGGTCATTTGGAACAAGAACGGTTCCCTTTTCCGGAATCGCGTCTAAAGAAGCGCTCTTTCCTGCATAGATACCAAAGGGCTCATAGTGGATCACCGCCACACCGGAAAGCTCTGTGCCGTTCTGGGCATTAAAGGAATCCAGATAAGGCTGGTGCTGGAAATAGTTTGCATCCAGATCACCGGAATCCAGCGCATTGTTCGGAAGCACATAATCTGTGTACTCTACAATCTTTAAGTCATAGCCTTTAGAAGCCAAAACCTCTCTGGCAGCCTCCAGAATCTCCGCATGGGGGGCAGGGCTTGCGCCTACGGTCAGCTCTTCCAGTTTTTCAGGGCTCTCTTTCTTCTCCTGTCCTGCATCGGCTTTGCTTTCCTGCTTTTCTGCCGCTGCTGTTGTCTCCTCGGCCGGTTTGGAGCAGCCGGTTAACAGGGATGCAGCTAATGCTGCTGCGATTACTGCTGTTTCTAATGTCTTTCTTTTCATAATAGTTCCTCCTCTTTTCAGGCCCAGGGCCCTGATATGTATTCTGCGGTTTTTAAGCCGCTTAAGATCCGTTTTACCGGATCCTCTTATCGCTCTTTCTTGATATGCGCATAAATACTTCCTGAACAATCTGTACGATCACTACAAGAAGGGCTACTGTAATGAGCATCATCTCTGTCTCATATCTGTGGTAACCGTAACGGATGGCAATATCTCCCAGACCGCCTGCACCTACCGTACCTGCCATGGCAGAGTAGCCGATAATCGTTGTAATGGAAATGGCAGCCCCCACTAAAAGGGATGGCTTGGCCTCTGGAAGAAGCACCTTCCATATAATCTGTCCCGCAGACGCACCCATGGACTTGGCTGCCTCGATCACTCCTGCGTCAACCTCCTTTAAAGAGGACTCCACCATACGGCTGATGTAAGGAAACGCGGAAATCACCAGAGGCACTACCGCTGCATTGGGTCCGATGATCTTTCCTACGATCATGCGGGTAAATGGGATGACCATTACAAGAAGGATGATGAAGGGAATGGAGCGAAGGAGATTGATCACAACGCCAAGCACCTTGTTAAACAACGGAAAGGGACTGATTCCATCCCTGTCTGTGACTACAAGGGCAATTCCCACGGGAATACCGATCACATAGGATAAAAATGAGGAAAGTGAAACCATGTATATGGTTTCCCAGATTCCTTTTAAAAGCATATCGATCGTTGTCTGATCAAAGGTCATCTCTAGTGCACCTCCTCAAATGTTACTCCGGCTGTTCCCAGATAATTGCAGATCCGGTCTGCATCCACGGTATCCTCAGGAAGCTGCAGAAGCATCTGCCCCATAGCCTTTCCCTCGATATCTCTGGTATCCGCATGCATGATATTCACCGGGGCCTTGCAGGCCAGGATCATATTTGCGATGATCGGCTCAGAGGATTCCCGTCCGTCAAAAATCACACGGATCATACGGGAACCGCCGAAATTCTTTGTCTGATCAGAGGTATCTCCTAAAATCAGCTGGCGTCCGATATCAGATTTGGGACCGGAAAAGATATCCGATACCTTACCCGACTCTGCAATATGGCTGTGGTCGATGATCGCCACCCGGTCGCAGATGGCCTCAATGACTGCCATCTCATGAGTGATCATGATCACTGTGATCCCCATTTCCCGGTTAATCTTTTTTAGCAGCTCCAAAATGGACTTTGTCGTATTGGGATCCAGGGCGCTTGTTGCCTCATCGCATAATAAAACTCTGGGATTTGTCGCCATGGCTCTTGCAATGGCAACTCTCTGCTTCTGTCCGCCAGAAAGCTGGGCCGGATATGCGTTCATCCGCTCTTCCAGTCCAACCAGCTTTAACAGCTCCTTTGCCCTCTCTTTGGCCTTTCTGCTGTCCATATGAGCAATCTCCATGGGGAAGCACACGTTCTGCAGCACATTTCTCTGGGCCAGCAGGTTAAACTGCTGAAAGATCATTCCCATGGACTGTCTTGCCAGACGCTTTTCCTTTTCCTTCATGGCGGAAAGATTTTTTCCCTCAAAGATTACCCGGCCGGAGGTAGGTTCCTCCAGATAGTTGATACAGCGCACCAGGGTACTCTTTCCTGCTCCGGAAAGACCGATGATACCAAAAATCTCTCCCCGGCGGATTTCCAGATTGATGTCATCTAAAGCAGTCACGGTCCCGTTTGACGTGGCAAACTGTTTGCCCAGACCTTCCAGGCGTATGATGGCCTCTTCTTTATTCTGATCCATTTCTTCATTCCTTTCTCTAATCCTTCCCCTGTTTCCCATCCTCCGGCTAAGAAACAAAACGGGGCCGCAGTCCTGCACGGACCTGCAACCCCGAATGATACGTTCTCCAAAATATATTGATATCATGATTCCAAATCCATACAGATCGTTTCCCATTCAGTTTTCAAAGCACGCGGATACACAGCACATGTACATGCTGTTCATCATATCCATATTCTGCATGGCTTTGAACTGATTCATGAAAATCCTCCTGCCTGGACTGGTAATCATTTCCTATAATACTGCTAGGAATAATGTCAGTTTTAAAGATACCGCACTTATACCGGTTTGTCAAGAATTTTTTCCTGCCATCCGGCTCTGAAAGGCAATTAGGCAATTAACAGCACAGATCTACGATTACCTGAGCAAAAATCTTTGCACTGGTAAGAAGCTCGTCAATCACTGCAAACTCATCGGCTCCGTGCATCTTATTGTCAGTACCTGGCATGGAAGCGCCGAAGGCAACTCCATTTTCCAGATGATGCACATAGGTTCCGCCTCCTGTGGACTCACAATGTCCCTCTAATCCGGTATACTCCTCATAGGCCTTTAAAAGTGTCTTTACAAAATGGGAGTTTCCGTCTACATGGTGAGGCGCTGTCATATGGTCTGCCTGTAAGGTAAGGCCTTCCTCTGCCATACGGGCGCGGATCACATTTAAGCTGTTCTCCTCCGTAGCACACAGACAGGCACGACAGTCAAACGCTCCCTCCAGGTGGTCTTTATCCAGGGTGAGCATATCAAATGCCAGGGTCAGAGGACCGGAAAGTTCATCCTCCATGGCGATTCCTACAGCCTTTCCTCTGGTATCACCATGAGGGAAGAGGGTTACAAGGCTCTTTACTGCCTGAAGCTGAGGGCAGTCTGCCAGCGGCAGGCTTACCAGATAGGATAACAGGCCTGTAAGAGCATTATTTCCCTCATCCGGAGTGGATGCGTGAGCGCCCTTTCCTTCAACAGTAATCTGGATTCCGTCCTCCGTCTCTCCAAAGCTGAAGGAAAGTCCCGTCTGCTTTTCAACCGCATCCGCAGTCTGCGTGAGAACCTCTGCTTCAAGACCTGCCACTACGGCCTTTGCCTTGCCGGGAACTACATTTACCTTAATGCCAGCGTCAATGGAAACAATCTTTGGCAGAGCCTCAGAAGCTTCAAAGGAAGCAGAAAAGCCCCCTGGGATGCGTCCCTTTTCAATATTGATCACAGGGAAGGAGGCATCCGGTGAAAATGTCATGGGTGCTTCCTTCTCACGCTTATAGTACACCTCGATATCGCTGCTTCCGCACTCCTCATCGGTTCCCAAAATCAGGCGCACATTTTTCTTTACAGGGATGCCAAGCTCCTTTATGGCACGCATGGCATAAAGAGCAGCCACTGCCGGCCCCTTGTCATCTGCCGTACCGCGGCCATACAGCTTTCCATCCTTTTCCACAGGCTCAAAGGGCTCTGTAACGGTCCAACCCTCTCCTGCGGGAACCACATCCAGATGTGCCAGGATATCCAGCTGGCGCTCCTTATCATTTAAATCAGCTGTTCCCACATAGTTATCATAATTGGTAATGGAAAAACCATAATCCTCCATCATAGCCAGAGCAGCGTGAAGGGCATCAAATGCGCCGTCGCCATAAGGCTTTCCCTCGGTATAGGGCATTTTCTCACTGTTAATCCGGCAGAGCTTGCAGATATCGTCAATCATCTCCTGCCTGTGGGAATCGATAAATCCCTCTATTTCTTTTCTGTACATATTGTCCTCCTTTTGCCGCCCTTTTTGTATGGGCACTTATTTACTTAAACATACCTGCCAATGTTTCGTTTACAACCTTTCCGTCTGCCTTTCCCTTCACTCTGGGCATCAGAACCTTCATGATCGCACCCTTATCCTTGGGAGAGGGCGCATCGATCCCCAGCTCTGCAAGAACCTCTGCGATCACCTGGCGGATCTGATCCACACTCATATCCTCCGGAGCAAATTCCTTATATACAGCCAGTCTCTGGGCAGCTTCGCTGCGGATATCTTCACGGTCTGCAGGAGCTAGGTCATACGTCTCCTGTGTCTGCTTGATTTCCTTTTTGACAACTGCATTTTCCTCGGCCTCAGTCAGGGGCTCTCTCTTGTCGATCTCCGCATTTTTAAGAGCGGAAAGCAGCATGGAAAGGGACTCCTTTCTTGCCTTATCCTTTGCCTTCATGGCCTGTACCATAGCGGCTCTTACTACTTCTACCTTTGACATCTCTAAAACCTCCTTTATCTATGAGGGCACAGCAGCCGGACAGGAAACCTGTCTGCTAATTGGTGCCGAACTCGCTTAATTTAAGACCCGGATTACGGTCTAATACCATACCTACGCTCCAGCTGTTGATAAATAAAAGCAGAGGATTTCCCTTTAAGTCGCAGATGCGCTTCATGTCGGAGGTTCCCATCAGACGGGCCACATCCACCTCCTGAGGATTCTCCACCCAGCGGATATGCTCATAAGGCAGTTTTTCCAGGATAACCTCTACATTGTATTCGCTCTGCAGACGGTAGGTTAATACCTCAAACTGAAGTACGCCTACTACGCCTACGATGATCTCTTCCATACCTGTGTTAAATTCCTGGAAAATCTGGATCGCACCCTCCTGGGCAATCTGGTTGATCCCCTTGATAAACTGCTTGCGCTTCATGGTATCCACCTGGCGCACTCTTGCAAAATGCTCCGGCGCAAAGGTCGGGATCCCCTCAAATTCAAACTTTTCATTGGATGTGCACAGCGTATCTCCGATAGAGAAAATGCCCGGATCAAATACGCCGATAATATCGCCCGCATACGCCTCTTCCACGATCTTACGATCCTGTGCCATAAGCTGCTGAGGCTGTGTTAAGCGGATCTTTTTTCCGCCCTGAACGTGGTTCACTTCCATGCCTGCCTCGAACTTTCCGGAGCAGATACGCATAAAAGCGATCCTGTCTCTGTGGGCCTTGTTCATATTTGCCTGGATTTTAAAGACAAAGGCGGAAAAGTCCTTGCGGAATGGATCGATCTCTCCTGTAAGAGACTTTCTTGGCAGGGGAGAGGTGGTCATTTTCAGGAAATGCTCCAAAAAGGTCTCCACACCGAAATTCGTAAGGGCAGAACCGAAAAATACAGGAGAAAGATCTCCCCTCTGCACCCGATCCATATCCAGCTCATCGCTGGCGCCGTCCAAAAGCTCAATGTCGTCCATCAGCTGCTGGTAATAAATGGGGCCGATGACGGATTCTGCCTCCGGGCTTTCTGCCTCAAATTCCCTGGTTGCAACCTCCTTTGCGCCTCCCATGGCAGCGGTAAAAGTGGAAATTTTCTTTGTAAAGCGGTCGTAAACACCCTT
>ENA-OPSK01002634-OPSK01002634.1-human-gut-metagenome-genome-assembly--contig:-NODE-2634-length-10348-cov-2.504129_pt1 | contig 10348 bp, 9 predicted proteins | sample MGYA00241807_ERZ501905 | MGnify/ENA primary metagenome ERZ501905 (study PRJEB25962, sample SAMEA2042111) | human gut metagenome | biome: human gut; feature: human-associated habitat; material: faeces...
AGGTCGGCACGAAGTTTCTCGTGCCGCTCCGCCTCTTCCATCTCCGTCCGGGCCTGCTCGTCCATCAGAGCCTGCGCCGAAAAGCCGTCGGCATATACCCGGTCGGCCACGTCGCGCAAGAAAAACAAATCCTTCATCACCAAGACGGTCTCCGGGGGCAGGAAGTCCGTGAACGGCACCTTGCCCTGCACGTAACCGGCCATCATGTTGCCCGTGTTCGGATCCGTGGCATCCACCACCAGTTGTATGCCTGCCTCCCCCGTCGACAGATTGGCATCGAAATCCGGAGTGAAGGCCACCACGATGTCCGCTTCATCATGCCGGAACACGGTTTCGATGTCGGAGGCCGAAGACAATTCTTTCACGACCGAAAAATAACGGTTTTCGTCTATCCGCTCCGTAATGCGCGTGGTGACGGCGTCTTTCGACGGATCGAGCACGGCCACGCGGCTGTGGTTGAGTTCGGTGGTGATGGCAAAACCGAACAAAATGATTTGCAACACCGGCATGCCCAACAAAATCAACATCGTCCGCCGGTCGCGGAAGATGTGGAAAAATTCTATCTTGATAAAAGCCCAAAACTGTTTCATCTTTATTGAATAATTTGCTCACGCTCGGCAGACACCGAACAAGTTCGGTCTGCGCTCTCTTACCCGTAAATTTCTGCATTACGTGTGGCCTCACGGGCCAAACGGTGGAACACTCCGTCCATGTCTTTCTCGCCGAAAGTGCGCTTCAAGCCTTCGGGCGTATCCAATGCCCGTATCTTCCCGTCCACCATGATGGACACGCGACCGCAAAATTCGGCCTCGTCCATATAGTGCGTCGTGACGAAGATGGTGATACCCTGGTCGGCAGCCTGATAGATCAGTTCCCAGAACTGGCGTCGCGTCTTAGGGTCGACCCCTCCGGTCGGTTCGTCGAGGAACACGATGTCCGGACGGTGGAACGTGGCCACGGAGAAAGCCAACTTTTGTTTCCATCCCAAGGGCAACGATTTGACCATCGTGTTCCGCTCCGCTTCCAGTCCCAACGTATGCAGCACTTCGTCCGTGCGACGGGCTATCACCTCGTCCGAGAGTCCGTAGATACCGGCAAACAGGCGAATGTTTTCCCACACCTTCAGGTCGTCGTACAACGAGAATTTCTGACTCATATAACCGATATGTTTCTTGATTTCTTCCTGCTGGGTGTTGATGTCGAAACCGGCCACGCGCCCCGTGCCCGACGTGGGATAAGACAGGCCGCACAGCATGCGCATGGCTGTGGTCTTGCCTGCCCCGTTCGCCCCGAGGAAACCGAAGATTTCGCCCTTCCCCACACGGAAGGAAATGTGGTCTACAGCCGTGAACGTCCCGAACCGTTTCACCAAATCGTGCACCTCGATGGCACATTCCGACCGGGCTCCGGCCGGTTCGCGTTGCAACCCCGGCGGACACAGGATGTCGGCAAACCGTTCCAACATGACGGCGGGGGTATCTATCCCCTTGACCGCACCGCCGTAGAGGAATGCCATACGGTCGCAACTCCGGATCTCGTCGAGATAAGGCGTAGAGACGATGATGGTGATGCCTTCCCGCTTCAGCCGCCGCAACATTTCCCAAAATTCCTTGCGCGAGACAGGGTCGACTCCCGTGGTCGGCTCATCCAACAACAAGACCATCGGTTTATGAATCAACGCACAACTCAACGCCAGTTTTTGTTTCATCCCGCCGGAGAGTTTCCCTGCACGGCGGGTTTTGAACGGCTCGATCTGCTTGTATATGTCTTCCACCAGATGGTAATTCTCACGTACGGACGTACCGAACAACGTGGCAAAAAAGTTCAGGTTCTCCTCCACCGCCAGGTCGGGATACAGGGAAAACCGACCCGGCATATAACCGACGCAAGCACGCAGCTTGCGGTAGTCCCCCACAACGTCCAGCCCGTCCACCGTAATCCGCCCGCTCTCCGGACACAGCAAAGTGGCCAACATGCGGAACAGCGTGCTTTTCCCGGCTCCGTCCGGTCCTATCAGTCCGAAGATTTCTCCGGACCTGACCTCGAAAGAAACGTCGTCCAAAGCCTGTACGCAGCCGTAATGTTTGGACACGCCCTCTACCTTCACAATGGATTCCATGACACCTTAGTTGAATTTGACTTCGCCATACATGCCCAACTTCAGCAAGCCGTCGTTTTCCACGGCTATTTTCACGGCGTACACCAGATTCGCCCGTTCGTCGCGCGTCTGTATGGTTTTAGGCGTAAACTCGGCCTGTCCGGATATCCACGTGATTTTTCCCTTGTATTCCTTACGGTCTTCCGCCCCGTAATCGGCATAGACTTTCACCGTTTGCCCCAGTTTTACTGTAGAGAGTTGGTCGCCGCTCACATACGCCCGCAAAAAGACATGCTTCATGTCCGCCACTTTGAACAAGGGTTTGCCTTGGGCCGTCACTTCGCCCCGTTCGGCATACTTCGTCAGCACCGTACCGGAAATGGGACTGACGATACGGCATTTCTCCAGTTGGTCTTCTATCTGCCGTATCTGTATCTCTGCGGCATCCCCTTCTTCCGTTACGCCTTGGTTGCCGAGATTCAAAGTAGACAACTGGGCTTCCAACTGCTTTTTCAGCACAGCCAGTTGCGACTCCACATCGTCCACCTGCTTTTGCGTACCGGCATTCTGCGCCAACAGGTTCAGGCTGCGCTTTCTTTCCAGTTCGGCCTTTGCGATCTGTTCCCGAGTGGCCGCCACCTGCTTGGCCACGTCCGCCCTACGGCTACCGATGGAACGTACTTGGGCTTCCAGTTGGCACTTCTTCAAGTAAAGCTGTACGGAATCCACATATCCCACTTGTTGCCCCTGCTCCAACAAATCACCTTCTTCCAGATTCAACGCCATGATTTTACCGTTGGCTTCGGACGATACGATGACTTCCGTGGATTCGAAGATTCCGGTAGCGTCGAAATCCGTGTCTGTCCCGCTACACGCCGCAAGCAATCCCAACAAGGCCACGCCGCAAATGTCCCAGGCTCCCCGTTTGAATCCATACCCCGTCTTTCCCACGGCGACCGGACTGTCCAGCCCGCCCCGCCATAACTTATTCCAAATGTCCATATTCATTCTGTTTTTAATGATTCATCGTATATTTGATATCATATAAGGCTTGCAAGCGCTGTATCTCGTGCAAGGCCTTGGTCTGCTTGGCCTGATCTTCGGCCGTCACTTCGCGCAACATTTCCGTCACGGTGAGCGTGCCGTTCTCGACCTTGGCTTCGGCCGACTTCCGGATATTGGTGCGTAACCTTATCAACTCATCGTCATTCTTCATCAAGGTATCTATTTTCTCCACCGTGCGCCAATGCTGCGCCGTTTCCATACGGTTGTTCAACCGGAATACCGCCTCCTGCACGTCGATGTCGTCGCGACTTGCAGCCAACTGTCTTTTGTCGTTCTTCCGCGTGTACAAGTCGCTGATGTTCCAACTCAACCGCACACCGGCTATATAATAAGGCTCGAATCCGCCCTTCAGCATATTCAGTCCGGGGTCGCCGTAAGCCCCTTGTGCGAATACTCCCAACTTGGGCATATAACGGGCTGTCAAACCTTTCTCCTGCACGGACAACTGCCGCCGCTGCGATTCGTAAAGCGATAATTCCGGCCTACGGTTTTCTTCCAACGGCTCCACGGTGACGGACGGCTTGACCAACCGTTCCGCATCAATTCCTTTCCGACCGGTCAGCAGTCCCAGCACCTCGGCATACGCTTTACGATTGACACGTAGCTCACTCTCTGTCTGCCGGGCATTCAACTGTTCCACCGCTACGGCATCCAAATCGGCCTGATTGGCTACCCCTTGCTGCATGCACGCACTCACCTGGCCATGGTTACGTGCCAACTGGGCTTGCAACAAGGCGTTCTGTGCCAACTGGGCGTCTATGAGCAACATGCCGAAGAATAATTGGTTCACCCGGTCGTTCAACGCATAAAGGTTTACTTCCAGTTGTCCTTTCTGCACCTCGGATTTGGCCCGGGCCTCCTCTTTACGGTTACGTACGACTCCTCCGTCCCAGACCGTCTGGTTCAGTTCCAATACCAGTTGGTACTGGTCGTTGTCCAAACCGAACTCTACTCCCGGAATGCTAAAGGGCATCTTCGTCACGTCCGACTGGTATGAAGCCTTTCCCGAAAAGCTCAGTTGGGGAAAATAGCCTTTCGCCGCATTCTCCACAGTGAAATCCTTTGTACGCTCAATCAAATCGAACTGCCGCACCAAAGGATAATTCTCCCGTGCTGCACGGTAACACTCTTCCAAAGTCAGTTGAGCCGATACCGTCCCATAAACGGCGCACATCCCTACGGCCCATACGAAAATCCGTTTCATATCCTTCTTTATTTCCTAAGTCTGCTTAATATCATTTCAATGTTCTCTGCCCGGCGCTGCAAGATGAACTGCCGCACGTCTTCCTGGCCTAAATCGAATGCCTGTTGGACAAGCGACTGTCCCACAAAAGACATTACATTCAGCGAGAAGATGGAAAACATCAGGTCGGCCGTCCTTATGGGACGTACCTCACCGCGCTTCACGGCTTGTTCCAATCGTCTTTTCACATTTTGCAACGTGTTCCGTACCGCGCTCGACAATACCGGAAGATAAAGTTCCCTGCGCTTTTCATTCAGATGAATCTCGTTCAGAAGAAAAAACGGCAACTTCGGGTTTTCTGCTATAAAATCGAAGTGAGCCCCCGTCAAATCTTCCATCTGTTTCAGAAACGGCTTTCCGTCATCCAAGGTAGCCACTAAGGAATGGGCCATCAAATCCACTTTCTCTTGAAAAACCCGCTCGAACAGTTTTTCTTTTGTCCGATAGTAATAATGCAACATGGCGTGCGTCACTCCCGCCTGTTTCGCTATTTCGGTAGTTTTGGCCAGTGCAAAACCTTTGTCCAAGAACTCTGTCTCGGCCGCCTGCAATATCGCTTGTTCCGTATTATCTTTCTTGCTCATAACAACTTTAATGTCTAACAATGATGTTAATTCATGGGCAAAGATAGAGATTTGTATGAAGGATACCATAAAATCTCCGGAAGAAAACTTGTCGTTTAACTAATATTATCACCTGTTAAACCTACGCAAACAAGAGTGGCCACGAACTTTCCTTGAGAAAAAGTCCGTGGCCACCAACAACCATGAAAACAAAAAAATCTCGCTCTTAATACGAACGGGCAATCAGCACACGGCATTTGGCCGGTTTCCCGCTCACCATATCCACCCCCGGAGTCTGCTCGAACTCAAACGGCACGCAACGGATAGTGGCTTGCGTGTCCTCCTTGATCTTCGCCTCCGTCTCAGCCGTCCCGTCCCAATGACAAAGGAAGAAACCGCCTTCCTTCACACGCTCCTTGAAATCCTCGTAATTGTCGCATTCATAAATATGCGCATCGCGATAGGATTTTGCCTTGGCGTAGATGTTATCTTGTATTTCGTCTAACAAAGTCTTCACATAGTCCTCGATGCCGTCGCACGTACGGGTTTCCTTCTCCAACGTGTCGCGCCGCATGACCTCTACCGTATTGTTCTCCAAATCGCGCCCTCCCATGACCAAACGCACCGGCACACCTTTCAGTTCATAATCGGCAAACTTGAAGCCGGGACGCTTGTTGTCGGCATTGTCATATTTCACGGAAATACCCAATGCACGAAGACGTGCAACGATGCCTTCCACTTTCTCGTCGATAGCTTTCAGTTGTTCCGCATTCTTATATATAGGAACAATGACCACTTGGATGGGAGCCAGCTTCGGCGGCAATACCAGACCGTTGTCATCGGAATGCGTCATGATGAGTGCGCCCATCAAACGGGTGGATACTCCCCAGGAAGTAGCCCAGGCATATTCCAACTTATTGTCTTTATTGATAAACTGCACATTAAATGCCTTTCCGAAGTTCTGCCCCAAGAAATGAGACGTGCCGCTCTGCAAAGCTTTCCCGTCCTGCATCATGGCTTCGATGGTATAAGTGTCCAAAGCACCGGCAAAACGTTCCGTCTCGCTCTTCACGCCCTGCACTACGGGCACGGCCATATACTGTTCGGCAAAATCGGCATACACTTTCAACATCAGTTTGGCACGTTCCTCGGCTTCTTCACGCGTGGCATGTGCCGTATGTCCTTCTTGCCACAAGAACTCGGCCGTACGGAGGAAAAGTCGGGTACGCATTTCCCAGCGCATCACATTGCACCATTGGTTGCAAAGGATGGGCAGGTCGCGGTAGCTCTGAATCCAGTTTTTATAAGTATTCCAAATGATAGTCTCGGAAGTAGGACGGATGATCAGCTCCTCTTCAAGTTTGGCAGCCGGGTCTACCACCACACCGGTCTTGTCCTCGTTGGTCTTCAAGCGATAGTGCGTCACCACGGCACATTCCTTGGCAAATCCTTCCACATGTTCGGCTTCTTTACTCAGAAACGATTTAGGAATCAGCAGCGGGAAATAAGCGTTTTGCACGCCGGTCTCCTTGAATTTATCATCCAACACACGCTGCATCTTCTCCCAAATGGCATAACCATAAGGCTTTATCACCATACATCCTCTTACATCCGACTGTTCGGCCAAATCGGCTTTCACCACCAATTCGTTATACCATGAAGAATAGTTCTCACTTCTTTTGGTCAAATCTTTAAGTTCTTTAGCCATAATCAATATCTATAAACAGTTTGCAAAATTAGCAAAAAGTTTCCTTTTCATGCGGTTATTCGGCAGAAAATATCTAATTTTGCTTGTGATTTAGATTTTAAAAAAGTTATAACTATGAAAGGATTGAAGTTTTGTGCACTCGTACTGAGTGCAGGTATGCTTTTAAGCAGTTGTGGAGGAAACATGAACAATACCGGCAAGGGGTCGCTGATCGGTGCCGGCGGCGGTGCAGCCTTGGGTACATTGATTGGAACCTTGGCATCCAGCAATAAAGGTAAAGGAGCCGGTATCGGTGCTGCTGTAGGCGTAGCCGTGGGCGCCGGTGTAGGTGCATTGATCGGAAAGAAAATGGATAAAGCCAAAGCTGCGGCTCAACAAGTGGAAAACGCGCAAGTGGAAAGCGTAACCGACGCTAACGGTCTGCAAGCGGTGAAAGTAACATTCGACTCCGGGATTCTGTTCAATACCAGCAGTTCGGCTTTAAGCAGCAATGCTACCGCTTCATTGGCCAAATTTGCCAGCACGGTATTGAATGTAAACAAGGATATGGACGTGGCGATTAAAGGGTACACCGACAATCAAGGATGGAAAAACAGCACAGCCGCCCAAAGCGTGCAAAAGAATATGGACCTGTCGTTACAACGGGCCAATTCTGTTTCCAATTACCTGAAACAATGCGGAGTTTCCCCGACACAGATAACATCGGTAGAAGGCTTGGGAGAAGCTGACCCCGTAGCTGACAACAGTACGGCTGCCGGACGCGAGCAGAACCGTCGTGTGGAAGTTTATTTGTATGCCAGTGAAAAAATGATTCAGGAAGCCCAAGCTCAGGCAGGCAACTAATCAGACAGATGAAAAAAATTCAGAAACTGATTCAATGGATTGTACTCTCGTTCTTCGGGAGTACAATCTTTTTTGTTATTCTCTACCGCTTTGTCCCCGTACCTGTCACCCCGCTCATGTTCATCCGCTGTGCACAACAAGTCGGCCGGGGCGAAAAAATCAGGTTGAAACACCATTGGGTTCCTTTGGATGAAATGTCCAAATACTTGCCCGTAGCCGTCATGGCTTCCGAAGACCAACGGTTTCTCCAACACCACGGTTTCGATGTGGTGGAAATCCAAAATGCCGTAGAAGAGCGCATGGCGGGAAAACGCCGGCGCGGAGGCAGCACCATCAGCCAACAAACTGCCAAAAACGTGTTTTTATGGCCGACTTCCTCTTGGGTCAGAAAAGGACTGGAGGCATACTTCACGGCTTTAATCGAATTATGCTGGAGCAAACAACGGATTATGGAAGTCTACCTGAACTCCATCGAAATGGGCGACGGCATATATGGTGCCGAAGCTGTGGCACAACAACATTTCGGGCGTCCTGCCGAGAAACTCACGCGTGCCAACTGTGCGCTGATAGCCGCCACATTACCCAATCCGCTCAAATACAGTTCCAAAAATCCGTCACGGTACATGTTGAAGCGGCAGACGGCCATCATGCGGCAAATGAAACATATCGACCTGTTCAAATGACACGTACCACCCGCACCCCTAATTGGGAGGGGTGTTTTTTCATGTACTCGCTCAATGTCATGGGTTCCAACACCACTTTCTTATGAATACTGGAAGCATTGAGCAAATGAAGGCATCCTTTCTGCCACACGGCAAATCCCAAATGCGAGGTATCCAGACCTTTCTTTCGGGTCACGATAGCTAAAATGTCACCGTCGTGAATCGTTCCCAATACATCCTTTCCCTTATCCAACAACGACAAAGGTACGTACCTCACTGAAACATTTTCCAATTTTTGTTCATTTCTGCGGATACGGCTTATCTCGCCTGCCCTTCCTTTCAACATCGGATATGCGTCGGGATGCGTACTCATATAATCCAAACGCAGACGTTGTACGGCAATAAAAGGCCGGTATCCCTTACCTTTTTCTCCTTTTATTTCCTTCACGACGCCCTGACTTTCGTTACTCGCTATCCATTCGCTAAAATAATGGTTACGGGAAGAATAACCGTTCAACTGTCCTCCGCTGTAACGTATTTTTTCCAGATTCCGGCAAAAAGAAACAAATGTGGGATGCTCTTCTCTCACGGTCAAAGTCAAAGCCACCACATTCTCGACCAACGTCGTACAGTCCAACTGACGTAAGTTGACGACCAATTCTTCATCCGGATTTACTTCGAGAGTGGAAGCCACGTAAGGCACCCCGATGAATTGCTCCGCAAAAAACAAAGTCAGGTCCGTTCCTCTCGTTTGTTTTTTCCCGGCATCAAGGAGTTGTACCACTTTCAACGAATCCGCTTTCGTATAAGTCAGTGCCGACAGACTTAAAGGACACATCATCGCCCCTCCGACAAACAGTCCTAATATTCGATGTGACATCATATCATTTTAAAAGGTTGCAGACAAAGTTAAGATAAAAACTTGATAAGGCATCCGAAAAAAAGCGTAATTTTGCAGTATGAAAAAGATAACCGTACTCTTAAGCCTGCTATGTTGTGCATCGGCAATAACAGCACAACGGCATGAAATCCTGGACCGTCAACTGCACACTCTGCAAGTGGTAGTAAACGATGACCCGTTGCTGCCTCCCATCATGAACTTGGGGGGAGGGAATCATCTGGAAATCGGTTTCGACGAGTTCTCACACGAATACCACCGTTATATATATAAGGTGGAACATTGCAATGCAGACTGGTCTCCATCAACAGAAATCTTTGAATCCGATTACATGAACGGGTTCAACGGGGAACCGATAGAAGACTACGAGAAAAGCTTCAATACGACCGTGCTTTACACCCATTACTCGCTACGGATTCCGAACGAAAACATTTCGCTCAAGCTATCCGGCAACTATAAACTCACGGTCTATAACGACGAAGGCGACGAACCTGTACCCGTCCTTACGGCCTGTTTCAGTCTGGTGGAACCGGGCGTAGGAATAGGAGCTACCGTCAGTACCAATACGGACATAGACTTCAACAAATCCCACCAGCAAGTGGATTTCTCCGTCAACTACGGACTGGTAAAAGTCATCGACCCGCATCGTGAACTGAAAACCGTAGTAATGCAAAACCGCCGGTGGGATAACTGTGTGGTCAATCCCAAGCCCAACATCCAGGCGGCCAATAAGATTGAATTCACGCACAACCGCCAACTGATTTTCCCGGCCGGCAACGAATACCACAAATTTGAGATTCTGGACGTACATATCCCTACACTGAACGTAGACAGGATGGAATGGTTCGACCCGTATTACCACGCCACGCTCTATCCCAATCAAACCGCCCGGAATTATCTGTATGACGAAGAAGTAGCCTGTCCCGGAAGACCGGAAGGAAAAGCACTCGAACTATGTGCCCGTTTCAATTATCTCTCTCTGAATGATGCCGGAATAAAAGGCGGAACACAGAAAGACCTCTCCTTCGGATTGAATTACTATATCAATAAACACATTGCTGTCAAATTGAATTATAGCTACTTCATCCCCGGCTTGCATATCAAAGAGATCGAAAGCACAAACTTTAGTGTAGTACAGGGACGTTTTCAATTCATATTCTAGTACTTGGCAGTTCCGTTCGAATAAAGCTATAATAAAGAATAGGAAGGTGTATTGTATACTAGTTTTACTAAATGTTTCAAAGACATATCGAGAGCACTGCCGACTC
>ENA-OPSK01002636-OPSK01002636.1-human-gut-metagenome-genome-assembly--contig:-NODE-2636-length-10329-cov-2.989196_pt1 | contig 10329 bp, 7 predicted proteins | sample MGYA00241807_ERZ501905 | MGnify/ENA primary metagenome ERZ501905 (study PRJEB25962, sample SAMEA2042111) | human gut metagenome | biome: human gut; feature: human-associated habitat; material: faeces...
CCCTGCCAGTGCAGATACAAGCATTAACAAAGTAGATTCTGGCAAATGGAAGTTTGTGATCAGACAGTCAATTGCCTTAAATTTATAACCCGGATAGATGAAGATTTCTGTGTTACCACAGCCCGGATGGATGATTCCATTCTCATCTGCCACGGATTCAAGTGTTCTTGTACTTGTTGTTCCGACTGCGATGATTCTGCCACCATTTTTCTTAGTGTCATTAATCATTTTCGCTGCGGTTTCTGTTACGTTATAGTATTCAGAATGCATATGGTGTTCGAGTACATTTTCCACTTTTACCGGGCGGAAAGTTCCAAGTCCAACATGGAGAGTTACGCGGGCGATATTTACGCCCATATCTTCAATCTGTTTTAACAGTTCTTTTGTAAAATGAAGTCCAGCTGTCGGTGCGGCTGCGGATCCTTCATACTTTGCGTAAACGGTCTGATAACGGTTTTTATCCTGTAATTTATGTGTGATATATGGAGGCAGAGGCATCTGACCGAGGCGGTCTAATACTTCCTCAAAGATTCCTTCATATTCAAAATGTACAAGACGGTTTCCATCTTCTAATACATCAACGATTTCAGCTTTCAGTTCTCCATTTCCAAAGACTACTCTTGCACCTGGACGGCATTTCTTGCCCGGTTTTACAAGTGTTTCCCAGACATCATTTTCTTTTCTTTTTAATAACAGAATTTCAATGTGGGCTCCGGTATCTTCTTTTGTTCCGATAAGACGGGCTGGGATAACTTTTGTGTCGTTGATAACCAGACAATCTCCCGGATGAAGATACTCTGTAATGTCATGGAAAATACGGTGAGCTATCTCACCGCTTTCCTTGTTAAGCACCATCAATCTTGATGAGGAACGGTCTTCTAGCGGGTCCTGGGCAATCAGTTCCTGTGGAAGATCAAAATTAAAATCACTTGTTTTCATCATGCTCTTAATTCAACTCCCATTTTTTCAAGTTCTTTAAGAATCTTATCTACGATCTTGTTGATTTCAGCAGCTTCTAAGCTTCGTTCTGGGGAACGGAATACAAGGCTGAATGCAACGGATTTATATCCTTCTTCAATCTGAGAACCTTCGTAAACGTCAAATAACTGGATGCTCTCTAATAACTTGCCGCCTTTTTCTTTCATTACTTTTTCAAGGCTTCCTACGAAAACATCTTTTTTCATAACAAGACTTAAGTCTCTGTTTACTGCAGGGTATTTTGCTACGCCTTCGTATCTTCTGTCGAAAGTAGCCTTTTCTGTAACAGTTGGAAGGTCGATTCCTGCTACATATGCTTCACACTTCATGTCGTAGTTTTCGCATACTTCTGGATGTACCTGTCCGATAAATCCGGCATAAGCTCCGCCTACATAAATGAGTGCCTGTCTTCCTGGGTGTAAGAAAGGTTTTTCCTGGGATGGCTCGAAGTCAACTTTGCCGTCAAGACCAAGTTTTAAGAACATTTCCTCAAGAACACCTTTTAACATGAAGAAGTCACACTCGCCGTACATACCGAGAGTTAAACGCTTTCTTTCGTCTGGAAGTTCTGTTAATGGCAGAGCCTTTGGAAGATATACGTTACCGATTTCGTAGAGACGAACATTTTTATTTCTGTGGTTATAGTTACCTGCTAAAGAAGTTAAAATACCATTTAACTCGATCGTTCTCATGATACTGTAATCTTCTCCAAGTGGGTTTGCGATTACGATTGCCTGACGTAATGGGTCGTTGTCAGCAAGAAGTAACTTGTCAAATACTTTAGGGCTTTCAAAAGAATAGCACATTCCGCCGCAGAATCCGTTCTGCTCAGCGATGTTCATAACAACATCTTCTACTCTTGCAGCAAATGACTTCTTACCTGCAGTTGCCTCGCCGTGAGGAAGTGTGGTAGGAATGTTATCATATCCAAAGAATCTTGCTACTTCTTCTGCGATATCTGCAGAACATCTTAAATCCTGACGGAAAGATGGGATGAGTAACATATTTGTTTCTTTGTCGTAACCGATTTCAAGACGGTCAAAGTATTCCATCATCTTTTCTTCAGATACATTTGTTCCAAGAAGCTTATTGTATTTTGCTGGCTCGAAAGGAATCTTTACGTCTTCTACTGGATTTGGATATACATCTACAACACCACCAACAACTTCACCAGCACCTAACTCTTCTACTAACTGGCAGGCACGGTTGATCGCTTCTAATGCGTTCTCTGGGTCAAGACCTTTTTCAAACTTACCGGAAGCATCTGTTCTAAGACCGATTCTCTTAGAAGAAAGACGGATATTTGTTCCATCAAATGTAGCTGCCTCAAAAAGCATTGTCTGAATATCATCTGTAACCATGGAGTTTTCTCCACCCATGATACCAGCGATACCAACAGGACCTTCCGCATCGTTGATCATTAATACATCTTTATCAAGCTTTCTTTCCTGTCCGTCAAGTGTTGTGTATACATCACCGTCATTCGCACGTTTTACAACGATTTTATGACCTCTGATCTTATTTAAGTCATAAGCATGCATTGGCTGTCCGTACTCTTCCATAACGTAGTTTGTGATATCTACGATATTGTTGATTGGACGGATACCCATAGCTGCAAGTCTTCTCTGCATCCATTCTGGCGATGGAGCTAACTTGATATTCTTTACGATTCTTGCTGTGTATCTTGGACATAAATCAGTAGCTTCTACTTCTACAGAGATATAGTCTTCTGCTTTTTCGTTATTTCCAACTTCTTTTACTTCTGGAGCATAGAATGGCTTTTCAAATGTAGCTGCTGCTTCTCTTGCCATACCAATCATGCTGAAACAGTCTACACGATTAGAAGTAATTTCAAATTCTACGACTGCATCACGAAGTCCTAATGCTGCTACTGCATCGTCACCTGGTTTTACATCTTTGCTCTCATCAAAAATGTAAATACCGTCTTCTGGTGCTTCTGGATACATATCGCGAGTGCTTCCTAATTCTTCAATAGAACACATCATACCGTAAGAAGGAACTCCACGAAGTTTACCTTTTTTAATCTTAATTCCATTTTCAGGATTTGGGCTTCCGTCATGTCCGCCCGCAACACGTCCGCCATCTAAAACAACAGGAACCATAGCTCCCTTAAATACGTTAGATGCGCCTGTTACAATCTGTACTTCCTCGTCACCTACATTTACCTGACAGATAACTAATTTATCTGCATCTGGATGTTTCTCGATTTTTTCAATTCGTCCAACAACGATTTTCTCCAGATTCTTATCAAGGTATACTGCATTCTCTACGTGGGAACCAGACAGAGTCATCTTGTCTACATATTCCTGTACAGTACAATCCAAATCTGGAACATATGCTTTAATCCATGAAATTGGTGTATTCATTTTTGTCTCCTTTTATATCTATAAACTTAAATATATTTTGAATTTATCTTACCGAGATAATTCTAGTTTCTCATCATGTTAACCTTTTTACATTTCATCGAATTAGGTTTCTCGGTCTTACTAAAAAATATTTGAATAATTCTTTCTGCTGATTGATGAAATAACTTTTCAACACGCTCTAGAACTGCTTAAGGAATCTGGCATCGTTCTCATATAACAGACGCATATCATCAATCTCATATTTTAAGAGTGTAACTCTCTCAAGACCGATTCCGAATGCAAATCCTGAATATACTTCTGGGTCGATTCCGCAATCGCTTAATACCTTAGGGTGTACCATTCCACATCCAAGAATCTCGATCCATCCGCTTCCCTTACACATACGGCATCCTTTTCCACCACATTTGAAGCAGGATACGTCTACCTCTGCACTTGGCTCTGTGAATGGGAAATGATGTGGACGGAACTTAACCTTTGTATCTGGTCCAAAGAATTCCTCTGCCCACTGCTGTAATGTTCCCTTTAAGTCAGCAAATGTGATTCCTTTATCTACTACAAGTCCCTCTACCTGATGGAAAGATGGGGAATGTGTTGCATCTACTTCGTCAGAACGGAATACACGTCCTGGTGCGATAACACGGATTGGCATACGGCCTGTTTCCATGATACGCGCCTGTACTGGGGAAGTCTGTGTACGAAGAAGGATGTCCTTTGTAATGTAAAATGTATCCTGTTCGTCCTTTGCAGGATGGTTTGCAGGGATATTTAACAGTTCGAAGTTGTAGTGGTCATACTCTACTTCAGGGCCTTCTACTACTTCATAACCCATACCGATAAATACTCTTTCAAGGTCATCTAATGCAATCTGGTTTGGATGACGATGTCCTACTGCTACCTTTTTACCTGGTAAAGTTACATCAATAACTTCCTTTTTCATCTTCTCTTCACGAAGTTTCTTCTGGATAGCTGTTCTCTTCTCTTCCATCTTTGCTTCGATACCGGCACGTGCCTCATTCACCATCTGACCTACCTTTGGTCTGTCTTCTGGTGCAACATCCTTCATTCCTTTTAACAGGCTGGATAACTGTCCTTTTTTACCAAGGAAAGCAACTTTAACATCATTAAGCTTGTCAATGCCTGCTGCATCTTCAATTGCAGCAAGTGCCTGCTGACGAATCTGCTCGATTTTCTCTTTCATGATAAACTCCTTTATTTTTAAATTAATTTACTTTGGTAAATGATGATAACGGTTCTTTATTAAACTTGAGCTATTCAGAATTCCGTATTCCAAATTTACAGTCAGTAATTCTCAAAGTCTGAACAGCCACATATGACTTGAACAAACTTATAAAAACTATATCTCTACTCTGATAGTCCTTATCTGATGATCTTTATGTTATAAAAAGCAGGTAAGTTGATAAACTATTTATAACATAAAAAAGTCCCTTTTTAACCGAAATTAAAAAGGGACGAATAAATCCGCGATACCACCCTGATTCCTGAATATACTAAATGTTATTCAGGCTCTCATTCACGCGTAACGTGCGCATACGACATTCCTTACCTGATTACGAATCAGTCTCCGAAATGCAGCTCCAGTGTGGAAATTCGAAATATAACGGAGCCTCGGAGAACTTCCAGCCGATGATCCTCCTTCTCTAACGGTACATCATACTTCTACTGTGGGCAAAAGCCCCACTTTCAACGCTTTTTCAATGAATAACATTGTAACGCAGGGAAAAATTAATGTCAAGAGCTATCCTGAATTTCTCTCTAACATTAATCAAATTCAAGGACATTTAGAGCATGTTTAAAAATGTTCTGGCGAAAAATCAGCTACAAAAACAAGTACGAGAAAGACTTCAATAGTATATTAATCCCATGCAATTCGCCCTTCCATCATCAAAAGCTGCTGCCCCATTCTCGAAAATTCCCCCAGCACAACTTTTCTCCCTTCGGCTGTCTTGTACCAGTCTTCTCTGGAAATGCCATCTACCACTACTGGATACACCAATATTTCTATCTCTGGAAATACCATCGAGTAATAGAGATACGACCTTCTGGAATGGTGCGCCTTGCAGCAAAGAATTGCCTTTTTCAAATGGATATCTTTCTTCTCAAGCAGGACTTTTGTTTTTTCCGCATTTTCTAATGTATAGGTTGCCTCACACTCTTTTAAAATAGCAGAAGCCGGAACTCCATTCTGTATCAGGACTGCCTCTAAGAAATCTGCCTCACAAGCAAAATCTGCTCCGTATTTCTGCCCTTCTTTTGAAACACCCTGAAAACTCCCCTGTACTTTCGTGTAGCCTCCTGATGGCAATAACAACGGGGCATATCCATCTTTATAAAGCCTTGCCGCTTCCTCTGTATGTTCTGGTCTGGCACAGCCTGGAATAAAGATTGCATCTGCCTTTTCGAGTTTATCTTCTAAAAATATATAATCTGTAATTTCCTGAATCTGTTTTTCATCTAAATGATACATTTTTCTACCTTCTATTACTCTATTATCCATTATTGCTGATTTTCATCTTTGTTTTTATTTGCTTTATTCTTCTTCCGATCTGCTCTCTCATCTTTCGACTTCTGGCGCATCTTCTCTGTCTGGGCTCTTTGCTGCTTACGCCAGTTCGGACGGAGTGTTCGGATAAGCAAATGGTAATTATCTTTATTTTCCAGAAAATAATTCACTTCTGCACCATAAAAGACCATCGACATACAAAAATACAGCCATAAAAGAAGAATCATAATTCCTGCCATACTTCCATAAATATATGAGAAATTTGTAAAGTTATCCATATAAATAGAACACCCTACAGAAACCGCCACCCAGCCAAGTGTTGCAATCAAAGCTCCCGGAAACTGTTTCCGAAAACTCGACACTCTATTTGGAATCCATTTATAAATTATCATAAATAACAGCGTGAGAAATATCAGGGAAAATATAATTCTTTTATGCATAAAATATCCAAGTATCGGAACTACAAAAGGAAATTTTTGGAGAAAATAACTATATAAGCTGTTACCAAATACCCACATTACAAGCATGACGCTTATCATAAGTGCAAATAGTAATGTATACACCAGACTAAATAGACGTATCGCAAAATAATTTCTATTCTCGTCAATATCGTACACCGAATTCAATCCAATAACGATAGAATAAACTCCACGCGAAGAAGACCACAGTGCCGCAATGATAGAAATCGCAGATACTGTAGTTCCCGTCTTTCGATAAATTTCATTTACAATACTTTTAATTAATGATCCTTCCTCAAAAGAAATCATTCTTGTCAGTATCACTATGATGTCATCTTTTGAAAAAGGAATGTATCTGGTTAAGGTCAGCAGGAATATCATAAATGGAAAAATAGAAAGGAGTATAAAAAAGGCAGACATCGCCCCGAATGCTCCCACATGATCATCACTGCATTTTTTCAGGAAATCCATAACCAGTTCGTATAAATTTTTAATCCTCTTTCTTGCTGGCATACTTTCTCCTCTTTATATTTTTAATTTCATACTTTTATATAGCTGCTTCGCATCATAACTTTCTCCATAGTTTAAATCAGATCTCGCATAGCCGATTTATCATACAATGTTTTCATAATTTAAGCCATATGCCACAACTATAATCAAAAAAAGAAAAGCCGCCTCATTCACATGAGACGGCTATAAAGCATACACCCAAAATGCCGTAGCCTGCGATTTTGAGTCCTAGCCAAAGCCAGGTGGGTAACTTCAATTGAACTTCTGACTTCCTCTCAAAAGGGGAGGCTTGCCATCCCTTCAACAATTTTAGTTTCCCAAGTTCAAAAATGTAGGTTCAAAATAGCAGGGGGTCTCGAACATCCCAGGCTAGTATACACATACTATAACGTAATTGCTCTTAAATTTCAAGATTAAATTATCTACTTTATTGTAAAAATATTACTTTTTTATGTTTCGACACGTTATGCACAAACATATCACATATACTTAATTCATAACATAAATAAATTCCGCAAAAAAATTATAAGATTTATCAATACTACAGCTTCTATGCAATATTCCGTGTCAACTGCAACGAAATCCTGACCTAATCCAGATAAAGTCTTCCATCTCTCACATGATAATCACGATTTTTATGACGGAGCAGTGTATGTTTCATATAGTGAAGTAAATACTCCTCCCCTCTCATATCCAGCATCGTAAGAAGATATCTTGCCAGATAATCCGCCTCATCATCTATAAGCATCATATGCCTTCCGTTTAAATAGTATGCCAACGCACTGCCATCATTATACTGTTCTTTTAAATAATTTTTGCTGGCACTGATACGATCAATAACCATCTCTGCCACATATTTCTTCGGCATCTTCATTCCGACAAGCTTGCCGCCCGGATTAATGCTGTAATCAATCCAATATTCAAAATGATGAAGATTCCTTCCTTTGTGATGAAGCCATCCCCTTGAACAGTTCTTTAATTCCTTTTCCCGGTTAATCGGACTTCTGTCTCCCTGATAATAAATAATTCCATCGGTGTATATTTGGACAAATCATGAAGAAGTCCCTGCTTATAAAGTCCCACTTTAAAACATGTTTTCATTACTAACATTTTGTGGTGGGTAATCGTGCAAAAATGTCCTTTTAAATTTTTAAATATATTCATTCTCTTTTTCCTGCTCTTTTTCTAAATTTACTGTATCCCGCACCAGATATATCGGTCTTCTCCTAATCTCTCCTAAAATAACCGACAAGTATTCTCCGATAATTCCCAAAAGGAAAAACAGTACGGTAAACATAAAACAAATTACAACGATAATTGTTGTATATCCTCCCGGTGCACCAACGTGTATTTTCATATAAATAGAATAAATAATCAGAAGCACACTTGCAATTCCGGCAGATGTTCCACAAAGAGATGCTATTTTTAATGGTAAATCAGAATAACTGATCATTGCTTTAACGGAAAACCTGAACAGATTACGAAGACTGTATTTACTCCTGCCACCTGCCCGCTCTCCTGCTGTATACTCTATTGTCGTTTTTCTAAAACCGATACTCTGCACATAGGCCCGGAGGAAACGGGAACTTTCTCTAAAATGCTTTCTTAGCACTTCCGCCGGTCTTTTTGTAACTGCAAAAAAATCAGAAGCATTCTCCTCAAAATGTGTTTCTGAAATTCCATTTAATATTTTATAAAATAATTTTGATGTAATATTCTTAAAAAGTCCTGCGCTTTTATTGGACATCCGTACCATGCTGACTACCTCATATCCCTGATGAAATGCATCTAAAATCTGTGGGATACATTCTACCGGATGCTGTAAATCTGCATCCATACAAATGACTCCGTCACCTGTGCTGTAATCAATACCTGCTATCATCGCCGCTTCATGCCCATAATTTCGGGAAAAATGGATGACTTTTACCTTTTCTGACTCCATTGCCAGACGGTCTAATATAGCCGGAGAAGCATCTTTACTTCCATCATTGACAAAAAGAAGTTCATATTCACACGGCAGACTTTCTACTACTGGCACAACGGCCTGGTACATCTTGTCCAAAACTGCTTCTTCATTATATACAGAAATAACAACGGACAATTTATTAATTATATTCATTACCTGTCCTTTCTTTTTATTTTCTTTTTCCATAATAGCATTTCCCAAAAAACTTCGCAACCAGACCCTTTTTGTTTTTCATAATGTTTTCTTGATTCTCGCTTTATAAGATGACTATTTTATTTGTGACATCCTCCCTCACCTATAGGACACCACTGAAAAAGTACCTTAGATGTGGGAGTCTTCTTGCTGGAAGAAGATAAAATGTGCTTTTTCTGCGATTATTTTTTGATATTCTTCTTTCATAAAGTGATTATTTCATTTACGAATTACGATTTTCATGCGGTTATTCCTCGATATTCTCCTTTACAAAATACTTATTTCATGCTAAACTCGGTTAGATACGACAGTTCATTTGTACCATCCTGTCGATAAACAAAACCAGGACAGCATTTTATTTTAACCGGAAAGATTTGACGAGAATATATGATTTAGAGATGCTGTGTGTTTGCAGCATCTTTTTTATTAGGAGGATTTTTAATGTATATTTTAGAAACAGAGCAGTCCTTCGATTCCGCCCATTTTTTAAGTGGCTACGAAGGCAAATGCAGTAACCTCCACGGACACCGATGGAGAGTTGTGGCTCGAATTGCTATGGACGAATTAAATAAAGAAGGCCAGACCAGAGATATGGTCATTGATTTCGGAGATTTCAAGAACGCTCTTAAAAAGCTTACTGATGCTTTAGATCATTCTTTCATTTTTGAAACAGGTTCTTTAAAAGAGAGAACAGTTGCCGCATTGAAAGACGAAGGATTTTTACTTCATGAAGTTCCTTTCCGTCCGACTGCAGAACAGTTTTCCCGCTATTTTTATGAACAGCTTAAGGGACTGAACTTCCCTGTATATGACATTTCCGTATACGAAACACCGACAAACTGTTCCACTTACCGGGAGGCTTCTTTATGATAACCTATCCCGTAGTTGAAAAGTTTGTAAGTATCAACGGCGAGGGACAAAAAGCTGGAGAAATCGCAGCATTTATCCGAATGAGAGGCTGCAATCTTGCCTGCAATTACTGTGATACTTCCTGGGCCAATACAAAAGACTGCCCTTGTGAATTTTTATCTGCCGAAGAACTAATCACCTGGCTCAAAGAACATTCCATAGAAAATGTTACTTTGACTGGGGGAGAACCTTTACTGACAGAAGAAATTGCTCCCCTGATTGAAGCTCTTGGTACTGCCGGTTTTTCCGTAGAGATTGAAACCAATGGAAGTGTTTCTCTTAACACTTTCGATACACTCGCTCACCGCCCGGCTTTTACTATGGATTATAAATGCCCGGACAGCGGCATGGAAAATGCAATGAACACAGACGACTTTTCCCTGCTTATCCCTAAAGACACCGTAAAGT
>ENA-OPSK01002662-OPSK01002662.1-human-gut-metagenome-genome-assembly--contig:-NODE-2662-length-10223-cov-3.020456_pt1 | contig 10223 bp, 7 predicted proteins | sample MGYA00241807_ERZ501905 | MGnify/ENA primary metagenome ERZ501905 (study PRJEB25962, sample SAMEA2042111) | human gut metagenome | biome: human gut; feature: human-associated habitat; material: faeces...
CCCGGAACTTGTGCCAAACAACATCCCGATCTTTTCATAGGAAAGTTCTCCGCCCCCCCGCAGATTGAATACCTCTTTGTATGACTCTTCCATATTGTGAAGAAACTGATGGATCAAAAATGCCTGTTCTTCATCGATCAAATTTTCTTCAAATTCCACATATCCCCCTCCTTTCACCCTAATAACGCGCTTCTTTACGGAATGTTACAACTTTTTCATTTATCATAACAAAAAATAGAGACTTTACAAATCTGTTTTTTTGTTTTAGACTATATTGCATTTTGTATTCTGGGAGGAAAGGGAAAACATGATACAATTATTCAAAAGCAAAACACAAAACAAACAACTTTTATGCAATTACGGAGTCTTTATCATAAACGGAATGCTTGCACTCTCCATCGGGTCTTTGCTGCCCTATATCCGGGATAGCCGGGGACTGGAATATGCATTCTGTGGAATGATCTTAAGCCTCCACTCTGTGGGAAATCTGATTTCCGGTTTCATTTCCGGCGCACTTCCCGCTGTCCTTGGAAGAAAGAAGAGCATTCTTTTGTTCAACGCTTTTTTTGCCTTGTCCTATCTGGTGATTATTTTTTCAGACAACAATTATCTGTTGGCTCTGGCATTCTTTCTTACCGGTATGGCGCGGGGAGCTACCAGCAATTTTTGTAACCAGTCCATCAATGAGCTTGCCCCTGGAAAAGCGTCGCTTTTAAATGGACTTCACGCCATGTTTGCGATCGGCGCTTTCGTATTTCCACTGTTGCTGCTTGCACTCACAAGCGTAGATGCTTCCAACTGGATCTATGCATGTTATTTCATGCTCGCAATGGGGATTTTAAGCTGGATCTTATATTTTATCGTTCCAGTTTCAAGTGATACAGTTAAAAAAGAAACGAAAACGACAACTGCCGGATTCGCCTTTTTTAAAGAACCATTATTTTATCTTTGTACACTGACTTTATTTTTCTATCTGTGTGCAGAGCAGGGTGTGATCGGATGGATGATCACGTACTTCAAAGACACCGGATTACTGCCGGCTTCTCTGTCCCAGGTAACAGCCAGCGTTCTCTGGATCATGATCCTGGCCGGACGGCTTTTGTGCGCATGGCTGTCTTCCAAAATCCAGAAAGAATGGCTCTTGCTTATCATGGGATTTGGACTGGTCGGCTTTTTCATCCTGCTTTTATTTAGTACGTCCACTCCACTGATCCTTGTCGGTATCATGGGCTTTGGGTTCAGCATGGCAGGACTGTATCCGACCACAGTATCCTTTGCCGGAACCATTATCCAAAAATATTCTCTGGCATGGAGCTTCATTTTGACGATTGCCAGTTTCGGATCGATCCTGATGCCTTCGATCATCGGAAAAATTGCAGAAACCGCCGGAATTTATTACGGTATGCAGTCTATTATCGCGGCCGTTGTCATTGACTTTATCTGTGTTACTTTATTGGTAAGATATATCAGAAAATTAAGAAGCAAAAATATCCCCGTCTAACCCACGGTATAAAAAAACGGGGTAAAAAATCCAATGTAAGATTTTTTACCCCGTTTTTCTATTTTCTTTTACAATCTCTTTGCGATTGCTTTGATAAATCCTTCACTGTTTAAGACTGTCGGATTCTCAATTGTTGTGATCAATGCCAGATCTTTTGTCATCTCTCCTGCTTCGATCGTATCGATCGTAGCTTTTTCCAGTCTGTCAGCAAACTCCATCAATTCTTTGTTTCCGTCCAGTTCTCCGCGTTTTCTCAGCGCTCCGGACCATGCAAAGATCGTTGCCACAGAGTTTGTAGAAGTCTCTTCCCCTTTTAAGTGCTTGTAATAATGACGCTGTACCGTACCATGTGCCGCTTCATACTCATAATACCCTTCCGGAGAAACCAATACCGATGTCATCATTGCAAGAGAACCAAATGCTGAGGACACCATGTCGCTCATCACATCACCGTCATAGTTCTTACATGCCCAGATAAATCCGCCCTCTGATTTCATCACACGCGCTACGGCATCATCGATCAATGTATAGAAATATTCGATTCCCGCTGCTTTGAACTTCTCATCATATTCTGCATCGTAGATTTCCTGGAAAATATCTTTAAATGTATGGTCATATTTCTTGGAAATTGTATCCTTTGTTGCAAACCAGAGATCCTGTTTTGTGTCCAGTGCATAATTGAAACAGCTTCTTGCAAAACTTTCAATCGACTCATTGACATTATGCATTCCCTGTACGATTCCTGCGCCTGTAAACTCATGAACCAGCTCTCTTGTCTGCGTTCCGTCTTCTGCTGTGTAGACCAGCTCCACTTTTCCAGCACCCGGAATCTTCATCTCGGATCCTTTATACACATCCCCATATGCATGTCTTGCGATCGTAATTGGCTTCTTCCAGCTTTTTACACAAGGCTCAATTCCTTTTACAACAATCGGAGCACGGAAAACTGTTCCGTCTAAAATAGCGCGGATCGTACCATTTGGACTCTTCCACATCTCTTTGAGATCATACTCTTCCATACGCGCCGCATTTGGAGTGATCGTCGCACATTTGACTGCCACTTTATATTTTTTCGTCGCATTTGCAGAATCTACTGTCACCTGATCGTTCGTCTCATTGCGGTGCTCCAGCCCCAGATCATAATATTCTGTATTCAGGTCAATGTATGGCTCCAGAAGATCTTCTTTGATCATCTTCCAGAGAATTCTTGTCATCTCGTCCCCGTCCATTTCCACGATTGGTGTGGTCATCTTAATTTTTTCCATGTTCCATATCCTCCTAAATTTCTTCGTATCCCTGTTTTTTCAAATTCTGCATCACATGCAGGATGTGTTCGTTTGCAAGCTGCTCTGCCAGATCTGCATCGTTGTCTCGGATCGCACGAAGGATCTGCTTGTGCTCTCTGATCGACTTTCTGGCTCTCTCCTCTGAAACGACAGAGTTTCTTCTTGCCTGCTGCACATATTTATGAAAATCCATCAGGACATGGCTTAAAATCCGGCTGTCCGATGCTTCATACAAAATCTTATGGAATTTGCCATCCAGATCTGTCACCTGGTCTGCATTATTTCCACTTACTTTTTTCATATGGAATTCTGATAGAAGAATCACTTCTTCCAGCTCATCCAGCTGTTCCTCCGTAATATGCTCTGTTGCCCATCTGGCACACAACCCTTCCAGCATAGAACGCAGGATATAGATATCTCTGATATCCTTGGATGAAATTCCGGTCACATACGCTCCTTTGTTCGGTATGATCGTGACCAGTCCTTCCAGCTCCAGCTGCCTGAGTGCCTCTCTGACCGGTGTCCGGCTTACCCCCAGCTCTTTTCCGAGTGTATTCTCCCGCAGTTCATCATGCTCTTTATATTTTCCGCTCAGTATGTCTTCGCGGAGTCTCTGGAACACACGGCTTCCCAGAGAATTATCCTGATATTCGCCCATTTTCTATCTGTCAGCCTCCCAGCTACAATTTTATATGCAGTTCCTTACATATACTATCTATTTTGGCAATTAATTCGTCATCTGTCAAGACTGTAACGCGACCTTCTTCATACTCCTTATCTACCCACTCTTTCAATCGGCTGACCAGTTCTGAATTTTTATCCACCTGACTGCCCTGCGGAAGTTTATAGTAGGCATTGATCCAGTAGGCGATTCCCGCCGCTCCGGATGTATTGGAAACAGAAACCAGCGCTGGGCGGTTCAGGAATTTGTCTGTATCAAATATATTATAGATCTCTTCATTTTTGAGCATTCCATCCGCATGGATTCCAGCTCTTGTGACATTAAAATTTTTTCCGACAAACGGTGTCCTCGATGGCACTCTGTATCCGATTTCCTTCTCATAATATTCAGCCAGCTCTGTAATAACCGTTGTATCCATTCCATCCAGTGTTCCTCGAAGCTGTGCATACTCAAATACCATTGCCTCTAAAGGTGTATTACCCGTACGCTCTCCGATACCAAACAAGGAACAGTTCACTCCGCAGGCTCCGTAAAGCCACGCTGTCGTCGAATTATTGACTGCTTTATAGAAATCGTTGTGTCCGTGGAATTCGATCAGTTCACTTGGCACGCCCGCATGTGTCATCAGACCATAGATGATTCCCGGAATAGAACGCGGAATCACTGCACCCGGGAAATTCACCCCATATCCCATCGTATCACAGACACGGATCTTGACCGGGATCTGATACTCTTCCATCAGCTTCATCAGTTCCAGACAAAACGGAATCACAAAACCGTAAATATCAGAACGTGTGATATCTTCCAGATGACATCTCGGCCGAACTCCGGTTTCCATGCACTCACGCACAACAGATAAATAATGTTCCATCGCTTCCCGCCTCGTCATCTTCAGCTTGTAAAAAATATGATAATCGGAACAGCTGACCAAAATCCCTGTCTCCTTGAGACCGATATCTTTTACCAGCTGAAAATCCTTTTTACTGGCACGGATCCAGCTTGTCACTTCCGGAAACTGATATCCTCTCTCCAGACATTTGTAGACCGCATCCCGATCTTTCTTGCTGTACAGGAAAAACTCACTCTGACGAATCTTTCCGTTAGGACCTCCCAGACGATGGAAATAATCATAAATCGTCACAATCTGCTCTGTTGTATAAGGAGCTCTGGACTGCTGTCCGTCTCTAAATGTCGTATCTGTGATCCAGATTTCATCCGGCATATTATGCGGCACAATACGGTCATTGAATGCAATCTTTGGGATTTCATCATAATGGAACAGATTCCGGAACACATTCGGCGTATCTACATCCACCAGTGGATACATGTGTTCTTCCAGTTCCAGAAGATTTGTGTGCTGATTCAAACGTACTTTTCTATTTTCCATGATTTTCTCCTCCGTCCACTCTTTAACACTCTACTTAGCAAAAGTTCTTGTATAATTGTATACACTCATACATGTATTGTCAATAGTAATTTTTCTTACTATAACTGCAAAAGGCAGATGCCCTGATCCTTTCAATCAGATAACATCTGCCTTTTTCTCACACGATCACTCTTACTTTCAGAACACCTTCTACTGCTTCCAGTGCTTTCGCAATCTGTCCGGAAACCTCGGATTCTACGTCGATCATCGTATAAGCATATTCCTTCTTACTCTTATTTGCCATCAGGGAAATATTCATTCCCTCGCCTGCCAGAAGTGCTGTAAACTGTCCCAGCATATTCGGGATGTTGCGGTGCAGGATTGTAATTCTTGCTCCGCTTCCTTTCACTCCCATATCGCAGTCCGGATAATTTACAGAATGTGTAATATTTCCGTTCTGCAGATAATCCATCACTTCTGCAACTGCCATTTTGGCGCAATTATCCTCGGACTCTTCTGTGGAAGCTCCCAAATGCGGAATCACGATCGCGCCTCTGACACCTACGATCTCTTTTGTCGGGAAGTCCGTCACATAACTGCGCACTTTCTCAGATACTAAAGCATCCACGATATCTTCCTGATTAACCAGTACATCTCTCGCAAAATTCAGGATCACTACCCCGTCTTTCATCAGACTGATGGCGTCTTTGTTGATCATTCCTTTTGTATCGTCCAGTGCCGGAACATGAACGGTCAGATAATCGCACTCTTTGTACAATTCATCCACGGATTTTGCATGATGAATATTTCTGGAAAGCTTCCATGCCGCATCTACGGATACGTACGGGTCATATCCATATACTTCCATTCCCAGATGTGTCGCTGCATTCGCCACCAGAACTCCGATCGCTCCCAGACCGATCACTCCTAATTTTTTTCCTTCCAGCTCCGTTCCTGCAAAAGCTTTCTTCTTCTTTTCTGTGATTTTTGCGATGTCTCCGTCTTCTTCGTACTCCTGCACCCAGTTGATACCTCCGATAATGTCACGGGCTGCCAGAAGCATTCCTGCAATTACGAGTTCTTTCACACCATTTGCATTGGCTCCGGGTGTATTGAATACTACGATTCCTTTCTCCGCACAACGATCCAGAGGAATATTGTTCACACCTGCACCTGCTCTTGCCACAACTTTCAGGTTCTCCGGCAGTTCCATCTCATGCATAGATGCACTTCTGACCAAAATTGCGTCTGCCGCCTCTGCAGCCTCTGTTTTTTGATAGTTCTCTGTAAATTTATCGAGTCCAATCTGAGAGATTGGATTCAGGCAATGATACTGATACATACTACGCATTTTCCTCCTCAAACTTCTTCATAAACGCAACGAGAGCTTCTACTCCTTCATACGGCATTGCGTTGTAAATACTTGCACGCATTCCGCCTACAGTACGGTGTCCCTTCAGATTTTCCAGTCCGGCTTCTTTTGCTTCTTTCACAAATTTGGCATCCAGATCTTTGTCTCCTGTCACAAATGGAACATTCATCAGAGAACGGTCTTTTTTCTCCACGGTTCCTTTGAACAACTTACTTTCGTCCAGAAAATCGTACAACAGTTTAGCTTTCTTTTCATTTTTCTCTTTCATCGCAGAAAGACCGCCCATCTTCTTCAGCCACTTAAACACTTTTCCGCAAATATAGATTCCGTATGCAGGCGGAGTGTTGTAGAGAGAATCCGCATCTGCATGCGTTTTGTATTTCAGCATCGTCGGTGTGCCTGGAAGCACATCTTCTGTGATCAGGTCTTCCCGGATAATCACGATCACAACACCTGCCGGTCCGATATTTTTCTGTACGCCTCCATAGATCACTCCATATTTTGTGACATCTAAATGCTCAGAGAGGAAACAGGAAGAAACGTCTGCAACCAGCGTCTTTCCTTTTGTATTCGGCAGTTCTTTAAATTTTGTTCCGTAAATCGTATTATTCTCACAGATGTATACATAATCTGCATCTTCTGAAACCGGAAGATCCGAACAGTCCGGAATATAAGAAAAAGTCTTGTCTGCAGAAGATGCGATCCGGTTTACGGTTCCATACTTTTCTGCCTCATCCGCTGCTTTTTTTGCCCACTGACCGGTCACAATGTAATCTGCCACCCGGTTCTTCATCAGATTCATCGGAATCATCGCAAACTGCTGAGATGCTCCGCCCTGCAAAAATAAAACCTTGTAATTGTCCGGAATATCCATCAGCTCTCTGAGATCTGCCTCTGCTTCCTGAATAATCGTCTCGAAGGCTTTCGAGCGATGACTCATTTCCATAACCGACATTCCGGTTCCTCTGTAATCTAACATTTCATCTGCTGCTTCTTTTAGCACTTCTTCCGGCAGCACTGCCGGTCCGGCTGAAAAATTGTACACTCTACTCATCTTCTTTTCCTCCTGAATTTCATTTTTATATTGAAACAAAGAAAATTTATTCTTCGTTCAAATCCATCTCATCAAACACTTCGCTGATCGCAGCTCCCGGCGCAACCATCGGCCACACCTTGTCATCCTGGTCGATCTGGCAGTCCAGCACAACAGGACGCTGCATCTTTACTGCTTTTGCAAAAGCGTCTGCAAACTCTTCTTTTGTTGTCACACGGATTCCTTCTGCTCCAAGTGCCTGTGCCAGCTTTACAAAATCCACCGCATCATCCAAGATTGTCTGGGAATAATGCTGATTGTAAAAGAGATTCTGCCACTGGCGTACCATACCAAGCACATGATTGTTCACCACGACCTGTACGATCGGAATCTGATATCTCGCAGCTGTTGCGATCTCATTCATGTTCATACGGAAACATCCGTCTCCGGCGATGTTCAGTACCACTTTATCCGGTCTGCCCACTTTGGCTCCGATTGCAGCTCCGACACCATAACCCATGGTGCCAAGTCCGCCGGATGACAGGAAGGTACGCGGATCTTTGTAACGATAATACTGTGCAGCCCACATCTGATGCTGTCCTACTTCTGTCGTAATGATTGCATCTCCTTTTGTCTGCCTGTAAATCTCTTCTACGATATACGGACCGGTCAGCTTTCCATCCTCATACTGAAGCGGATATTCTTTCTGATACGCTGCAATCTGTTCCATCCACTCCGGATGTGACTGTTCCTCAAGTCTTGCATTCAACCGCATTAAAACTTCTTTCAAATCTCCGACGATTCCATGATCAATCAACACGTTTTTGTTCATCTCTGCCGGATCGATATCAATCTGCAAGATCTGTGCATTCTTCGCAAACTTTTCTGTATCGCTCGTTACACGGTCATCAAATCTGGCTCCTACCGCGATCAACAGATCGCACTCACTGACTCCATAGTTGGATGTCTTGGTTCCATGCATTCCGACCATCCCTGTGTAACGCGGATCTGTTCCCGGAAATGCTCCCTTTCCCATCAGAGTATCTGTCACCGGAGCATCCACTTTTTTTGCGAATTCACGCAATTCTCTGCTCGCCCCCGAAAGGACAACGCCGCCCCCAGCATAAATAAACGGCTTTTGGGATGCTTCAATCATCTCAACAGCACGTGAAAGTGCCTCCTCTGTGATGGTCTCCGTCTTTCTCGGCGGGAACTCTGCTTCCCGGGGAAGATATTCTGTCACGTTTGCCGTAATATCTTTCGGGATATCGATCAGAACCGGACCGGGTCTGCCGCTGCGCGCGATCCGGAATGCCTTGCGGATTGTCTCTGCCAGTTTTTCCACATCCTTGACAATAAAGTTATGTTTGGTGATCGGCATGGTGATCCCTGCAATATCGATTTCCTGAAAGCTGTCTTTTCCAAGCAGGGAAACCCCTACATTACAGGTAATCGCTACGACCGGAATGGAATCCATATAGGCCGTTGCAATTCCTGTCACCAGATTCGTTGCCCCCGGGCCACTGGTAGCCAGACACACTCCCACCCTGCCGGTTGCTCTTGCATACCCGTCTGCCGCATGCGCCGCACCCTGTTCATGAGAAGTCAGGATATGCCTGATTTCATTACTATGCTCATAGAGAGCGTCGTATACATTTAAAATTGCTCCCCCCGGATATCCGAATACAGTATCTACACCCTGTTCTTTCAGACATTCGATCACAATCTCTGCTCCATTTAACTGCATGATGCTCTCCTCCTAATTATTTTTCGGGATCTCCAGAATTGCGCCTCTGTTTCCGGAGGTAACCATAGACGCATATCTTGCCAGATATCCGGTTGTCACCTTCGGCTCTCTTGGCTGCCATTTTTCTTTTCTCTTTGCTAATTCTTCATCAGAAACATCAACATTTAAGCTGTTGTTTGGAATATCAATCTTGATGATATCTCCCTCTTCAATTAAAGCAATTGGTCCTCCAACGGCTGCTTCTGGGGATACATGTCCGATAGAAGCTCCTCTGGAAGCACCGGAAAAACGTCCATCTGTAATTAATGCTACAGAATCGCCAAGTCCCATTCCTGCAATTGCAGAAGTAGGATTTAACATTTCTCTCATTCCAGGGCCACCCTTTGGTCCTTCGTAACGGATAACAACAACATCACCAGGAACAATGTCGCCACCTTTGATTGCCTTGATCGCATCTTCCTCACAGTCAAATACTCTTGCAGGTCCTTCATGTACCATCATTTCAGGAACAACGGCAGACTGTTTTACGATACCAGTATCTGGTGCGATATTTCCCTTTAAGACAGCGATTCCACCCTGTGCCATGTAAGGGTTGTCGATTGGACGGATGACTTCTGGGTTTAAGTTATGAACGTCTTTGATATTCTCTCCTACTGTCTTTCCTGTTACAGTAATCTGGTCTTCGTAAAGAAGTCCTTTTTTACTAAGTTCATTCATAACAGCATATACACCGCCAGCTTCGTTTAAGTCTTCCATATAAGTTGGTCCTGCTGGTGCAAGATGGCAGAGGTTTGGTGTTTTTGCACTGATTTCATTCGCAATATCCATGTTCAGTTCTACGCCTGCTTCATGTGCGATTGCAGGGAGGTGAAGCATTGTATTTGTAGAGCATCCAAGTGCCATATCTACTGTTAAGCAGTTTAAGAAAGCTTTCTTTGTCATAATGTCGCTTGGGCGTACATTATTTTTCAGTAATTCCATAACCTTCATACCTGCATGTTTTGCAAGACGGATTCTCTCGGAATATACGGCTGGAATTGTACCATTACCCCGAAGCCCCATACCAAGAACCTCTGTCATACAGTTCATGGAGTTGGCTGTGTACATACCAGAGCAGGAACCACAGGTAGGACATACTTTGTTAACGTATTCTTCTACCTTTTCTGCTGTCATTTTACCAGCTTCATAAGCACCTACTGCCTCAAACATAGAAGAAAGACTTCTCTTTCTTCCATC
>ENA-OPSK01002672-OPSK01002672.1-human-gut-metagenome-genome-assembly--contig:-NODE-2672-length-10203-cov-2.516456_pt1 | contig 10203 bp, 8 predicted proteins | sample MGYA00241807_ERZ501905 | MGnify/ENA primary metagenome ERZ501905 (study PRJEB25962, sample SAMEA2042111) | human gut metagenome | biome: human gut; feature: human-associated habitat; material: faeces...
TCTTTTTAAAATAGTCTAAATAATATTGATCAGGTACGTGAACTGTTGAATCTGTAGGAATATTAGAAAAAGAATGGCTATCTATCAAACACTTACCTTCAAAATAAATATCATGAACATACCACGAAATAGAACTACTAATTGATGTAACTCCTTCAGGAATATAAATAGCATCAGCTATTGGTGTTTGAAGAATCACTGTTTGAGATTTATCCATTAATAATCCATCTTCATTTGAACTAAAATTAGGATTATTTTCATCAACGATATACTTTCCATATAAATCAGGTCCTGTCCAGCCATAACCAAAAGAAATATCATCAACGATCTCTGAAATATAAAAATCACCATTAAATTCTTTTCCAAAAATATCATTTAATTCTACTTTTTTTATACCATCTGGTACATGAATATCAGCATTTAAATCTCCAACATAATTGGTAAAAGCATATTCATAAATTGTCGCAAATATTGGTGAAAAAATCGTTTTATCTTGTAATTGAACAATATATTCCTCTGGTAAATCTACCATTTCTTGAGGAACAAGTGTAATTCTTCCTTTTTGAGTGATTGTGTAGTCAGATTGATCTTCAATAACACTACCATCTTCCTCTTTCCAGCCAATAAACATTTGTGTAGAATCTTGATATGTTGGAATTATTAAATTGTAATATTTTCGTAAATCTTCTGTTTCATCTTTCTTTAAATAAAAATATTTTATTTCTTGTTGATTATAGTCTTGTAAGGAAATACGTGCCTGATAATCAACTTTAAATTCATAAATATATTCTTGCCATGGACTTGATCCATTTAGTCTAAAATAAAATGATACTTTAAAGTTTTCTGTTGCATATTGAGGATAAGAACCTATTTTAAAATTATCATTATAATTTTCTATTCTATAAAGTGTTGGATAGCTATCCCCTTCTTTCTTTTCTGAAATCATCACAACCATATTACAAAGTAATTTCCATGGTGTGATCACACAACCATCATAGAGCATTGTAAGATTGTCAAGATATAAATCTTCTGCAGCCATAAAATGGATATTGTATTTTGTATTTTCTTTTTGTTCAATTCCTGTATTTGGCAAAGAAATGGCATCTTTATAAATCTCATTATTCGATAAATCTGGTAGCGTTGGTTCTGGATCTGGATCAACAATCGGTGTTGTTTCATGATTTGTGTTTTTATTTACTTCATCATTAGCGATGCCTGAACTTGCATCTCCTGTAGCAATAGGCATTCCTGTTCCGGGAATGACAACAGTTACATTTCCATTATTTGTTGTTCCATTTGGATTAACACCTATCGTATTGCCACCATTTGTCCCCATACCTGTTTGTCCATAAATTTTTGTTGAATCCACTCTTCCTTGATTTTTAAATAAATAAGGAGAATTATTAAGATTTGTTTGTGAAATTTTATCTAATGCTTGTTGATTTTCATTAAGATATTGACTTTCATCTTGATTTTGATTTGTGTTTGTTTGTTGATTTTGATTTGAAAAAACAACTTGATTATTTTTCAAATCTAAAGCTTGTGATTGTGGTGAGAAGATTGAACTATTTTGGTAAAGTTGATAAGCAGAAATCGCACATGAAAAAGAAACAACCGTCACAACCACAGCTTTTCCTAAATACGGTACTGACAATTTAAATGTCTTTTTCATTATGCATCTCTCCTTGAAAAATATTCACTTAATTCTTTTTCCATTACATCAAAATCAATAGGCTTTGAAAAATGTCCATCCATTCCCATCTCTTTAGAATAGCGTTTATTTTCTACATATGCATCAGCAGATAAAGCAAAGATAGGAATTGCTTTACCCGATTCCATCGTTCTTATAATTTGCGTTGCTTCATAGCCATCCATTTGCGGCATTTGTATATCCATTAAAATCAAATCATAATAATTTTTAGCATGCTTCTTAAATGTATCAACTGCTTCTTGTCCATTTTCTACACGATCGACAAACGCTCCTTTAGAATTTAATACACTCATACAAATCTCTGCATTAATTTCATTATCTTCAGCAAGCAATATACGCTTTTTCTCAAAACTAAATTGTTCAACAACAACTTCTTTTTCATCTTCATATTCTTGACTTGGAGCAACTGGTAAATTTAAAAAGACTGTAAAATCGCTTCCTTTACCTTCAAGACTATCAACAACTATTTCTCCACCCATCAATTTAACAAGCTGATCTGTAATAGCCATTCCAAGTCCACTACCACCATACTTTTTAGAAATTTCAACTCCTTCTTGTTCAAACGGTCTGAATATATGACTTAAAAACTCTCTTGACATTCCTTTACCTGTATCATGAACACGCATCATAATATTTGCAACCTTATCTTCTTTATACATTTGTCTAAATGTTACTGTAATTTCACCATTATCAGTAAACTTACTAGCATTGGATAATAGATTAACAAGTATTTGCATAATACGTAATTCATCCCCCATAAAATATTTTGCATCAAAATCAAAATAATCGATTTTAAATAAAACATTTTTCTTTTCAATTGTTTCTTTAAAAATATTATTTAATTGTGCTTTTAAATGATAAATATTAAATGGTTTACTCTCTAATTCTAATTTTCCTGCTTCCATTCTTGACATATCCAAGACTTCATTGATGAGTGAAAGTAAATACTTAGAAATATCTTCTGCTTGTTGTAAATAGTAGCTTTCTTGTTTAGCATCTTGTTTTGATTGTCTGGCTAATGTCAGCATCCCAATAATTCCATTCATAGGCGTTCTAATTTCATGTGACATTCTTGATAAAAATGAAGCTTTATATTCACTTTCATTTTTAGTTGTTTCTATTTGTTGTAAATAATCTAATTCTTTTAAAACATCTTCACTATGGTCATAAAAAGCGAATAGATGATATTTTCCATGTTCTATTGCAGTAATTGTTAAAATAAACCATTTATTTTCATCTTTCATTTTAAAAGAATATTTAAAAGGTTCTTGTTGATTCCATTGCTTATATTCTTTTAAAAATTGTCGGTAAGTATCATCTTCTACAATTTCTTTTAAAACTTCTATATCAACTTGTATACGTTTTGGTAAAATATGAAATACTTCTTCAAAGTGAGAAGATAAAAATAATACTTTGTAATCTTTCTTTCTAACTAAGACATATACTTGACTTTGATCTTCATAAAAAATATTATTTAAAAACTCTTTTTGAGAAAAGCGAGGATTTTTATGTTTTTTATAAAAAAAAGCAATCATATTTAATAAAATCACAAGACCAATTACTAAAACAATCAATAAAAAAATTGTCTGACTATTCTTTCCTATTGTTATAATGATTTTTTTCATATAAAAATCCTCCCTTTTAAATTTATATAGTCACCCACTTTTTTATTATAAGGACAATCTCAAACTTATGCAAATTTTCATTTTCTGTTCATATAAAAAATATATACTTTTTAAGAGGTGATTTTATGTTTTCAAATGACAATGAATTAAAAAAATACTTTTATTTAATAAGTTATGCAGGTATTATCTTAGCTATTATTTTAAATTTATCGTCTGTTTTTAGTTTTATTCAATATCTTTGGCAATTAATTATTCCTTTTATAGTTGGTTTTTGTATTGCTTTTATTTTAAATATTATTACAAATCAATTAGAAAAAAGTTTATTAAAAAATGTAAGAAATAAAAGAATGATTTCATTTATTTTATTTGTTAGTTTTTTATTACTTATTTGTTTTATCATTGGACCCGAACTAATCCATTCTCTTAAAGAAATTGTTAAATTGGCACCTAATGCTTATGATCAACTACTTATTTTCTTAAAAGAAAATAGAAATATAATGAATGGAAGTTTTAAAAATATCATCGATTCTATTATTTCTTTAGATCTTGACTTATCTGCTTTATATAAAACAATTATAAATAATTGGCAAAGTTTATTTCATTCTGGATTTTCTATTTTATCAAATACATTAAGTAGTTTATATACTTTCTTTATTGGTCTTGTCTTTTCAATTTATCTTCTTTTTTCTAAAGAAACATTATCTAGACAACTTAAAAAGACAACAATTGCTTTTATTGGAAAAGATAAAACTGAAAAAGTTTGTAAAATCATTCAGTTATCAGGTGATACTTTTACAAGTTTTATTACATGTCAATGTTTAGAAGCTTGTATTCTTGGAAGTATGTTTATTGTTACAATGGGTATTTTAAAAATGCCTTACGCTATGTTGATGGGAGTAGTTATTGCGATAACTGCATTGATTCCTGTTTTTGGAGCATTTATTGGATGTTTTATAGGAATTATTATGATTGGTATTGTAAATCCAATCCAAGCTATTGAATTTATTGTTTTATTTTTAGTTCTACAACAAATTGAAGGTAACTTTATTTATCCTCATGTTGTAGGAAATTCTGTAGGTCTTCCTTCTATTTGGGTCTTTGTAGCTGTAATCATAGGTGGAAATTTAATGGGTATCATGGGAATGTTTTTATTTATTCCTTTAACATCTATTTTCTATACTTTATTTAAAACTTATGTTAAAGATCAATTAAAAAAATAAACATCTTAATACAAAAAGCCAAGACTCTCATCGTCTTGGCTAATGGATAAGATGTAAAATATCATCTTCATTACTAATATCAAATATATGTTCAACAAGCATATTAAGTTGTTGAGAATTGAATTTATCGATTTTCATCATTAATTCTTTTAGATCCTTCATAATCTCCTTCATATAATCCTTGCACTGCTTCTACAAGATATCTTACTTGTGAATTTTTAATCTTTGTTGTATCTATTTCTTTAATATCTACAAAAAAGTATTTCCAATCATTATAATATTTTTCCATACTTTTTGATTTATCCATCATCTCTTGTAGTCTTTGGGGTACCTTCCAAAAAGAAGAACCTGCATAAAAGACAATCATAATATTAGGCATCAATTTTTTACGTCCACTGATCAATTGTACTTTGATATTCAACTCCCAACACATGCTAGACTCTTTTATGAAGTATCTTTTTAGTAATATCTCGATATCTTTTGATATTTTTAAAATATTTAAACCTTTTTAAGCTACATTATTTTAAATAAAAAAAGAAAAACTAAACCTTACGATTTAGTCTATATCTTCTACTATTTTATTAACGATATCCGTTAGTGTTCCATCATTTTTTACATGATAGTGGCAACTATCTAAATAAAGTTGATGTCTTTCATCAAATAATTGATAAAGTTTTTCTGGTCCATCTTTTAATAATGGTCGATGAGCTGTTTCTACATCTGTTACAATATTATCTACAGGTCGATCAATATAGAAAACAGTACCCGCTTGTTTTAAAACGTCTCTATTTTCTTTTCTTTTGATGACTCCCCCACCTGTAGAAATAATATAGCCGTCAAGCTTTGCCATATCTAAACATGCTTCACTTTCTCTGTCCCTAAAATATTCCTCAGAGATGGCAAACATATCAGGTATTGTACATTGATATTTTTTTTCAATATATTTATCCATATCAATAACTGGCATCTTTAATTTTTCTGATAATAATTTGGAGATGGTTGTTTTACCACACCCCATGATTCCCACTAATATAATATTTTTCATTTTTACGCCCTTTTATAATTTCCCAATACTTTTAACGTTGTACTATTTGCTTTCATTTTATTAATAGCACGTTGAATTCTTTCTTCATGCATATTTCCTTCAAAATCAATATAGAAATAATATTGCCAATATTGTGTTTCAATTGGTCTTGATTCAATACGATCCATATTAATTTGACTTTGTTTAATTGTTTGTAACATGTTATCTAAAGTTCCAACTTGATGAGGTAATGTAAAGATAACAGAAACTTTATCACTTTCTTTTGGACAAATAAGTTCTTTAGAAATCACCATAAAACGTGTTCTATTGTTTTTCTTATTTTGTACATTTTCTTTTAACATTTCTAAACCATAAAGTTTACATGCAAGTGGTGATGCAATGGCTGCTTTAGTTGAATCTTTTGAATCCATTACATATTTAGCAGCCATGGCTGTATCTTGAAATGGTCTTTGTTCAATATAACGATGTTGATATAAAAATTCACTTGATTGTGCTAATCCTTGTGGATGTGAGTAAACTTGTCTGATATCCTCAATCTTTGTCCCTGGAAGTGCCATTAAACATTGACTGACATTAACTGCAGTTTCTCCTACAATATAGAAACCATATTTTCTAATTAAATCATAGTTATCATTAATTGAACCTGTTAAACTATTTTCAATTGGTAAAACACCATAATCAATTTCACCATTTTCTAAAGCCACATAAACATCTTCGAAGTCTCTATAACCAATATTCTTTGTTCCCTCACCAAAGAAATTTTCAACAGCACTTTGTGAAAAAGCACCTGCAATTCCTTGATAACCTACAACAGGATCTTTTTTAAAGTCTGTTTTAATATTTTTATCTAATTCAAGTGGTAATAAATCTGATTGATAAGATTTAGAAACTGTCATCATTTCTTGAATAAAACATCTTGCATATTCTTTTAATTGATCATTATTTAAACGATTTAAGTTCTTTTCAATAACTTCTCTTTCTCTTTCAGGTTGGAAAATTTCTAAATGATTTTCAATTTTATATTCAACGACACTTTTTGAAAGAGCCATACGTTTTTCAAAAAGTTCCATTAATTGTTGATCAATTGCATCTATTTCAATTCGGCATTGTTTTAAATCTTTCATACTTATTCCCTCATCATATCAAGTATTCCTAAAGACATCATTGCTTCTACAACAACAACTGCTCTTTGTACAATACAAGGATCATGTCTTCCTTTTATTTCTAATTCTACATTTTCTTTTGTTTCAATATTAATCGTCTTTTGTTTTTTAGCAATCGAAGGTGTAGGTTTAAAAGTAACCGTACAACTTACAGGCATACCATTTGTAATACCACCAGTAATGCCACCATTATGATTTGTAGAAGTTCTTACATTTCCTTCTTCATCATAATAATAACAATCATTGGCTTCACTCCCTAACATTTCATCAATACTTTCTCCATCGCCAAAAGAAACACTTTTAACGGCTGGAATTGAAAACATCAATGAAGATAAATGACTTTCTAAAGAATCAAAGAAAGGTTCACCTACTCCAGCAGGAACATGTAAAGCAACACATTCAATTTTTCCACCAACACTATCTAAATTTTCTTTTGCTTTTAAAATCGTTTCTTCCATTTTTTCAAAAACATCCTCTTTAATTGTTGGATATTGTTTTTCACTTAATTTTAAAAGCATTTCATCATCTACATTTACAGGGAACTTTTCATCTTTGATTTTTCCAATTGATAAAATATGTGCTCCTACAATAATTCCTTTTTGTTTTAAAATCTGTTTAGCAATATTTCCCGCAAAAACGATTGGGGCTGTAATTCTTCCAGAAAAATGACCACCCCCACGGACATCATTAAATCCTTTATATTTAATATAAGCTGGATAATCACTATGTCCTGGTCGCATATTTGTTTTAAGTAAAGAATAATCTTTAGAATGTTGATCACTATTATAGATAACTCCTGTAAGAGGTGCTCCTGTGGTAATACCATCTTGTAACCCTGATAAAATTTCTACTTGATCTGCTTCTTTTCTAGCTGTCGACATTTTATTTTGTCCTGGTGCTCTTCTTTTCATATCACGCGAAACTTCATCTAAATCAATTTGAATACCGCTAGGAAGATTGCCAATGGTAATACCAATAGCTTTTCCATGGGATTCACCAAAAATTGTAAGTTCTATATTATTTTTATAAGTTGCCCCCATCGATTTTTCCTCCTAACATCTCGAAATCTTCCCAAAAACTTGGATAAGATTTTTTAACACATTCTTTATTATCAATAATGACTGGTTCCTTACACACTGTTGAAGCAATCGCTAGCATCATCGCCATACGATGATCATCATGACTTGATACATTTCCACCAGTTAAAGTTTCTACACCATCTAATTCCATAGAAGATTCATGTTCAACTGCATGTGCTTTTAGTTTATTCAATTCTTCAACTGTTGCTTGAAGACGATCACATTCTTTAATACGTAAACGTCCGGCATTGATGACTTCACTATGTCCACTTGCAAGTGCTAATGCAAGAGAAACAACTGGAATAACATCAGGGCATTGACTCGCATCCACAGTTGTTGCTTTTAAACCATGACTCACCACTTTAATTCCTTCATCATTTTCCATGATTTCACAATTCATTTGTTTTAAAAAATCAATTGTTGCTTTATCACCTTGTAAAGAATCTAAGTTTAAATCTAATAATGTAACATCATTTCCTAAAGCACCCGCTACTAAATAGAAAGCAGCTTGAGAAAAATCAGATTCCACACGATAATCTTTTGCCTTATATTCTTGTCTACCTCTTACAATAAATTGTTTATATTCATGATTCACAATTTCAATACCATAAAGTTTTAATACTTGTAATGTTAAATCAATATATCCTTTACTTTCAAGTGGTGTCGTAATTTCAATGATTGAATCAAATGATAATAAAGGTAAAGCAAATAATAAACCGGTAATAAATTGTGATGAAATATTACCTGGAATACGATATAAATCAGGTTTTAATTCACCCACAACATTTAAATCTAAAACATTTTCACGATATAAATAACCAATATTTTGTCTTTCAAAGATTTCATAATAGGTATCTAATGGTCTTTTCCCTAATTGTCCTCTTCCTATAAAACGTACTTTATTTTCTTTAGCAAGAGAAATAGGAACCATGAAGCGAAGCGTTGATCCTGATTCTTCACAATCAATTTGGACTCCTGGCATCGTATTATTTTTAGTAAATGTATAATTACCATTAATAATAAGATAATCTTCATGTTGTTCAATAATTGTTCCAAGTGCTTCCATCGCACCAATTGTTGCTTTGATATCTTGAGAATATTCAATATGATCAATTCTTGAAATACCTTTAGCAAGACTGGCTGCAATAATCGCACGATGTGCTAATGATTTTGAAGGTGGAACAGATACTTTTCCTTTTAGTTTTGTAGGAATTAACTTAATTTGACTCATTTTATACCCTTTCTTTTTTTAATAAAAATTCTTGATTTGTTTGATAAACATAACTATCTCCTATTTCTTTTAATAAAACAACAGATAATGAATTATTAATATTCTTTTTATCTAAAGAAATAGCTTGAATAAGATTTTTTGTTTCAACTTGACATTCATATGGTAGATTGTATTTTTGTAAGATTTCTTTAATTTGCGTGGAAGATCCTGTTTTTGTCAAATCTAGACTTTCAGCAAGTTTTGTAATTTGATACATTCCAATACCTACGGCTTCCCCATGAGAATATTTTTCATAGTGATAATATTGTTCTATGGCATGCGCATAGGTATGACCAAAGTTAAGTAATAAACGATCACCAAAATCAAATTGATCTTTTTCAACAACTTCTCTTTTGATGTTGACACAATTATATATGATTTCATCAATAAATTCATAGAGTTCTTCAAAATTTTGATAAGAATTTAATTGATCAAATAATTTTTTATCTTTAATACATCCATATTTAATGACTTCTCCCATGCCATCACTGATAAAATGTGGATCTAATGTCTTTAATGTACATGGATCAATCAAAACCATAGATGGATGATAGAAAGCTCCTACCAGGTTTTTCCCTTCAGGTAAATCAACCGCTACCTTTCCACCAACAGAACTATCCACTTGTGCAAGTAAAGAAGTAGGAATTTGGACAAGTTTTACCCCTCTCAAATAACTACTTGCGACAAATCCTGCCATATCACCAATCACACCACCACCTAAAGCAATGATTAAATCCGTTCTTGTAAGTTTAAAATCTAAACATGCTTTATAAAGTGTTGGTAACATATCAAAACGTTTTGATTTTTCTCCATGAGGAACAACGACATGATTGACTTTAAAATCTTTTTCAAGATTTAAAATCAAATCATCGCCATATAAAGGATAAACTTGATCATCGGAAATGATCATAATTTTCTTTCCTTTAAAGACTTCTTTTATTTTTTCATTTGCATGTTTTAAAATATTTTTTTCTATATAAATAGGATAGCTATGTTCCTTTAAATTAACGATCATTTCCATTTCAGTCACCTTAAATTTCTTTACCAACAGCATCAGCAATTGGTTTTAATTCTTTCATCAATTGTTCAA
>ENA-OPSK01002692-OPSK01002692.1-human-gut-metagenome-genome-assembly--contig:-NODE-2692-length-10119-cov-1.818859_pt1 | contig 10119 bp, 9 predicted proteins | sample MGYA00241807_ERZ501905 | MGnify/ENA primary metagenome ERZ501905 (study PRJEB25962, sample SAMEA2042111) | human gut metagenome | biome: human gut; feature: human-associated habitat; material: faeces...
GTCGATAATGCGGAACTTACCGCCGAAGTGTACGGCCGGTTTTGCTCGCTTATTGGTTAAATCCTTCAGGCGGGTACCACGTCCTCCCGCCAGTATCAGGGCAACAGATTTCAATGGCAGCTGGCGCGCCAACATTAAGTGATCGTTCTTCTCTAAACTAACCATGACTAACTCCTTTTTTATCATCTCTGGAACACACACAATCCGTGTGCAGGTCCCTGCCAGACAGCCGTAATCACTGTGCTATCCTCTCCAGCGAATGGGGGAATGGCGTGCCACTCCCCAGCAGGTAAAACAATCTCTGTTACCTCAAGCGTGGCGTTAATTGCGATCAAAAAGCGATCCGAGAGCAGAATTTGCAGCTGTTTCGGCCCGTTTTGCCACTCATCCGTGCTTAAAGGTTGAGCATATCGATTTAGCCAACGGACATTGCCGTCGCCTTCTTCCCACCAGCGATTCTCCACCAAAGCGGGAATGCGCTTGCGCAGATGGATTAACGCGGCGGTAAATGCGGTTAAACCACTGCTTGCCTGCGACCAGTCCAACCAGGTTAATTGGTTATCCTGACAGTAGGCATTGTTATTACCCTGCTGTGAGTTTAAGAACTCATCGCCCCCTAAAACCAATGGAACACCCTGTGCCAGAAACTCCATTGCCAACGCATTTCTAACCTGTTTTTTCCGCAGATTATCAATGTATCTTTTTCTGGTATTTCCCTCCACGCCACAGTTACTGCTGTAATTGAAACTGTTTCCATCACAGTTATCTTCCCCGTTCTCCAGATTGTGTTTTTCACAGTAGGAAAACAGATCCCACAATGTAAATCCATTATTATTAGTAATGTAATTGACAAACCCTTCCACGCTGTTTTGCTTTCTCTGCTGGCAGAAAAACTCGTTAAGGTTTCCTTCCATATGGTTCAGCATTTTTCTCGCCGGGTACAGGTATTCATCACTATATACATATAAATGATGATATTTTTTTACATTTTCCAAAAGGATCGGATCAAAATGTGTATAAAACAGCTTTGTCCGGCTGAGCAGAAGGTCCTGTGCCGCCGCCGTAACAGGCAGTGAATCCCCCTGAAGATGAAATCCATCCACATGATACTCACGAACCCAGAACCGAAGTGCATCTAAAATCACATTCTGGTTCATCCCCGGCGCAAAATAAAATTCCATCACACATTCCATGCCGTTCTCATGCAGTGTATGTACCAGTTCCCGAAACTCAGACGCTGCATCTGCACTGCTGCTGTAGGATGCCTTCGGTGCAAAATAATTGCCGGGAACATACCCCCAGTAATTAATCTTTTCCACCGGCTGTACACTTTCCGGTTTGATCAGATCTTCTCCGTGACTTTCCCACTTAAGGTAATCCGGCAGTACCGTTTTCTTTGGGATCACCTGTTCCTCAAACTCGTAGGCAGGCATCAGCTCTATGGTCGTAATGCCAAGTTTTTTCAGATATGGGATTTTATCTGTAATCGCTCGGAATGTCCCCCGTTCTTTTCTCGGACAGGATGTATCCTCCATGGAAAATCCCCGCACATGCAGTTTATACATAACCATCTGCTGCCGTTTAATCTCCGGCTGTCTGTCGTTTTCCCAGTCAAATGCCTGCGGATATGCACCGCCACAGATAAAATAATCCTTCTCACTGCGGGTTTTGTCATTCCATTTTTCCCTGCCGATAATACGGGTTGCATAGGTATCCGTAATGATTTTTCCGTTTATCTCATAATTGTATCTTAAATTTTTCCATAACTTACCGGTTACGGCCACAGAACGCACGGATCCCCGGCAATATTCCTCCGGTACTAAAATTTTGCAGACAGGTTCTGCTTTTTTCCCATAAAAAAGAATGCTGCAGTTCTCTTCTTTTTCCCCTTCGAACGTAAAAATCACTGCATCATCCTTTTTCTGTACTCCTAACTTTTCGTAATTGCCTTCTCTGATCGTGTAATCCATGCTGTCTGCCACCTTTTCTATCGTACCCCAGTATCTTTTTCTAATAAAAATAGTATACCTTTTTTTTCATATTTTGTATAGAAAAATATGTTCAATCACATCCGATTATGTTATGATGTCATTGTCTTTATTAGGACCACTATAAAAAAGAGAGGTATCGGCATGAGCGATTTCAACCAGAACAATGACGATGAAGATATCGTTGTAACCCTTGATCTTGACGACGGAAGTCAGGTAGAATGTGAGATTCTTACCATTTTTACTGTTGGCGAACGCGATTACATTGCACTTCTCCCACTCGATGAAAATGGCGAGGAAAACGAGGAAGGCGAAGTATTTATTTATCGTTATTCTGAAGACAGCGAAGGCAATCCTTCCCTTGATAACATTGAGGACGATGAAGAATACGAAGCTGTATCCGACCGTTTTGACGAACTTTTAGACGAGGCAGCCTTCGAGGAGATGGATGATTAATCCTTCTTCTTTTCCGGTGGCTGCGCTTCTTTGATAAAACGGGAAATTTCTGCATCTTTATGGTTCAGTTGTCTGACTGAAAAAAGATGCAGATTTTTTTTTGCTCTCGTCATTCCTACATAAAACATCCTTCGCTCTTCTTCCACTTCCGGTTCCAGCACTGCTTTTTTGTATGGCATGACACCCTCATTGACGTCAATGATATAGACATTTTCATATTCCAGACCTTTTGCACTATGTAATGTTGCTAACGCAACACTGTTCGGGTTCTGATTCTGCACGCGGTAAAATTCCTGCAACTCTTTTGTGTAATTTTCAATGTGGTCAAACCACGCATCATAAGTCTTATATTCCCTCGCTGCATCCAGGAGTTCATCCAAAACATCAAACAGATCATCCGCTTTGATACGTCTGTAATCCGCATATTCTGTACAAAACTCATCATATCCGATTGCCTTCCGGATGTAATTGATCGCCGCATACGGACTTAATCTCTCTAACATACGGATATCGCCCTCTAATTTTTCGATGCGCTTTGCCACCCACGGCTGTTCCTCATAGTACCACTCCCACACATCAAATGCCACGGTCTCCTCGTCTAGCGATTCCCGGCTGATATAGCGTTTCGGACGGTTCATGATCTGCAGGAAATCCCTGCGTTCCCTGCTTCCCAGCGCAATCCTTATGTATGCAAAAATATCTTTTGCGATCCAGTGCTCGTATAAGTTCGGCACGGTATCTCTCGTTCGGAATGGAATATTATACTCCATCAGCTGTTCCATCAGAAGTCGCGGCTGTGTATTGGTGCGGAAAAGCACTGCAAATTCTTCATATTTTGCGCCTTTCTCCACCGCCTCCTGAATATCCCAGATGATTCTTGCATTTTCTTTGCGCTGGCTTTCAAACAACTGCCATTCAACCGGGATATCCCCCTGATCCGCCGCCTCTATTTTTTTCTGAAAGCGTTCCTTATTGTGGCCGATGAGATATCCGGCACTTGTCACAATGTTTTTTACGGAACGGTAATTCACATCTAAAAGAACCGTCTCCGCCTCCGGGTAATCATCTTTAAAGTGTAACATGATCTCCGGCTTCGCGCCCCGGAAACGGTAGATTGACTGGTCATCATCCCCCACGATAAACAGATTTTTCCTCTCACCCGCTAACATTTTTATAATGTCATACTGGATCCGGTTGATGTCCTGAAACTCATCGATCAAAATATAGCGGTATTTATTCTGCCATGCGGCAAGAATATCGGCACGCTGTTCAAAAAGTTCCTTCGTGTATACTAACATGTCATCAAAATCAATCAGTCTGTTTTTGTACAAAAATTCATGATATTGGCGATAAACCTTTCGGAACACGGTCTCCGCACAGTTTTTCGAATAATAGTTGGCGATTTCTATCCCGGAATTTTTGACCAGACTGATCTCCCCTAACAGAGATGTGATAAACTCCGTCTCATCCTCATAGGTCAGATGTTCTTTCGCTATGATCTCACGCATACACTGGTAGCGCTGTTCCTCCCTGGCAATATTGTCTGCGCTGTAATTATATGCATGTTTTAAAATGGCAAAATAAACTGCATGAAATGTGCCAAATGTCACCGGGCATAACCGGTTCATTTTCCGCTGAAACCTGCGCTTCATCTCCGTTGCAGCGGCTTTGGTAAATGTGATAACAAGGATCTGTGCCGGATCTATCCCACATTCTTCGATCAGATATTTTGTACGTTCTGTGATTACAAGAGTTTTTCCGGAACCCGGTCCGGCGAGAACGAGCATTGGTCCGTTTTTGTGATGGATTGCCCGTGTCTGAGATGCGTTAAAGCTCATAGATTACCTCAATTCATAGATTTGAAACGGCAGGGAAATTGAAAATCTCCCTGCCTGATAAAAAACTCTTACTGCTCTAATAATTCAATACCTTTTTTGATGCGGGCAATGGACTCTTCTTTTCCAAGTACCTCCATCAGCTCTGTTGCTCCGCCCGGTGTCATCTGTTTGCCGGAAACAGCCGTACGGATCGGCCACATAACATAACCGTTCTTCACGCCGGTCTCTTCCACATATTTTAACAATGTGGCATATAATGCATCATTGCTGTAATCTTCCTGTGCCTCTAACAGAGGAAGTACATCTTTTAATACTTTTAAGGAAGTTTCCGCATTTGTCTTCATCTTCTTGTGTGTGTACATTGCCACATCATATTCCGGAAGTGCCTCAAAGAAATCAATATGCTCTTTGATATCCGGGAATACTTCGATTCTGGTTTTTACCATTGCTGCAATCTTCTTTAAATCAAGATCCTTTGTGATCACCTCGCGGATATATGGCTCTGCTTTTTCATAGAAACTGTCAAAATCCATAGCTTTGATGTATTCGCCATTCATCCATTTTAACTTTGTGTAATCAAAAACTGCCGGTGATTTGCTGATTCTGTGGTAATCAAATTCTTTGATCAGCTCATCTAAGGTAAAAATTTCTCTGTTATCTTCCGGACTCCAGCCAAGCAGTGAGATATAGTTTACAACTGCTTCACTTAAAAATCCCTGCTCTAATAGATCTTCAAAAGAAGAATGTCCGCTTCTCTTAGAAAGTTTCTTGTGGTTTTCATCCGTGATCAGCGGCAGATGGATGTAAACCGGTGATTCCCAGCCAAATGCATCATACAGACGCTGGTATTTCGGCGAAGAGGAAAGATACTCATTTCCACGTACCACATGTGTGATGTTCATGGTATGATCGTCAACCACGTTTGCAAAATTATAGGTCGGATATCCATCGGATTTGATCAGGATCATATCATCAAGTTCTGCATTATCCACCGTGATATCTCCGTATAACTCATCATGGAAGGTCGTTGTTCCCTCGTTCGGGATGTTCTGACGGATGACAAACGGTTTGCCAGCAGCAAGATTTGCCTCCACTTCTTCTTTACTTAAATGCAGACAGTGTTTGTCATACATCATGATCTCTTTACCGTCCACTTCTGTTTTTAAGGACTCTAAACGCTCCTTGTCGCAGAAGCAGTAGTATGCTTCGCCTTTTTCTACTAATTCTTTGGCATATTTCATGTAGATGCCGGTCTTCATACGCTCACTCTGCACATAAGGACCATAACCGCCATCCTTATCCGGTCCCTCATCATGAACCAGACCTGTTTCCTCTAATGTGTGATATATGATATCAACTGCACCTTCCACAAAACGCTCCTGATCCGTATCTTCGATACGAAGCATAAAATCTCCGCCCGCATGTTTGGCAATTAAAAACTCATATAATGCAGAACGCAGATTTCCCACATGCATTCTTCCTGTAGGACTTGGTGCAAATCTTGTTCTTACTTTGCTCATTGTTTGTTTTCCTCCTGTATTCTCATTTTCCGTTTTATAATCCGGAAAAGATTTTCAAACGCCGTACACGTCATTATATAACAATTTTTTCTGCCTGACAAGCTTACAAATTGAAAACAGAGACAGGATTTTTCTCCTGTCCCTGCGCTGCCCAGCTATTATTTTATTATTAGATACCTTGCCGACATTATATTTTGGTAAATATTGCGGTTTCTTTCTTCAAATCGGTTGCAATCTCAAAGTTCTCATCCATACGGTTCGAGATATTTTCCATATCCGTAACCAGCACCTGCGTGCTGTCTGCTGCATTGCTGACTCCCTTTGCGCCCTCCTCGATGGCATGTGCGATCGTATTGATGGACCTTTGTATTTCAACCATTGTATTCTTCAACGAATCTGTCTTTGATTCAAACTCGTTCATGACATTCTCTATGTAGGTCGCCTTATTTTTATATTCACTTCCAGCCGTTACGAATTCTTCAAACTCTGGAAGAATCGACTCGTTCATATATTGTACCAGTCCATTTGCATTGTCTGCTAAATTATGCACTGCCTGAGTCACAACACTGTTGATCTGCTGGATACGGTTTGCAGCCTCCTGACTGGCAGCTGCAAGCTGACTGATCTCTGTTGCAACAACTGCAAAACCGCGTCCTGCATCCCCTGCTCTGGCTGCTTCAATAGACGCATTTAATGCAAGCAGGTTTGTCTGGCTTGCAATATTCAAAATATCATCCGTCAGGCTATTTACCTGATTTACACTGTTACTGTCCTCAATCGCCCTGTTTAATACCTCAAGAATCTCATTGACTTTCGTGCCGGTAGATTCCATATTAGAACGCGCAGCAGATTCCATGGAATCCGCATGACCTTTCATTTCTTTCGTATAATTATTAATCTCAGTTGTACGCTCCGCAATCTGATTTACCTCTCCCGCAACAGATTCTGTATTGGAATTGATCAAAGAAGCATTATCTGACATCTCCTGCATGGTAGCTGAAAGTTCCTCCGTTAATGCAGACAGATCAGACACACTGCTGTTTGATGTCATAACACTTTCACGGACTTCATTGACTACCGTTTCCATACGTTTTGAATTATGAATGATCGTTTTAAAAATATCCTGTAATTTTCCCATGAAAAGGTTAATGCCACTGCCGACTGCTGCCACTTCCTGATTCTCCATAATGGTTACTCGTCTGGTCAGGTCTCCTTCTCTTCTGTCTATACCATCAATAATCTCATTGATCTCATTCTTCGTTTTAGAAAGTGGTACGATTACCATCTTCAGTACAGAAAATACCGCAAACAGCAAAGATGCCATGCTGACAGCAATCGTAACAAAGCTGACCGTCAAAGAATACTTATATACCTTGGTCAATTGCTGCTTTGCTGTATCTGCGTTATTGTTTTCCACTTCCTGGATTGCTATGATATTCTGATCTATCTTGTCTGCATACTCTGAAATTGCACCGTTTGCCAAAGCATACGCAGCCTCTTTATTTCCACTTGCGCTGTATGCCATAAGATTTGCATTTTCATATTTCAAACCTTCATAATTTGACAATATTGCCTCGTAATTTTCACGGTCTGAATCATCTATGAACCGTTCAAAATCTGACAGATAACCATCAAGTACCGTCTGTTCTGCACGTATGACATCTACAAGAGAGATCATTGAGTCAAGATCTGTTGCTACAATATGTGACAATCCAAGCCGATGAATCTTTTCTGTTTCTGTCTGAATTGATCCCAAATCTGCGATACAGACCATATAACCATTTGCAATCTGTGTTGCATTCTCATTAACCTTACGAATATTTTTTACTGCCAGAATACTCGAAATAATAGATATAATTCCAATAACAAACACCGGAATCAATATGATCATTTTCGTGCTGAAACGTCCCTGTTTTTTCATAATGTGATCTGTCTCCTATCCTTTATTTTGCTGCGGATGCTGCTATCCCGTCAACAAGCGTATCCATAATTTCCTGCAGATCCTGACCGGATGGGTTACCGGCTGCCATCGTATCACCAAATGCAGTACATGCATCCCAGTAACTGTTTCCAACGCGCTGCAGTTTACCAAATTCTGATTGTGCAATAACAGCCTGAATTGCCGGCACCTGTTTCACCGCATCCGAAGCCGCTGCATTCGTATTCGAAGGTCCCTGATTTCTCTCTTCAAAACGGATCGTCTGGTTTTCTTCATTTGTAAGCCAGTCTGCAAGTTTTGCTGCCCATTCCGGATATTTGGAATATGCATTCACGCCCATCATTTTATAACCGGTAAAAGAAGACATCTGTACCTGCTGCCCTGCCACCGTGTAAGTTGGAAGTTTTACGGCTCCGTAATTATCGCCCCATGCTTCCCTGACTGAAACTGCATTCCATACGCCACTGATTCCCGCACTAACCGTACCATTCTGTACTCCTGTAATGAAATCTCCATCCGGCTGGCTGATAAATGCCGGATTGGTTGTGATATTTAAAATGGCCTGTGCCACATCAACGCCTTTAATTGCTCCATCTGTGGCGTTCCAGTTACAGTAATTTGTCACGCCATCATCATTAATACCAAACTCCAGACCCGTATTACCAAAAAATGTATACAGATACCAGCCCGAATTAAGCTCCATGGAAAATGATCTGCCTGCAGCATTCAGTGCCTCTAACATGCCATCCATCGTCTGGACATCTTCATCGGAAAGAACATTTTTATCATAATAGAGGAAGTATCCGTTATCTGCCGTCATTGGATAAGCATATAAGATATCATTAATAGATGCAGCAGAAACCGACTCTTCTAAATTCGCACTCTTTACTTCTTCTGCATTTGGCACCGGATATAATGCACCAGCGGCAACCATTGCAGAAAGCTGATCATCCGCAAACGGGAAAACATCCGCCCCGTTATGAATATCTCCCAAAAGAATATCCTTTGTATCAGAATCAGCATTTTGTTCCAATGTAATCTCAAACTTTGCCTGTCCTGCATATTTCTGTTCAAAGCTGTCTATCATCTGGTTTAACATGTCGAAGTTGTCTTCTTCCGACCATACTTTAAGCTGTACCACACCATTATCCGCCTCAGCATCTCTTTCTGTCATCTCCGTAGATACTTCTGCTCCCGGCATTACCGATTCCACAGCACCACTATTCTTTACATTTTCTTTATCAGCTGTGAAGCCGCAGCCTCCTAACATCATACATACAACTGTCGTAAACAGCATACCTGCAACAATTCTTTTATTCATTCTTATTCCCCTTCTCTGTCTTCTGCTGTTTTAATACCAATATTTTTTATTTTATACTCATTTTGATATTTTTCAACATTTTTTACACTCTTTTTCGATTTGATAATACGCATTTTTTACCTTTTTATATGATGTCTGCTAAATGAACCAAAATCATCATTTTTACATATCTTATTGTAAACCTGATATTGAAAGGAATAACTTATTATGAGACCTTATCCTATGTCCGGGAACAGCAATCGTTCCTGCGACCGTTTATCTGTTTCACATCCTGCACACCGTGCAGGTCTGGACTTTTGCACAGAATCTGCATCCTGTGCAGATTCTGTTTCCTGTTCAGAAAATATAAGAACCATTTCTGATTATGTACTCGCCATGGCATACGTCCCCTGGCAGCATTTTTCTACTGTTTATGAACCGGATCGTTCACTCAGTGCCGGGACTATTTTTCCAGAACTGGATAAACCATTTTTAGCCGCAAACGGAGGTAGATGCCGATGATGATCAGTCAGATGAATCAGTCCCAACTCCTCCACTGGATCGATATGGTCAGCTTTGCTGTCGTAGAAATCACAGAATATCTCGACACGCATCCTGACGATGAAGAAGCTTTAAAATATTTCAATCACTATGCTGACTTAAGACGCACTGCACTGCGTGCATATGCGCAAAATTATACTCCGCTTACCATCGACACCGCAAATCCTGATAATTACTGGCGTTGGGCATCGGATCCATGGCCATGGGAAGGAGGTGACTGTTAATGTGGAATTATGAAAAACGTTTACAGTTCCCAGTCAACATTACAAGACCCAATGCCAAAATCGCACAGATCATCATCAGTCAGTATGGAGGACCAGATGGAGAGGCGGCCGCATCGTTCCGTTATCTGTCACAGAGGTATAGTATGCCATATAATAAAGTAGCGGGACTGTTGACAGATATTGGGACGGAGGAATTAGCCCACCTCGAAATGATTGCCGCCATCGTCCGCCAGCTCACCAAAGGCTTAAGTGCTGAAGAACTTGAGGCCGCCGGTTTCGCTCCTTACTATGTC
>ENA-OPSK01002694-OPSK01002694.1-human-gut-metagenome-genome-assembly--contig:-NODE-2694-length-10113-cov-2.086101_pt1 | contig 10113 bp, 10 predicted proteins | sample MGYA00241807_ERZ501905 | MGnify/ENA primary metagenome ERZ501905 (study PRJEB25962, sample SAMEA2042111) | human gut metagenome | biome: human gut; feature: human-associated habitat; material: faeces...
AATACTTGCTATTGACTGGAAAGCTGACGGAACACCTGAATCAGATTGATCAGGAAGCCAGAAAGCAGGTGGAAATACTTATGGAACAGATGGTGAAAAAACAGGGTGCGACGGAAGAATTAAAGGCACAGGATCAGATGAAGTGGGTTAGATTAATGATTAATATAAAATCCAGTGCAGAAGAAATTGTAGTGAAAAATACGATATATATGTAGGTGGAAATAGGCGGTCGAAAAGGATCGCTTTTTTCTGTTTTGTGTGTATTGGAATAGTATTTTAAAATGAACTATGGTAGAATAAAGTAAAGACAAATCGAGAGCTTTTGGATAAAATTTTGAAAATTATCGAGGAAGTCACTATGAAAAAATGTAGATATTGTGGCAAAGAATTAGATAGTAATTTGGAATTTTGTAGCAGTGAGTGCGAAAACAGCTATAGAAAGATAATTGAAAAAGATAGACATAAAATTAAGTATTTCATTTCGAGCATTATTTTAGGGTTTTTAGCTATGTTTTATGGTGTTGTGTCAAGCCGCAATTGCATGATTGGAAGTGGAATTATAGTAATGGGGGTCACTGTTGTTTTGCTTCCATTTACTACTTCAGAAACAACTGCTTTATTTGGAAATAAAAAGGCGAGATTTATTGGAAGAATACTAGGCATGATACTTATAGCGGTTGGAATATGGGTAGGGTTTATTTGATGACAACTTTAGTCTTTAGAGCAAATTAATCAGAAGTTGAGAGGAGATCTCTGTAATGTTTATATTTTTATCTGCGTGTTCACTTTTAGTACCGTTATCTATGATTATATTGGGATATACGTGGAAAGATAAGCCTCCTAAAGATCGGCAGGGGAGTTCGGGATATCGAACTACTATGTCAAGGATGAATGATGAAACATGGAGATATGCACACAGGTGTTGGGGCTGGATAAACTTTGTTTTAGGAATCATCCTGGTGATACTATCGATTTTTATTTTGATTTTAACGAAAGATGATACAAACTTTGAAATGATTTCTGTTTATTTGGTGTTTTTACAATTAGGAATTATGGTGCTTACAATTATTCTGACAGAATTTTTGTTGCATAAGCATTTTACAAAGCAAGGAATGAAAAAATAGCTAATTTCCAATTGGCGGAAATGAAAATCGGAAGTTGGAGGATTGAATTATGTGGAATGAATTAGGCATAAGCGGAGGAACCGCAATTGTTATTTTGATAGCACTATATTTTGTCATTAAGTGGGCTGTGAAGAATGGTGTGAAAGAAGCATATAAGGATATTACCGGAAAGAAACCTGTTGAAGATGAAAAAAATGAAAAAGAGCTAGAAGGACTGGTAAATGATTCACAAGACGCAAAAATTTAATATGAAATCTGAACGTAGAGCGTATAGAGAAATCTGTTACTTGTTTAACAGCTTCTTGTTCTTTTAAAGATAATGGTTGAAAATCTTTCATAAAACTTAAGTTATCTTTCATTTGATTCATATCACTCATTCCCGATAAAACCATCATCATACCATCAAATCCAACCGCAAAGCGTAAAGCATAACTTGCATAAGACATTGTTCCTCATTTATCATAAACAACTTTTGCTTCTTTTGGAAGATTTACAAGGTTACCACCTTTAACAGGTTCCATTACAATAACAGGTTTATTGTGTTTACGACATACTTCATAACATGCCTTTCTTTGGATGGCAGGATCTTCATAATCAACATAATTAAATTGAATTTGAACTACTTCAATATCAGGATTTTCAGTTAGAATCATGTCTAAAACATCAGCGTTATCATGAAAGGAAATTCCAAAGTGTTTAATTTTTCCTTCTTCTTTTAATTTACTTGCTTCATCATAAGCGTGTAATTTTTTATATTTTGCATAGATTTCATCGCTTTGAGCATACATTAAATAAAAATCAAAATAATCAACACCACAAGCTTCTAATTGACTTTCAAATAAAGGAAAAATTTCTTCTTGTTTATTGAAATGATGTGTTGAAAGTTTGTTTGTAAGAATATACTGATTTCTAGGATAACGTGAAGTTAAACATTCTTTTAAGGCAATTTCACTTTTTCCTCCTAAATAACCATGGGCTGTATCAAAATAATTAAATCCTTGTTGAATGAAATAATCAACCATTTTTGAAGTTAATTCATAATCGACTTCTTCACTATTCATTGGAAGTCGCATGCAGCCAAAACCAAAATTTTTCTTTATTTCATTAAAATATGTATTCATTTTTCCTTTCTCCTTTAACAACTATTAAAAAGAAAGATAACTGAAGAAACAATCTTTTCTTAATAGATGTTATAAGTAAAACTTATTAAAGGAATATTTAAAAATATGAAAATATTTCTTGCTCCTAAAGTGGACTTTAGGTTTATAGTGAAATAGAGATAGGAGGATTTTTATGAAATCAAAAGTATATTTTACATCTTTTAAAACAAGTTTTACAGAAAATCTGATGCAGAAACTGGCACGTCTGGTGAAAACAGCAGGTATTGAAACGATTGATTTTCAGGATCATTATGCAGCGATTAAAATTCATTTTGGGGAGTACGGGAATCTGGCATTTCTTCGCCCGAATTATGCGAAAGTCATTGCAGATATCGTAAAAGAGCAGGGAGGAAAAGCTTTTCTGACAGATTGCAATACATTATATGTCGGAAGTCGTAAAAATGCAGTGGATCATCTGGAAACTGCTTATATGAACGGTTTTACTCCGTATGCGACAGGATGTCCGGTCATCATTGCAGATGGATTGAAAGGTACGGATGAGGTGCTGGTGCCGGTAGACGGAGAATATGTAAAAGAAGCCAAAATTGGCCGTGCGCTGATGGATGCGGATATTCTGATCTCACTGACCCACTTTAAAGGACATGAGGCAACCGGTTTTGGAGGAGCGATCAAAAACATTGGCATGGGTGGTGGATCCCGTGCCGGAAAAATGGAGCAGCACAGTGCAGGAAAACCATATGTCAGACAGCGTGTCTGTGTGGGCTGTGGTATGTGTACGAGAGTGTGCGCGCACGATGCGATTACGATCACAGAACGCAAGGCATCGATTGACCATGACAAATGTGTCGGATGCGGCAGATGTGTCGGCGTCTGTCCGAAAGATGCGGTTACACCGGAATTTTCAGAGTCCAATGATATTCTGAACTGTAAAATGGCAGAGTACACACTGGCAATCTGCAAGGATCGTCCATGCTTCCATATCTCACTGATCTGTGATGTATCACCAAACTGTGACTGTCATGCGGAAAATGACCGTCCGATCATCCCGAATGTCGGAATGCTGGCATCCTTTGATCCGGTGGCACTGGATATGGCGTGTGCAGACCTGTGCAATCAGCAGCCGGTATTGTCAAACAGTATTCTGGCTGAAAATATGGAAAAACATGAGCATGAGCACGGATCATGTGACTGCGAGCATGGTCATGATCATTTCTACTATAATCATCCGGATACAAACTGGAGAAGCTGCATTGAGCATGCGGTAAAAATCGGACTTGGTACCGATCAGTACGAACTGATTGAAGTATAAGAACTGATAAAAGAAGGAGACAAGCAGGAAAGAATGAGTCCACAGGATAAGGTAGAACGGGTATTAAAAGAAATTCATGTTACATTTTCAAAGAGCGAAACATATTCCGGTCACCCGGATAAAGTGATTATAGACCGAAAGAAGTTTCTGGGATTGCTGGATCGGTTAAATCAGGGCATTTACGATATGATGGATCAGTATGAGCAGACAAGGCAGAGCAGAAATAATGCGGAACGGGCTTTTCGAAAAAAAGGAGACGAGATCATTGAAGCGGCGAATGCCAATGCGGAAGATGTCTATGCGGCATCTGTCATCTATACCGCTGATATGATCGGTGCAATCCGCGATTTGATGGATCAGACGAATGATTCCATGAATGACTTGTTTATGCAGTTCCGCAAGAATCTGCGGGAACAGAAAGACAAGCTGCAGTCTCATGAAAATGAACTGCAGGGACAGCTGGCTGATCTTGCTGACACAAAAAAATATTTGTCTATTATTGAAGATGTTAACAGAGAGCGGGCAAGAAAGAATCGAGATTTGGAGGCTGAAAAAGAGGCAGGTGCACAGTATGCAAGAAACATGGTGTATATTCCGCCTTCAGAACCAGATATCAAAATAAATGAACAGTATTTTGAAAACTCAGGAACAAAGAATCCGGAGAAGATGGCAGGGGAATCACTTGCAGTAGAAAAACCGGATATCAAGGTGAATACAGACGCTGCATATTTCAAATGGAGAGAAAGCCAGAAAAATCAGACAGACACTGAGAATGCACCGGAAGAGGCAAACGCATCACAGGAGTATCCCAATCCGGAATTTCCGGACGAAGCATCCATCAGACGAGCTGTGGAGGCAGATGAGTTTGCAGAAGAAAAGGAAGCTTATTCTCACCGGAAAAAAGAAAAGCGGGATGCAGGTTCTATTTTAAAAGATTTGATTTTTGGTAAAGAAGAATAGGAGGGATTCCCTTGAACAATATTTTAGTATGTGATGATGATACTTCCATTGTAGATTCCATTGAGATTTATCTGCAGCAGGAAGGATATCATGTTTTTAAAGCTTATGACGGAATACAGGCACTGGAAGTACTGAAAAAAGAAAATATTCAGCTGGTTATTATTGATGTAATGATGCCCCGGCTTGACGGCATCCGTGCGATATTGAAAATCCGTGAAGAAAGCAATATGCCGATTATCGTACTTTCTGCCAAGACGGCAGATTCTGATAAAATTCTCGGATTAAATGTTGGTGCAGATGATTATGTGTCCAAACCGTTCAATCCACTGGAACTGGTTGCGCGAGTAAATTCACAGATGCGTCGCTACACCAAACTTGGAAATGTGGCAGAATCAAGCAAGGTATTTCAGACAGGCGGACTGTCCATCAATGATGATCTGAAAGAGGTCAGTGTGGATGGAGAGACCGTGCGACTGACACCGATCGAATACAATATCCTTCTGCTTCTGGTAAAAAATCAGGGAAAAGTATTTTCTATTAACCAGATTTATGAAAATATATGGAATGAAGAGGCAATTGGAGCGGACAATACGGTGGCTGTCCATATTCGTCATATCAGAGAAAAAATTGAGATTAACCCAAAAGATCCACAATATCTGAAAGTGGTCTGGGGAGTTGGATACAAGATTGAAAAAATAGAACCGAGGTAGACGATGGAACAGAACAGAAAGCGCTATTCGTCACTGGCAAAAGCGATTGTGATCGGAGTGCAGATGATCGCGGCGGTACTTGCATCTGTCAGTATTGTGCTGTTCAGTACATGTGTCAATCAGAACATGCTGAATATGGGAGATCTGCAGAACTCATCTTTTGTTGAATCCGGATATTTTGAACGTACATTTTCCAAACAGATGATGCAGCTTCTGGATTACCTGAATCTGAAAGAACTGTTTGAGACGGACGGTGTGTATGATGAAAACCGTCCGGAGGTAGTCAGTGCTTCACCGGAACAGATCTCAGATTATAAGGTGTATAATAATAAATATGACCAGAACAATACCAATATCTACTACTGGCTGAGTGATCTGAAAGATGGTACTTACATGACCAACATGAAAGATACCAAAAAGCAGGAAGACGCTTATGAAAAAGCTGTCAATTACGGACGTTATATCAGTTATAATAATAAAACATTCCGGTTTGAAACCAATATCGGTGGAATGGAAAATAATTATTATCAGAATATGGTTCAGTATAATGAGCTGCAGAAAGGCGATTTCAGCCTGATTGTTGCCGTAGATGTGCGATTCCCACAGGAAGATGATCTGGCTGTGGCCAAGCGGGAGTTTGATAAATTATATCCGTGGGCACAGCGAAGTCTGGTACTGGCGGCAGTCGACATTATTGTATGGCTGGTAGGGCTCTGTTATATGACAGTTGCAGCTGCGAAACGCAGTGAAGATAAGGCAATACATCTGACGAATTTTGATAAAATACGGACAGAAATACCCATTGCATTATTGTTTATTTTTACCATCAGTCTGACAGCTCTGGGCGTGCGGGTACACAGCCAGAGCTATGGTGTGATGAGCCGCATGGTTATTGTGGGAACCTTTGCTGTTCTGGCAGACTGCTGTTTTATGGGCATGTACCTGAGTCTTGTACGCCGGGTAAAAGCAGATACGTTTTTTGAAAACAGCTATCTGCACTGGCTGCTGGTGAATCTAAAGGATACATTTCACAACAGGTATCTTGGAAACAAGATGACGCTGATCATCTGGGGAATTATACTGATTAATGTAGTGATCGGCTATCTGGCTTTTCACTGCGGTTTTATCTGGGCATACATTTTACTGATCATATTCCTTATTTCTACGTTAATCTATTTTTCTCAGAGAGTGATTCAGAGAAGAAAGATACTGGAAGGAATTGATCAGATCACACAGGGAAAATTTGACTACAAATTAAACCTGAAAGAATTTCAGGGAGACGAATATCAGCTGGCAGAGGGCATTAATCATATCAGCGAAGGTCTGGCAACTGCCATCGGTGAGAGCGTGCGGGATGAACGTATGAAAGCCAATATGATTACCAATATTTCCCATGATATCAAGACGCCTCTGACGTCAATCATTAATTATATTGGGTTATTGCGCAGGGAAAAAATCGATAATCCGAATGCGCAGGCCTATATCGAAGTACTGGAATCCAAAGCTCTGCGTCTGAAACAGCTGATGGAAGACCTGGTGGATGTATCACGTATTTCATCGGGAAATATCACACTGCAAATGGATGATATCGATCTGATAGAGCTGGTGCGCCAGACCGGAGGCGAGTTTAATGAAAAACTGGAACAGAAAGGACTCAATGTAATCAGTAAATTTCCGAAAGATGCTGTCATGATCTATGCAGACGGACGGCAGCTGTGGCGTGTTATCGGAAATCTGTATAACAATACATCCAAATATGCCATGCCGGATACCCGGGTATATGTGGAAGTGGCAAAGGAAGGTTATGAAGCCTCTTTTACGATGAAAAATATATCCGAAAAGATGCTGAATGTGGATGCAGACAGTCTCACCGAGCGCTTTGTCCGGGGAGATGAATCCCGCAGTACGGAAGGAAGCGGACTCGGACTTTCTATCGCAAACAGCCTGATGGATCTTATGGGTGGTACATTCCGTCTGTATGTGGACGGAGATCTGTTTAAGGCTTCGATCACATTCCCGATGTACAGGGAAACAATAGATACGGATGAATAAGAGAGTAAATTTACGGCTGTTTTCAGCAGATAGGGCATGCGCTTTCCAATGCTTTCGGTTTAACGTGTAAAAGTACTTGATTTTTGCTGATGCTGTCTATATAATTTTAAACAATGGATCTAATAGAAAATGGGCAAAAGAATGGAGGAAACCATGAAATTATACGATAGCGGTGTATATCTCGTAAATGGAAATGAACTGGTACCGGACGGTGTAAATGCCATCGAAGAGGTCGTAAAAAAGACCGGGGCAGCAGTGACCAAAGAGCAGGCGGCAGAAAATACGATTGCTTATGGTATCTTAAAAAATCATAATACATCCGGCAATATGGACAAACTTCAGATCAAGTTTGACAAGCTGACATCCCACGATATCACATTTGTCGGAATCATCCAGACAGCAAGAGCATCAGGATTAGAGAAGTTCCCGATCCCATATGTGCTGACGAACTGTCACAACAGCCTCTGTGCAGTCGGAGGTACGATCAACGAGGATGACCACATGTTTGGTTTAACCTGCGCAAAGAAATACGGCGGAGTTTATGTACCGCCTCATCAGGCAGTCATCCATCAGTTTGCACGCGAGATGCTTGCGGCAGGCGGAGCGATGATCCTTGGTTCTGATTCCCACACACGTTATGGCGCACTTGGTACCATGGCAGTCGGCGAGGGTGGACCGGAGCTTGTAAAACAGCTTTTAAACAAGACTTATGATATCGATATGCCGGGTGTGATCGGCGTTTATCTGACAGGCACACCGATGAAAGGTGTCGGACCGCAGGATATTGCACTTGCCATTATTGGGGAAGTATTTGATAAAGGTTATGTAAAGAATAAAGTCATGGAGTTCGTCGGACCAGGTGTTGCAAATTTAAGCGTTGATTTCAGAATCGGCGTGGACGTTATGACCACAGAGACGACATGTCTTTCTTCCATCTGGAAAACAGATGACAAAGTAAAAGAGTTTTATGCGATCCACGGCAGACCACAGGATTACAAAGAGTTGAATCCGGGCAGCGTGGCATATTATGACGGAATGATCGAGATCGACCTTTCAAAGATCAAACCGATGATCGCAATGCCATTCCATCCGAGCAACACTTACACGATCGAAGAGTTAAATGCAAACCTGATGGATATCTTAGACGACTGCGAGAAACGCGCAGAGGTAAGCTTTGACGGAGCAGTTAAGCTTGACTTAAAGAGCAAAGTAAGAGATGGAAAACTCTATGTAGATCAGGGTATCATCGCAGGCTGCGCAGGCGGTGGATTTGAGAATATCTGTGATGCAGCAGACATCTTAAAGGGTGCGAGCATCGGACCGGATGAGTTTACGTTAAGCGTATATCCGGCAAGTATGCCTGTTTATATGGAACTGGTGAAAAACGGTGCAGCAGCGAAGATCATGGAGACAGGTGCGATCATGAAGACAGCATTCTGCGGACCATGTTTCGGAGCAGGTGACACACCGAATAACAATGGATTCAGTATCCGTCATACAACAAGAAACTTCCCGAACCGTGAAGGTTCCAAACTCCAGAATGGTCAGATTGCATCCGTAGCGCTGATGGATGCACGTTCCATTGCAGCAACAGCAGCAAACAAAGGATATCTGACACCGGCAACTGATCTGGATGTAGAATATACAGGACCGAAATATTTCTTCGATAAGACCATTTATGAGAACCGTGTATTTGACAGCAAGGGTGTGGCTGATCCGACGGAAGAACTGAAATTCGGACCAAACATCAAAGACTGGCCGGCAATGAGTGCACTGACAGACAACCTGGTATTAAAAGTGGTATCTGAGATCCATGATCCGGTTACCACAACAGATGAGCTGATTCCGTCCGGTGAGACCTCTTCTTACCGTTCCAATCCGCTGGCACTGGCGGAGTTTGCCCTGTCCAGAAAGGATCCGGAATATGTCGGACGTGCAAAAGAAGTTCAGAAAGCAGAAAAAGCAAGAATCAATGGTGAAAAACCAACTGAAGCACTTCCGGAGCTTGCACCGGTGATTGAGACCATCAAGACAAAATACCCGGATCTGAACCGCGAGAACTTCGGTATCGGAAGTACAATCTTTGCAGTAAAACCGGGTGACGGATCTGCCAGAGAGCAGGCTGCATCCTGCCAGAAAGTATTAGGCGGATGGGCAAATATTGCCAACGAATATGCGACAAAACGTTATCGTTCCAACCTGATCAACTGGGGTATGCTTCCATTCCTGATTCCGGAAGGAGACCTGCCGTTTGCAAACGGTGATTATCTGTTCGTACCGAATGTGCGTAAAGCCATCGAGGACAAACTGACAGATATTGAAGCTTATGTGGTAAAAGACGGAGAGATGAAACCGTTTACACTGAAAATGGGAGACCTGACAGAGGATGAGAGAACCATTATTCTGAAAGGCTGTCTGATCAATTACTACAGAGATTAGTACAGTGATTTCCGGAACAGTATCATGTATGACTGATCGTAAGAATTGATATATGAGTCATAAAAATAAACATTTTATAAACATATGATAAAGATAATCAAAAAGGATCCTGGAAACGGGATTCTTTTTGATTTTTTTGTGAACTATTCTGTTATGTGCAGAAAAAGTATGGTATACTTATTTTAACTATCAAAATTAAAAATGAGAGTGAAAGACAGAAAGTATTTTTTCACGATTATGCGATGGTATTTCAGAGCAATAGAAAGGCAGTTAGAGCATGCAGGAAGAGACAAAAAAAGAACATACTGCAACAGAGAAACAACCGCAAAAGAAAAAGGTGAATTTGGATATCCGACCATATCTGGCCATAGGACTGACCGCTATCCTGGTAGTTATGA
>ENA-OPSK01002695-OPSK01002695.1-human-gut-metagenome-genome-assembly--contig:-NODE-2695-length-10110-cov-2.095773_pt1 | contig 10110 bp, 9 predicted proteins | sample MGYA00241807_ERZ501905 | MGnify/ENA primary metagenome ERZ501905 (study PRJEB25962, sample SAMEA2042111) | human gut metagenome | biome: human gut; feature: human-associated habitat; material: faeces...
CGCCGGGAGGAATTTTCTTTCCGCTTTTAGTGTTGGGAGCGCTTTTAGGAGGAGCTTACAGTACCTTTGCAGTGCAGTATATGGGACTGGACGCTTCTTATATCAGCAACATGGTTCTTCTTGCCATGGCAGGATATTTTACAGCCATTGTAAGAGCGCCCATTACAGGAATTATTTTGATTTTTGAGATGACAGGGCAGGTAAGCCAGATGCTTTCCATGTCTTTGGTGTCCATTGTGGCATATCTGGTGGCTTCCGCATTGAAGTCAGAACCGATTTATGAGAGTCTTTTAAGCGGATTGTTAAAGAGACGTGGAGAAAAGCTTCCAGAAGGTACGGGAGAGAAGATTTTGCAGGAATTTGTGATTTGCCATAACAGCTTATTGCAGGACAAAATGATACAGCAGATTGAATGGCCGAAAAATTGCCTTCTGGTATCCATAAAACGAGGTGGAAATGAATTGATACCGAAAGGAAGAACCATACTGTTTCCGGGAGACGTTCTGGTGACTTTGACAGATGAAAAGGATGCCCCGGCAGTATATGATTATATGGAGGAAGTATGCGCGGAGAAAAAAGAATAGAAACAGCACCGGGAAATATGTGGACAAAGGGTGTGGAAAAACAAAAAGACGGATTTATATTTACATTAGAGGCAGAAAAGGACGCAGAAGCTTCTCTGTTGCTTTATACGAAAGAGGGAGTTTTGGAAATTCCCTTTTTACAGGAGGGAAGAAAGGGAAATCTTCTTTCTATGGCAGTGAAGGGGATTTGTGAACATCCTCTGAAATATAATTATAAAATAAACGGAGAAGTGGTACAGGATGATTATGCAAAAATCTTATATCACACAGCTTCTTTTGGAGAGAAAGACGAAAATATCTGTTGCGGGTATCTGGAAAATAAATTTTCATGGAGCGACGGAGCATTTACTCCCATAGAGCTTTGTAATTCTGTTTTGTATAAATTGCAGGTGAGAAGCTTTACAAAAAGCAAAACCTCTAAAGTCAGACACAAGGGGACTTTTCAGGGAGTTCAGGAAAAGCTTGAATATTTAAAAGATTTGGGCATTACCGGTGTTCTGCTGATGCCGGCTTATGAATACAGAGAAATTCAAAAGCCCCGCATAAGAGGAAAAGCAGGGGAGCATCCGGCAGAAGAAGCCGCAGCAGATAAGAGAGTAAACTGTTGGGGGTATACGGAAGATGCCTGTTACTTTGCACCTAAGGCAGCTTTTTGCGCAACACAAAATCCGGCAAAAGAATTTGCGGACATGGTAAATGCTTTCCATGAGGCAGGCTTGGAATGTATGATGGAGTTTTATTTTGGAAAGCATACAGCTCTTACCAAGATGCTGGACGTTCTCCGATATTGGAAAATCACCTATCACATTGATGGATTTCATATTATGGGAGAAGGGATATCGCAGGAGCTTTTTATGAAAGATCCGCTGCTTGCAGACTGTAAGCTGTTTTTCCATGACATAGACGGCAGCTGTGTTTTTCATGGGAAAGTGCCGAAATTCAAAAATGCGGCAGAATATAACGAAGGTTTTTTATATTCCATGCGCCACGTACTAAAAGGCGATGAAAATATGACGGAGGAATTTATGTTCCGTCAGAAAAGAAATCCTCTGTGTAACGGCGTTATCAATTACATGGCAGATCAGGATGGCTTTACGGTCATGGACATGGTTTCTTATGAAGAACGTCACAATGAGGCAAATGGGGAAGGCAATCAGGATGGAATTTCTTATAATTGCAGTTGGAATTGCGGCGCAGAAGGTTCAACCAGAAAAACATCCATTAAAGAGCTCCGTTTAAAACAGATGAAAAATGCCTTTTCTCTTTTATTGTTCAGTCAAGGAACGCCTTTAATTTTCCAAGGGGACGAATGGGGAAATACACAAAAAGGAAATAACAATGTGTGGTGTCAGGACAATGAATTGTCATGGATTGACTGGAATGGAAGAAAAAATCAGGAAAAACTCTGGGAATTTGTAAAAAGAGCCATTCAAATCAGAAAGGAAAATCCTATTTTACATTGGGAAAAAGAACTGAAGGGCAGTGATTATCAGGCGCTCGGTTATCCGGATATGTCCTATCACGGAAAACAGGCATGGTATGTAGAAAAGGATAAGGATACCCGTTCTTTAGGCATTATGTATTGCAATGAATATGCGGGAAAGGCTTCTGAATTTCTGTTTTTAGCATTTAATTTCCACTGGATTGAGCACGAAATTGCACTTCCGGGAGCAGAAAATGAGATAAAATGGCAGGTACTTCTCAGCACAGAAACAGAGAAAGAAGAAAAAATTTCGGAGGGAACAGAGGTTACAGGAAAAACCATAGAAGTACCTCCGAGGACAGTTATGATTTTAGCAGGAAAGCAGGAACAGGACGTATGCGGATTTGGAAGCATTTTAAAACGATTACAAGGCACAAGCTTTTAGTGATGAAATATTGCTTTAAAATAGGACTTTATAAGCAAGGGCTGCTTCATGATTTATCAAAGTATTCCTGGACAGAATTTTCTGTGGGATGCAAATATTATCAGGGAACAAGAAGCCCTAATAATGCAGAGCGGGAAGCCACAGGTTTATCGACTGCGTGGATCCATCACTACGGAAGGAACAAGCATCATTTTGAGCATTGGGTGGATTACGGAATTGACTGCGATACAGTTATTCAGGGAGTACCTATGCCCAGAAAGTATATTGCGGAAATGGTCATGGACAGAATTAGCGCATCGAGAAATTATCATCCGGACACTTATACAGACGCAGCGCCTTTGGAGTATTTCCTGAAAAGCAAAGAAAAGCTGTGGTTTGTCCATGAAAAGACCAATGAGGACTTGGAATTTTTGCTCAGAATGTTGGCAGACAGAGGGGAGAAAGAAACACTGAAGTATATTAAGCACGTATATCTGAAAGGAATGTAAAGGATTTATGAATATACAGGGAGACCAGATCTTAGAATTGATTAAGGGGTTATGGAGCTTTGTACCAAAAGAATATATGATACTGATTTATCTCGTTGGAACGGTATTTGCTTTTTTAAACTGTTTTATGGGATATCGTTTACGAAAGGTATGGGGATGTATTTTAGGTATCTTTATGGGAGGAGGAGTCGGCTTCGGAGCAGGTTTGTATTTTTTGCAGGATAAAATGATGGCAGGAGTTGCGGCGGCAGCAGGCGCTTTGATTTTCGGCCTTCTGGCATGGCTTTTATATAAGTTTGGTGTATTTGTTATGTGTACTGCACTGGGATACAGTATTGTTGTTTCCTTTTTTCAGGATGCAGGGCTTACACAGCATTTTATTGCTCTGATTATCGGACTCTTTGCAGGAACCTTTGCGCTGGGTTACGAGAAGCAAATGGTGATTGGCATTACAGCTCTTTGCGGAGGTCTGGGAGGTATTCACCTGATGATGGAAATGCTGGAGAAGGATGCGGGAGCAGGAGAACTGCTGTTAGGACTTATTATGGCGGCTATTGGTATAGCAGTGCAGGCAGCACCTTTTATGAAGGGTAAGGACTGGGAATCAAAGCTGTTTCGCCTGCCAAGCGGAAGAAAGAAGAAAAAAGTGGTGAAAAAGACAAAGGTCAAGGAAGTAAGCCACAGTACAAGGAATAAGAACAGCAGCGATAATAATAAAAAATCAGCGGTAAAAAAGAAAAAATATCAGCAGGATGTTTTTGACGAAGAGGATTATGACGATGACGAATTGAATGTGACAGAGCATGAGGATTTTGATAAAACGCAGGAATACGAAATCGGAAAAAAACAATACGATAAGCAGAGCCAGATGCCTTATATGGGACCCGGAATTGGTATTGATTTAGATGATTTAAACAGAGAATTGTCACAGGAGATTAAGAAGATTTATAAAGATGACGGTCAATAGGGCTGTCATCTTTTTTCGTTTTTATTGACAAACGTATGAAAGCTATGTATACTTTAAGAAAATAGTTTGATATACAAAATATTTGAAATATTAAATATAAATAAGGAGAAATTATGACAGCGAAGATTATCGGGACAGGAAGCGCTGTTCCTGCGTATTGCATGAAAAATAATGATTTTACAAAATTTATTGATACCAGTGATGAATGGATTGTGACCAGAACGGGAATAAAGGAAAGAAGAATTGCCAAAGAAGAAACAACGGCAGGTCTGGCTTGTGAAGCAGCGAGGAAAGCGTTACAGTCTGCAAAGATAAAGGCAGAAGAAATTGATTTAATTCTTGTGGCAACCTGTTCTCCGGATACATTTTTTCCAAGTACGGCGTGTCAGGTACAGGCTGCTTTAGGCGCAGAAAATGCAGCGGCTTTTGATATGAGTGCGGCTTGTGCAGGTTTTTTGTTTGGATTAAATACAGCTTATGCTTATATTAACAGCGGGGTTTATAAAAAGGTATTGGTAATCGGGGCAGATATCATGACACGCTTTGTAGACTGGAAGGATAGGGGAACCTGTGTCTTATTTGGAGACGGAGCAGGCGCAGTGGTTTTGGAAGCATCGGAAACGGGACTTTTTTCTTCTGTGCAGTATGCAGACGGCAGCAGAGGCAAGGTTTTAAGCTGTTCTGTGGGGTATGAGAAAAGAAGCTCTTATCTTCAGATGGATGGGCAGGAGGTATTCAAGTTTGCTTTGAAAACTGTTCCGGACTGTATTGAAGAGGTTCTGGAAAAAGGAAACATAGAAAAGGAAAAGGTAAAATATTATGTGCTTCATCAGGCAAACAGCAGAATTCTCTCCGGCGTTGCCAAAAAGCTGAGGGAAAAAGAAGAAAAATTTCCTATGAACATACAGAAATACGGAAATACTTCCGCTGCCAGTATTCCTATTTTACTGGACGAAATGAACAGGGAGGGAAAGCTGGAGAAAGGAGATATTCTTGTCCTTGCCGGATTTGGAGCAGGACTTACATGGGGAAGCACGCTGCTTCAGTGGTAACGGAATAAAACCGAGAAAGTCGGGAAATCCTTAGATACAGGATAAATTTTAAAAAATCTAGGGAGAGACTTATGAAAGTGTTTATGGATGAGGATTTTTTGCTGTCTACCGACACGGCAAAGGAGCTGTATCATAGCTTTGCAGAAAAAATGCCGATTATAGATTATCATTGTCACATTCAACCAAGGGAAATTGCCGAAGACAGAAGATTTGAAAATATTACGCAGCTATGGCTGGGAGGCGACCATTATAAATGGCGTCAGATGCGTGCAAATGGAGTGGAGGAATATTATATTACAGGAGATGCTCCGGACAGGGAGAAATTTCAAAAATGGGCGGAAACGCTGGAAATGGCAATCGGAAATCCCCTGTATCATTGGAGTCATTTGGAGCTTCGGAGATATTTTGGCTATGGGGGTATCTTAAATGGAGATACGGCGCAGGAGGTTTGGGAGCTTTGTAATCACAAATTAAAAGAAGCAGATATGAGCGCCAGAAGCCTGATAAAACAGTCAAATGTGAAGCTGCTCTGTACCACCGATGACCCTGTGGATGCTTTAAAGTGGCATAAAAGAATAAAAGAAGAGGAGAGCTTTGACATACAGGTACTGCCTACATGGAGACCGGACAAAATTTTAAATATAGAAAAACCGGATTATCTAAAGTATTTGAAAGAGCTTTCAAGGGCGGCAGATATAGAAATTCAAAGCTTTCAGGATTTGAAAAAAGCAATGGGAAAAAGGCTTCAATACTTTAAGCGTATGGGGTGCCGGATTTCTGACCACGGTTTGGATTTTATGGTTTATGCCCCTGCCAAAGAGGAGGAAATTGAGAGGATTTTTTCTGCCCGTCTGCATAAGAAGGACATTTCCGCAAAAGACGGTGCAAGCTTTAAAACAGCATGTATGCTTTTTCTGGCAGAAAAATATGAAGAACTGAATTGGGTAATGCAAATTCACTATGGATGCAAGAGAAATAATAACGGAAAGATGTATGAAAAAATCGGAGCAGATACGGGCTTTGACTGTATGGGAGACGTTGCTTCGGGAACACAGTTGGCAGATTTTTTAAATGCAGTAAATGAGAGAAAAAATCTGCCGAAAACAATTTTATATAGTTTAAATCCAAAGGATGATGAGCTTATTGGAACGATAATCGGATGTTTTCAAAACAGCGATGCAGTGGGGAAAATACAGCATGGTTCTGCGTGGTGGTTTAATGACAATAAAACCGGTATGAGAAAGCAGATGATTTCTCTGGCAAATCTGGGGCTTTTGGGGAATTTCATCGGTATGCTTACAGACTCCAGAAGCTTTCTTTCATATCCCCGCCATGAATATTTTCGCAGAATTCTCTGCGATTTGATTGGAGGCTGGGTGGAAAATGGAGAATATCCAAATGATAGGAAGACTTTAGAGAAAATTGTAAAGGGCATTTCTTATAAGAATGCGGTACGATATTTTGAATTTCAGGTATAAATGAAATTGTTGTAGTATTTTGACACAATTCATGCTAATATAGTACGGATAAAAAGAAAAAGGAGAAAAAGTGTGGAAAATCGTAAAATTATCCAAGTGGAAGAAAAAGTGCCGCCAAAGCTTTTAATTCCGCTAAGTATTCAGCACATGTTTGCCATGTTTGGCGCATCTGTGTTGGTTCCGTCTTTATTTGGCATGAACCCTGCAATTGTTCTTTTTATGAACGGTATCGGAACCTTATTGTTTATCTTGATAACAAAAGGAAAGGCGCCTGCATATTTGGGCTCCAGCTTTGCATTTATTGCCCCGTCTTTGGTGGTTATGGGCAAGTTTGGTTATGAATATGCACTGGGGGGATTTGTTGTTGTTGGTCTTTGCGGCTGCATTTTATCACTGATTATCTATAAGTTTGGTTCAGATTGGATTGATGTGGTGCTTCCGCCGGCAGCAATGGGACCGGTAGTAGCGCTTATCGGTCTGGAGCTTTCCGGCACTGCTGCAAAAAATGCAGGCCTGCTAGATGAAAAAATTCAGACAGAAAGTGTAATTGTATTTTTAGTGACCCTTGGTGTTGCGGTATTTGGCTCCGTAGTATTCCGAAAATTTTTGTCGGTTATTCCGATTTTGATTGCAATTTTGGCAGGATATGTTGCAGCAATCCTCTGCGGAATTGTGGATTTTACACCGGTAGCGGAAGCAGCCTTCTTTTCACTGCCGAATTTTACAACACCGAAATTTAATGTGGAAGCAATTTTAATTATTTTGCCGGTTATTCTGGTAGTGGCTTCCGAGCACATCGGACATCAGATTGTAACCGGAAAAATTATCGGAAGAGACTTAATCAAAAATCCGGGACTGCACCGCTCTATGTTTGCGGATAATTTTTCAACAATGCTTTCCGGTCTTATCGGTTCTGTGCCAACTACCACTTACGGGGAAAACATTGGCGTTATGGCAATGACAAAGGTATACAGTGTATATGTCATCGGAGGAGCCGCAGTGCTCTCTATCATTTGCTCTTTCATTGGAAAGCTGACAGCGCTTATTCAGACAATTCCAAGTCCGATTATCGGCGGAATTTCTTTCCTGCTTTACGGTATGATTGGAACATCCGGTATTCGTATTCTGGTAGACGGAAAAGTGGATTACAGCCGTTCCAGAAATATGGCGCTGACTTCTGTTATTTTCGTTACAGGCTTGTCCGGCATTAAAATCAGCATTGGCGAGATTGAGCTGACAGGAATGGTTCTAGCATGTATTGTGGGAATGATTTTAAGCTTGATTTTCTATATTCTGGATAAATTGAAACTGACAAATGACAGAGAACAGGAAATAGAATAGAGAAATAGTAACACAAAGAAGCTGTTGAATTAAGCACAAAGAAAAAGCTTAATTCAACAGCTTCTTCTTTTATCTAAAATGATTATTGACATATACTAATAATAGTGCAATAATAAGTATATGCCAACAATAAAAAGAGAGGAAAGCCTATGCCAAGACCAAACAAACCAAAACGAGTAAAAAGAGAGCCTGTCTGTGACAGTTTTTTTCCAAAGGGAAGAGCAGAACAGTGCCATGAAATTGAAATGTCTGTGGAGGAATACGAAACCCTTCGTCTTCTGGATTATGAAGGGATGACGCAGGCAGAGTGTGCACAGGAGATGGGAATTGCCAGAGCAACGGTGCAGAGCCTTTATACGGAGGCAAGAAAAAAAACAGCCAGATTTTTGGTGGAAGCAGCCGGACTTCGTATTCGTGGAGGAAATTTTTTAATAGAAGAAACAAAAGAAAAGGGCAGAGGCAAGAAAGGAGCTTATACTATGAAAATTGCAGTTACTTATGAAAATGGAGAAGTTTTTCAGCATTTCGGTCATACAGAACAGTTTAAAATTTACCATGTAGAAGAAGGAAAGATTGTTTCCTCAGAAGTGGTAAATACAAATGGCAGCGGACATGGCGCATTGGCAGGATTTTTAAAAGAATTAGGAGCAGAGGTTTTAATCTGCGGAGGTATTGGCGGAGGCGCAAGAAATGCACTGGCAGAAGCGGGAATTCGCCTGTTCCCGGGAGCATGCGGAAACGCAGACGCACAGGTGGAAGCATATTTGGGAGGAACATTAAATTATAATCCGGATACCATGTGCAATCATCACCATCATGAAGGAGAATGTGGAGAACACAAAGGAGAAAATCATCACTGTGGCGGACATTGCGGTAAATAAAGTTCTTGACAATAAGATGCAAGTCGATTAAAATTAGTATTTGTAAGACTGCTGGAATAGCTCAGTTGGTAGAGCACTTCACTCGTAATGAAGGGGTCGTGGGTTCGAGTCCCATTTTCAGCTCTTATAAATGGGAAAGGGACGTCATAAGTGGCGTCCTTTTTTGCGGAATATAGAAGGGAGGAAAAAATGGGGAAACTATATTTTCGCTACGGAGCTATGGGAAGCAGCAAGACTGCCAATTTACTGATGGTTCATTATAATTATTTAGAGAGAGGAAAACGCCCTGTTATTTTGAAACCTCGCATTGATGTAAGAGACGGCATTAATATTGTAAAATCAAGGATTGGTTTACAGGCAGAATGTATTTTAGTCGAGGATTTTCACATAGAAAGTAATCAATATGATGCAATTTTAGTGGATGAGGCAAATTTTTTATCGGCGGAGCAAATCGATTGGCTGGCAGAAATTTGTGATGTGTACAATATACCGGTGCTTTGCTATGGGCTGAAAACAGATTTTCAGGGTAAGCTGTTTGAAGGCGCAAAACGCCTATTTGAATTAGCGGATGTGATTGAGGAAATCCCCACTATTTGCTGGTGCGGGAAAAAAGCGCATTTTAATGCCAGAGTTGTGGATGGAAAAATCGTACGGGACGGAGAACAAATCGCTTTGGGAGCTAATGATTTGTATGTTCCGCTTTGCAGGAAGCATTTTATGCGTGGCGAAGTGAAAGAATATTGTGATATTCATCAATAAGAAGAAAAGTGAAAATTATTACAGAAGTTCCTAAAAATGAATTGGAAATTTTTGATGTAGGAGAAACCTTTCAAATGGAAGGCTCAGGGGAGAATGAAGCAGGGGAATATATTTCCACAGATGACATTTCTGTGAAGGTTCATTCTGTTCAGACAGCAGATGATTTAAGTCTTTTAGATGAGAAATTGGTGGAAAATACACTTTCTTATATAAAAAGAGGAGATGGCATAGAAACACTGGATGAGGTGGTAAAGACAGAAAAGTTGAAGCAGAAGCTTGTATATGTAACAGTAACTTATCAGAATAACAGTGATTTTATAATAAATCACATGATGTATAACGGAAATATTATGTTATTACAGGATAAAGATGAAAAATATTCTATCTATAATCTTTGTAGTAATTCAGAAAAAGAATGTGATTATGTAGAAGGAAGCAGTGTTGCCCGTGCAGCAGAGATGCGGTACGGAAGCGTAAGAGAAAATTACGGAGGAAGCAATTATATACTGTCTTTACGGCCGGGAGAGAGTATAGATGTATCTATGGCATGGATTGTAAATGAAAATGATTTAGATAAGATGTATTTGAATTTGTCTACTTATGGCGGAAATCTGGAATTTACAGAAGGCGCACTGGAAACAGGAGTGGTTGATATTCGCCGATAAATAAAGGAGAAAGCAGAGAGCTGTCGT
>ENA-OPSK01002711-OPSK01002711.1-human-gut-metagenome-genome-assembly--contig:-NODE-2711-length-10032-cov-2.575724_pt1 | contig 10032 bp, 7 predicted proteins | sample MGYA00241807_ERZ501905 | MGnify/ENA primary metagenome ERZ501905 (study PRJEB25962, sample SAMEA2042111) | human gut metagenome | biome: human gut; feature: human-associated habitat; material: faeces...
CCTTTGACGAGGATAGGGAGCAGCTTCTGGCAACCTTTAAGGAAAATGGCATCGGCGCTGTTACAAATGTAGCAGCCAGCATTTCCAGCTGCAAGACCACACTGGAGCTTGCCAGGAACCATGATTTCATGTATGCTGCTTTAGGCGTGCATCCAAGTGAAAGTGCAGAGTTGTCTGATGAAAGCTTAAAAGATATTGAGGCCTGGTGTACAGAAAGACAGGACGGGAAGGTCCGGGCCATTGGTGAGATCGGCCTTGATTATTACTGGGAAGAGCCGGATAAAGGGATCCAGAAGAAATGGTTTGTGGCCCAGTTAGACCTGGCCCGCAGGCTGAAGCTTCCGGTGATCATCCATAGCCGTGATGCTGCAAAAGATACATTGGATATTATGAAGGCAGAACATGCAGAAGACATTGGCGGCGTGATCCACTGCTTTTCCTACACAAAGGAAATGGCAAGAGAATACCTGAATATGGGATTTTTCCTTGGTATTGGCGGCGTGCTTACCTTTAAAAATGCCAGAAAACTGGCAGAGACGGTAGAATATGCCCCTTTAGACCGTCTGGTACTGGAAACGGACTGTCCATATCTGGCACCTGTTCCCAACCGGGGAAAGCGAAATTCTTCCCTGAACCTGACCTATGTGGCAAACCAGTTGGCTGCCATTAAAGGCATAGACCGGGAAACAGTGGAGAAAATCACCTGGGATAATGCCAGAAGGCTTTATGGTTTACAGCCATAGTTTTTTTGCTGACGGCATGCAGCAATTCGGTATCAGAGGGGTCAAAATACCTTTTGCCCCAACATTAAATGATAGAAATATAACATAGATAGATAGAAAGAAGACAAAAGCAGGTAAAATCATAGATGAATCAGAAATTATCAGATCCGAAAAAAACAATTGAAGTCATCCAGAAATATCAGTTCGCATTCCAGAAGCGCTTCGGCCAGAACTTCCTTATTGATGCCCATGTTCTGGAAAAGATCGTAAGCGCAGCAGGTATTACAAAGGATGACTGTGTTCTGGAGATCGGTCCGGGGATCGGAACCATGACCCAGTATCTGGCAGAAAGCGCAGGACAGGTGATCGCAGTGGAGATCGATACCAATCTGCTGCCAATCCTTACAGATACATTAAAGGATTATTCCAATGTAAAAGTCATCAACCAGGATATCCTGAAAGTGGATATTAATGAGCTGGTAAAGGAATACAATAACGGCAGACCTATTAAAGTAGTTGCAAATCTGCCATATTACATTACTACCCCCATCATCATGGGACTGTTTGAGAGTAATGTGCCTATTGACAATATTACTGTTATGGTGCAGAAAGAAGTAGCAGACCGTATGCAGGTAGGGCCGGGATCTAAGGATTATGGTGCCCTGTCTCTGGCAGTGCAGTATTATGCAAGTCCGTATATTGTAGCAAATGTACCGCCAAACTGCTTTATCCCAAGACCGAATGTGGGTTCTGCGGTGATCCGCCTGACCCGCTATCAGGAGCCGCCGGTACAGGTGAAAGATCCAAAGCTGATGTTTAAGCTGATCCGGGCATCCTTTAACCAGAGAAGAAAAACACTGGCGAATGGATTGTCGAATGCGCCGCAGGTACATCTTTCCAAGGAAGAGATACAGGAGTGTATCGCAGAACTTGGAGAACCGCTTACCATCCGGGGGGAGGCGCTCACGTTAGAGCAGTTTGCAGCTCTTTCCAATATTATTGGAAACAGACAGAAAAAATAAAGCAAAATTAAGGAGGAGATTATGGACGAAAATCAGAACATGAACAATGGACAACAGACTTACGGGGATCAGCAGTATAATGGAGGACAGCAGACCTATGGCAATCCGCAGTACAGCCAGAATAACTGGACACCGCAGGAGCAGCATGGTCCGGTTTCAGATATTTTCTGCTATCTGTTACTGATCGTAATGCCGCTGCGTGAGATCATCAGCATGGTTGCGACATCATCTGTATTTCAGGCAATGACTTATGACAGCATTATGGATGGCAGCTATATGAATGTGATGTACAATGGAAGTTATGTGATATTTTCTCTGCTTAATTATGCATTGCTTGCGGCATTCATTATTTTTGTTGTCATCGACATTGTAAAGATCAACAAGCAGAATTATAAAATACTTGGACTGATCCTGTTTGCAATCTTTTTAAAGCCTGGTTATTATGTATGGCGGGCACATCTTTTAAAACGCAAAATGGCGTTCCCAATCGTGTATACCGTACTTTATGCACTGCTGATCATGGCAGAGATCGGATTTGTAATGATGCAGGCATTTAGTCTGGTAATGAATGTGATGTAAAAAATCTGAATGAGAAGTCTCTCTGTTTCATATATTAAATGGACAGGGAGATTTTTTTATGGGAAAAAGACGAAGAAAACGTGCAGGTTTCTGGCTGAAAGGAATATGTCTGATATTACTGGTGCCGGTTTTTATCACAACACTGATGCAGCGAATGCGCCTGGAAAACCTCATTTATGGAAAGGAAGGGGCGCAGGAAGTACTGAACACAATAGACAGTGTAGAGGGTATGGAGAGGGAAGTCCGGGAGCATCAGGAAAATAAAAAAGATATCTTATCAGGACAGGCAGAGACACAAAGTGGAGACAGTAAGGATGAGGATGAAGAAACTGAGATGAAGGTCTTGCAGATCGTGGCGCAGGAGATCGGGATTGATAAATCAGCGGAAACGATCAAAGCACAATGTGTGATCGCCAGAACGAATCTGTATGATGCCATGCAGGCGGGGACGAAGGAACCGGAGAGCATGCCGCCGGATCAGCAGCAGGAGCTTTGGGGAGAAAATTTTGATAAAAATTATCAGAAACTGAAATCCTGTGTGGAAGCGACGGCGGGGGAGACACTCTTATATAACAAAACTTACATATATGCGGCATATCATGCGATCAGCAGCGGGCGGACACGCAGCATGTCAGAGTTATATGAAGATGCAGACATGCCATATCTTGTTACGGCAGAATGTCATGCGGACACCACGGCGGAAGGTTATCTTTCCGTGTTTTATTATGAAAAAGAAGAATATCTGGAAAAGTGCAGGACTGCATATCCAGATGCAGAGCTGACAGAACCGGCACAGATTGAAATCGTAAGCCGCGATGCGGCAGAGTATGTGACAAAAATCAAAGTTGCGGGGGAAACATACGATGGAGAGCAGTTCCGCCATGCATTAGAGCTTCCATCTGCCTGTTTTACGATTACGGAAATGGACGATCATGTGCGCATCGTGGCAAGGGGCATGGGGCATGGATTTGGATTAAGCCAGAATACAGCAGAGGAACTTGCAAAAGAGGGATATGGCTATCGGGAGATCCTTGCTTATTTTTATGAGGGAGCAGTGATCGGGCAGGCCGGAAATTTATAGGAAAGAAATAAAAAAACAATCGTATAAACCATCCGGGATGTGGCAACACTATGGTTAAAAATAAATAATGGATGGTGAGAAATAATGAAAAAGAAAGGTTTTTTTGGGTACAGACAATATGTGATTGCAGGGCTGCTGATTGCTTTAGCGGCAGTTGGAACGACTGCGTTATACAGCAGCAGACAGGAAAAGGAACGGGAGCAGATGGAAGCCGAGCTTGCAGAAGAAATGCAGAAACAGGCAGACGATATTGCAGCAGAGGAGAATTCGGAGCAGTCTGCCGAGGCATCTGCACTGGTTCCCCCAAAACAGTCTTTGAATGAATTGGAGAATGAACTGGATGATCCTGCAGTAACGGCGGAACTTGCAGAAGAAAATAATGCAGCGGAAACGGAAGAAACAGAAGCAGTACAGAGCGTTCAGACGACAGGCAAAGCACAGACACTTCATTTTTCGGAGGATCTGCTCTGGCCGATGGAGGGAAACGTGATCATCAATTACAGTATGGATTCCACAGTTTATTTCCCGACGCTTGACCAGTATAAATATAATCCGGCAGTGATCATTGCAGGTGAGGTCAATGATAAAGTCTATGCAGTTGCCAAAGGCCAGATTAAGAGTATTGAAAATGATGAGGTGACAGGCTGTACAGTTACGGTCGATCTGGGTGATGGCTATGAGGCAGTTTACGGACAGTTAAAGGAACTGAATTTTGCAAAGGGAGATTATGTGGAGGCCGGACATGTATTGGGATATGTTGGAGAACCGACGAAATACTTCACGGTAGAGGGAAGCAATCTGTATTTTGAACTTGACAAAGATGGCACACCTGTGGATCCGGTAGCATATTTCGAATAAAAGAAAAAGCATTCTTCCTTGAATAAGACACAGTTCTATTTTATAATAAAAGACGGTATTCTTTTTATGGAGAAAACCTTAGAAGTGAATGTCTGGTGTGGAATGAGAGGAGGCAGTGCACATGGAATACGACGGATATGATGAAGTTGTCCGCGCATGGATACAGGGAGTGTACGACAGCCGGGGAAACGATGCAAAACGGACATTGAAGTTGTGTTATGATATTGAACAGTATGCAATGAAAAAAAATGATCCAAAGCTACTTGGATTTGCATACTATTACAGTGCAGAGACTTATTATCTGTTAAATGAAAGTGAAAAGTTTTTTTTCTGCATCAGCAAAGGCGTATCTTATCTGAATGAATCAAATCAGTGGGAACTTGTGGCGCGTGCATATAATCTGATGGCAATTACGGCGATCAATCGGGGAAATGAGCCGATCGCACTTGACTATTATCTGACCGGATTGAATTTCTGTACGAAATATCAGTTAAAACAGGAAGAAACCATGATAGATATAAATCTTGGAAATTTATATTTATCCTGTGGACAATATTTAGAGGCACAGAGATATTTTGAAAATTGTGGACAGCATGTAAAGGATTTTGTGAAAGATGATAAAAATTACCGCCTGATCACCTGTGTTTATATAGGAATGGGAACCGGTTTTTTGTATCGCGATATGCCGGAGCGTGCAGCACATTATGCAGAGCTTGTCTCGGATGAGTGCGCGGGCCGTATTGATGGCATTGAACTGCTCAGTTTTCGCTGTTTTAAGGCACAGGTATGCCATGCAACCGGAAAGACGGCGGCGCGTGATGAATGCATCCGGTTGATCTGTGAGGAGATCAATGCAGATATTCCGATCATGGATATTTTTAGTGATCTTTATGAATTCAGCCAGCTTTTGCTTGAAATCGGAAATGATGATGCTTTTTTGCGGGTAATGGAAATTTTAGAGCCATTGACATGGCAGTCAAAGATCGTCAATCTTCAGAGGCAGATTATTTCCCTGAAAATTAAGTTTTACCGTATGCATAAGGATAATGATGCATATTTAGAGGCTGCGGGGCAGTATTACGAGTTGTCCGAGATCATGGAAAAAGAAAAACAGGCGATGATCGCTAATATGCTTGATGTGCGGGAATCTTTAGAGCGGGCGAACAAAAAAAGGCGCGAGATGGAAGAAGCAAATATCCGGCTTCTGGAAAAGTCAGAGACGGATGCACTGACGCGCCTGGCAAACCGGTTCCGCCTTAATGATTATCTGGATCAGGTATTTGAGAAAGCATTATCAGAGCAGACGCCGCTTGCCATGGAGATCCTGGATATCGATTATTTTAAGCAGTATAATGATAACTACGGACATCAGGCAGGGGATGAGTGCATTAAGCGGATCGCAAAGCAGCTTGAGCTGATGCAGAATGATATGATATTCTGTGCGAGATATGGAGGGGATGAGTTTATCATTCTCTATCAGAATATGACGGAGGAAGCGGTCAGACATGCGGCGGAGGGATTGCGGCAGCGGATCATTGATCTTGGAATCCAACATGCATATTCTAAGGCAATGCCTATCGTGACAATCTCACAGGGAATCTGTTATGATATTCCGAAAGATGATACAAAGAGCTGGGATTTTCTGCATGCGGCAGATGCGATGCTTTATCAGGTTAAGAAAAAATCTAGAAATGATCTTGCACTGGGACACTTAGCCGATGTGAGTGACAAATAAAACAGGAAACATTTTATGAATACGGCATAGAATATAACAGATAGAAATAAAAATCCGCAATCGAGTTTTTCACACGGAAAACCGGAAGTAAAAAATAATGCAGTAGAATGGATAATATACATGATTGTCGATTGCTTTTAAATAAGAAGTAACACCCAGACCCAAAGTCGATGACGATTTTTGTCGAAAGATGAGGTTTGGGGTACATAATTCCCGAAAATCCGCATTTGATGTGAACTGTTGCGCAGGGGAATTTCTTGACAAAAGTACGGGCATCGTGTTATCATTCAGACTGTTGCGCTTATGGGGGCTGTTGATCAGCCCCTTGTTTTACGCGCGCCAATGGCGCACGTTTCTATAGAAAGGAAATATATGGAAACAGTTAGATTCGATCAGTTAGATTTATATCCGCAGGTATTGCGTGCAATAGCAGAAATGGGATTTGAAGAGGCAACACCAATCCAGAGTCAGGCAATTCCGGTTGTGATGTCCGGTGTAGATGTCATTGGACAGGCACAGACAGGAACCGGAAAGACGGCATCATTTGGAATCCCGGTACTGCATAAAGTAGATCCGAATAATAAAAAGACGCAGGTTATCATCTTATCACCGACAAGAGAGCTTGCCATCCAGGTGGCGGATGAGATCCGTAAACTTGCAAAATATATGCACGGTGTAAAGATCCTTCCGGTGTACGGTGGACAGGAGATCAGCCGTCAGATCAAGGCATTGAAGGGTGGGGCACAGATCATTATCGGCACACCGGGACGCGTTATGGATCATTTGCGCAGAAAGACGATCCGCTGTGAGGCAGTGAACACGATCGTACTTGATGAGGCAGACGAGATGTTAAACATGGGATTCCGTGAGGATATTGAGACGATTTTAGAATATATCCCGGAGGAAGGACGTCAGACGGTGTTATTTTCTGCGACCATGCCAAAGCCGATCTTAGATATCACCAGGAAATACCAGCACGATGCCGTGACGATCAAAGTGGTAAAAAAAGAGCTGACCGTTCCGAACATTGAGCAGTATTACTATGATGTAAAGAGAAAAGACAAGATCGAAGTTTTGACCAGACTCCTTGATTATTATAATCCGAAACTCTCCCTGGTGTTCTGTAACACAAAACGTATGGTGGATGAACTGACCGAGGAACTGCAGGGACGCGGCTATTTTGCAGAGGGACTGCACGGAGATATGAAGCAGACACAGCGTGACCGTGTGATGCGCAGTTTCCGTACCGGAAAAACAGAGATCCTGATCGCGACCGATGTTGCAGCGAGAGGTATCGATGTGGATGATGTGGAAGCGGTATTCAATTATGATATTCCACAGGATGACGAATATTATGTTCATCGTATTGGAAGAACCGGACGTGCCGGAAGAACCGGACGTGCGTTTACTTTCGTCAAAGGCAAGGAAGTATACAAATTAAAAGATATCATGCGTTACTGCAAGACCAAGATCGTTGCAATGCCGATCCCGTCCACGGATGATGTGGCACAGATCAAGGCTGAGAAGGTCATGGAAGAAATCGGAAGAATTATCGACGAGGAAAATTTAAAAGATACGATCGATATCATCGAAAAGCAGATCAATGAATCCGATTATACCGCAATGGATATTGCTGCAGCATTCTTAAAACAGGCGTTGGGACAGATCAATCTTGACAATGACAGAGAGGACTCTTTTGATTTTGACAATACCGGAGCTGAAGAGGGCATGGTGCGTCTGTTTATCAACATCGGTAAAAAAGACCGCGTGAAACCGGGCGATATCTTAGGTGCGGTTGCAGGCGAATCCGGCATGCCGGGTAAACTTGTTGGAGCCATTGATATGTATGATAAATACACATTCGTGGAAGTGCCGAGAGAATACGGAAAAGAAGTTTTAGAAGCCATGAAAAATGCAAAGATCAAAGGCCGCTCCGTCAATATGGAACCGGCAAACCAGAAATAAAAGAGCAGTAAAAAATCCCGTGTGAGTATGATTTTTAAAATCAGTCTCATACGGGATTTTTTTGTAATGTTACTGTCCGATCTTGCTCACGATACTCCGGTTGATCTTCATTAAGAAAAATGCAGTTGCACCCACAGATACCAGTTCAGCGATCGGGAATGCCCACCATACCAGATTGACATTGCCGGACTGTGCTAACAGGTATGCTGCCGGGAGCAGGATCACTAACTGTCTTGCAATGGATATGCACATACTGTAGACTGCTTTTCCAAGTGCCTGGAAAATACTACTGCAGGAGATTCCAAAGCCGGCAAGCAGGAAACTTAAACTGATGATACGCAGCGCAGGGACACCGATGGAGAGCATTGTGTCGGAAGCCTGAAACATGGAGAGAAGCTGCTTTGGAAAGAGCTGGAATAAAAGCAGGCCGACTGCCATGATGCTGACTGCATAAGCGACACAGTGTTTTAAAGTTTTTGTGACACGCTCTTTGTTTCCGGCACCGTAGTTGTATGCCATAACCGGGATGACACCGTTGTTTAAACCAAAAGCCGGCATAAATACGAAGCTCTGCAGTTTAAAGTAAACGCCGAACACCGCGGTTGCAGTGGAGGAAAACGCGATCAGGATACGGTTCATACCGTAGTTCATCACGGAACCGATCGCCTGCATTACAATAGAGGGAACACCGATCACGTAAATCTGTCCGATAATATTTTTGTCCGGGCGAAAATGGTGCAGGTCAATCTGTACTTCCTTATTTTTTGTATGGTTTAAAACAACTGCCAGAATACCGGCAATCATCTGTCCGATGACGGTTGCAGCAGCAGCACCGGAAATGCCCATTTTCGGGAGACCAAACAGACCAAAGATGAGAACCGGATCGAGAGCGATATTGATGATCGCACCGACACCCTGTGTATACATGGTATAAATGGTTTTTCCGGTTGCCTGCAGCATACGCTCAAACATAAGCTGCGTAAAAATACCGAAAGAAAGACAGCAGCAGATCGTCAGATACTGTTTTCCATAAACGATGATCTCTTCAATATCTGTCTGGCTGCGGAAAAACGGTTCTGCAAAAAACAGACCGATGATCAGAAAGAGCAGATAGCTGACAAGAATTAAAAATACAGCATTTTCTGCGACCTTATTTACTTTTTCGGTATCCTTTTCTCCCAGGGAGCGCGCTAAAAGCGCATTTACGCCGACGGCAGTTCCGACACCGACAGCAATCATAAGGTTCTGGATCGGGAAAGCCATAGACACTGCGGTCAGGGCATTTTCGCTGATCATGGCAACAAAAATACTGTCGACAATATTATAGAGCGCCTGAACGAGCATGGAGATCATGATCGGCAGGGACATTGAGATAATGAGTTTGTCAATCGGCATGACGCCCATTTTATTTTCTTCCATAAATCCTCCTTTGTTTAACCTTTGTGTAAAAAATTCCATAATTTACTCCCGGAAAATAAAAACTTCCGGGAGCACTACCTTTCTATATTAGCATTCCTTTTATCCGAATACAAGGTACAACTTCATCAAATCTTAATGTTTTGACTGATTGGAAATTCATAATTATTCCGTTACAATAAAAGCATGATCATAAAGAGACAGGTTTATGTAAAAATCTATCAAAAACCTGCGGAAAAGGGGAAAACATGTACAGTATACTGGTGTGCGATGATGAGAAAGACATTGTTTCAGCATTAAAAATCTATCTGATGGCGGACGGTTATCAGGTATTTGAGGCATATAACGGAAAAGAGGCGCTTGAGGTGTTAAAGGAACAGGATATTCATCTGGTACTGATGGATATTATGATGCCGGAGATGGATGGGATTGCAGCGATGGTGAAAATCCGTGAGACGAGCAATGTTCCGGTTATTTTACTGACAGCAAAAAGTGAGGATACGGATAAAGTGTTAGGGCTGACCGTCGGGGCGGACGATTATATCACCAAACCGTTTAATCCGATTGAAGTGCAGGCGCGCGTCAAATCACAGCTCAGACGCTATATGCAGCTCGGAGGCGGAGATATCAGAAAAGATGTTCTCTCGATCGGCG
>ENA-OPSK01002719-OPSK01002719.1-human-gut-metagenome-genome-assembly--contig:-NODE-2719-length-10011-cov-7.281338_pt1 | contig 10011 bp, 7 predicted proteins | sample MGYA00241807_ERZ501905 | MGnify/ENA primary metagenome ERZ501905 (study PRJEB25962, sample SAMEA2042111) | human gut metagenome | biome: human gut; feature: human-associated habitat; material: faeces...
CCAGCCGCTCCAGGTCGCTGTCGCTGCAAAGGGCCACACTGACAGCGGGATTCCGCGGACTTTCTCCGGCGAGATAGGCACGGTTGAAGGTTTCCATGATTTCGGAGTCGAGTCCATATCCTTTGCCGAAGCGGTTCCACGAGTCAGAGCCGTCGGTATATGCTTTAGTGACGGGATAGAACAGAATCAGGGCGTTAAGCAATCCCTTGCATTCCGGCGCGAGGGCTGTGGCGATGGCGAGGTTTCCGCCCGAGCTGTCGCCCCCGATAGCGATGTGGTCCGGGTCGATTCCGAGTGAATCGCAACGCGAACTGACAAACTGCAGGCTTTCGATGCAGTCGTTCAGCCCGGCCGGAAACGGGTTTTCGGGAGCAAGCCTGTAGTCGACGGCTATAACCTTGATATTTCCGCCCGAGGCGACGGCGCCGCAGAAGCGCGCGCAGCTGTTGAGGCTTCCGAAAGTCCATCCGCCGCCATGGAGGTATATCAGCGCCGGCAATGGCTTTCTGCCGGCTGTTTTCGGCTCATAGATTCTCAGACGGTCGGTCATCTGCCTGACTTCGACATTCTCCGGCAGCGGCGGAGGCGTATTCCGTGAGTTCCTGACAGCCTCAAGGTCAGAAAGATTTCCGCCGATGGCTTTGATTATTGCCTCAGACTGGATATGCTGTAGATTTTCCGGCATATTGCTCAGAAAGGCTGCGGCCTCGTTCTTCATAATGAGGTCGTCTGACTCTCCGGCCCGGAGCGCCGGGGAGGATGAAGCGAGGATTGTCGCGGAAAGCAGGATATGGACGAATTTCATGTCGGGTTCTGTTATTATGCCCGCAAAGATATGGAAAAAAATGACAGCGGGATGAGTCAGAGGCTCATCCCGCTGCAAAAACATGTCAGGAGTTGTTAATTCTTGAATATGAGATCGTCGTTGGCTTCGTCGATAATGATCGGGTGGTCTTTGTCGACTTTCTGGGCCAGGATGTCTTTCGACAGACGGTTGAGGACAAGGCGGTGGATGACACGCTTGACGGGACGTGCGCCGAACTCGGGATCGTAGCCTTCCTTGGCGAGCAGTTTCAGGGCTGCCGGAGTGACTTCGAGGGTGACACCGTTTTTAGCGAGCATTTTCTTGACGGAATTGATCTGCAGCCCGACGATCTCTTCGATCTCACGCTCGTTTAGCGGAGTGAACATGATAGTTTCGTCGATACGGTTGAGGAACTCCGGCCTGATCGTCTGTTTGAGCATCTCAAGCACTTCGCCTTTGGTCTTCTCGACAACCTCGTCGTGGTTTTCGGGCGTCATCCTGGCAAAGTTTTCGCGGATGACGTTGCTGCCCATGTTCGAGGTCATGATGATAATCGTGTTCTTGAAGTTGACCATACGGCCTTTGTTGTCGGTCAGACGTCCGTCGTCGAGCACCTGAAGCAGAATGTTGAACACGTCGGGGTGGGCCTTCTCGATTTCGTCGAACAGCACGACGGAGTAGGGCTTGCGGCGCACGGCCTCGGTCAGCTGACCACCCTCGTCGTATCCGACATATCCCGGAGGCGCTCCGACAAGGCGCGACACGGTGTGCTTCTCCTGATATTCGCTCATGTCGATACGGGTCATCATGTTTTCGTCGTCGAAGAGGTATTCGGCCAGAGCCTTGGCGAGCTCGGTCTTGCCGACACCGGTTGTTCCGAGGAAGATGAAAGAGCCTATCGGGCGGCGCGGATCGTTGAGGCCCGCACGCGAGCGGCGGACGGCGTCGGCGATCGCGGCAATGGCTTCCTGCTGTCCGATAACGCGCTTGTGGAGCTCGTCTTCGAGATGGAGCAGCTTGTCTTTTTCGCTCTGAACCATCTTGTTGACGGGGATGCCTGTCCATCGCGATACGATGTCGGCGATGTCTTCCGAGTCGACCTCTTCCTTGATGAGGGCCTTGTCGCCCTGCATCATCCTGAGCTGCTCCTGAATGTCGGCGTTCTCCTTCTCTTTCGACTGGATGCTGCTGTAGCGGATTTCGGCGACCTTGGCGTAGTCTCCTTCGCGTTCGGCGCGTTCAGCTTCGAAGTTGAGCTGCTCGATGTCGATCTTGTTCTGCTGAATCTTGTCGATAAGCCCCTTCTGGGCTTTCCATTCCGAAGTATACTGCTTCTCTTCCTCGCGCATGTCGGCCAGCTCGCGCTCTATCTCATTGAGCTTGACGGAGTCGCCCTCGCGCTTGATGGCCTCGCGCTCGATCTCTTTCTGGGCGATCAGGCGGGTTATCTCGTCGAGAGCCTGAGGCACGCTGTCCATCTCAAGGCGCAGCTTCGAGGCGGCCTCGTCGATGAGGTCGATAGCCTTGTCGGGGAGAAAGCGGTCGGTTATATATCGCTCGGAGAGGGTAACGGCAGCGATAATCGCTTCGTCGCGGATGCGCACTTTGTGGTGGTTCTCGTAGCGCTCTTTAAGTCCGCGCAGAATTGCGATGGCGCTGGCCTCGTCGGGCTCGTTGACCATCACTTTCTGGAAACGGCGCTCGAGAGCTTTGTCTTTTTCGAAATATTTCTGGTATTCATCGAGAGTGGTGGCGCCTATCGAGCGGAGCTCGCCGCGGGCCAGAGCCGGTTTGAGGATATTGGCCGCGTCCATGGCGCCTTCCCCTTTGCCGGCGCCGACGAGGGTGTGGATCTCGTCGATGAAGAGAATGATTTCACCGTCGCTCTGGGTGACCTCGTTGACGATGGCTTTCAGACGTTCCTCGAACTCGCCTTTATATTTGGCGCCTGCGACCAGCGCGCCCATGTCGAGCGAGAAAATCTGCTTTGAGCGCAGGTTCTCGGGAACGTCGCCGCGCACAATGCGCTGCGCAAGCCCTTCGGCGATAGCGGTCTTACCTGTGCCCGGCTCGCCGATCAGCATCGGATTGTTCTTTGTGCGGCGGCTCAGAATCTGGAGCACACGGCGAATCTCGTCGTCGCGTCCGATAACGGGGTCGAGTTTGCCCTGCCGGGCACGCTCGTTGAGATTGATGGCATATTTCGAGAGAGGGTCGTAGGAGTCTTCGGCGCTCTGGTCAGAGGCTGTCTTCCCTTTGCGCATCTCGTCAATGGCTGCCTGCATTTCGCGGGCGTTCAGTCCGGCGTCTTTCAGGATTGTCGACGCCGGAGAGTTGATCTCGAAGATTGCCATGAGCATGGCTTCGAGCGTTACGTAGCGGTCGCCCATCTTTTTGGCGATGTCGAGCGATTTCTGAAGCACGTCGTTGGCCGTGCGGCTCAGATAGGGCTCGGCTCCGCTCACTTTCGGCAGCGATGCGATTTCGCTGTCGATGGCATGGTTGACCATGGCTGTATTGGCGCCGACTTTTGCAAAAATGAAATTTATGAGTGACTCTCCCTCGCTCATAACTCCTTTCAGGAGATGGACAGGCTCGACAGCCTGCTGGCCGGCGGAACGCGTCAGTTCGACAGCCTTCTGGATCGCCTCCTGAGATTTAATAGTGAAATTGTTGAAATTCATATCGCTGAATTACTTATTTTTCTTTCACTATTGAAACAAATGTCGTGCCAATAAAGTTTTCACGCCTTTTTGGCAGATTCGGAAAATCCCGGGCTCAGACGGCGGCAGTTATCTGCTGACGCGGACAAGGCTCATGAAGTTGTTGTTTATCGACCCTTCCCCCGTAGTGCTTCTGTCGAAATAAAGGTTCTCGTCTTTCTTGGTGAATTCAAACGTGAAGTTGTTGCAGCTGACGCTGACGGTGGTTCCGTCGATAGTGTCACCGATCTTATATGTTCCCTTTACCTTTACGGGTTCGGCGTAGGCGCGATACCAGTCGGAAGTGCAGTAGCAGATTCCGTTGCGCTTAAATTCTATCGTCATGTCGGTTCCGAGACCTGCCGCGTTGCCGCATCCGCTGTAGGTCTGCCCCACGAGCAGATAGTTCTTTACGCTGTCGTCGCCGAGAAGCAGCTCGTCGGCCCGTGTGTCAAAGGCGTGGAAAAGGCATATTGCCAGCACTGAGATCCAGGTAATAAGTTTCATGTCGTTAGATGGTTAAGGTTGCTTTTCAGCTGTAAAATTAATAAATCCAATCGACAAAACCGACATATCAGAACCGATCATGATGGAAAAAAGCGGCGCCCCGCGGCGCGATGGCTGCGGGGCGCGGTATGCGGTTTCGGGTTTCGGCTCAGGCCTGGGGCTCTTCAACGCCGGCGAGTTCGGGGTCGATCATTATTCGGCCGCAGTATTCGCAGACGATGACTTTCTTGCGCATCTTTATCTCGGCCTGTTTCTGAGGCGGAATGCGGTTGAAGCATCCGCCGCAGGCGCTGCGCTGGATATAGACGATGCCGAGACCGTTGCGGGCGTTCTTGCGGATGCGTTTGAAAGCTGTCAGTGTGCGCGCGTCGATCTTGGTCTCGAGTTCTTTGGCCTTGGTGCGAAGGAGTTCTTCGTCCTGACGGGTTTCGCTGACGATCTCGTCGAGCTCGGTCTTCTTCTCGCCGAGAACGTGCTCACGGTCGGCGAGAGTTTCTTCGGTGGCGGCGATTTCTGTAGTCTTGGCGTCGATCAGACGGGCGTTCTCGTTGAGGTGTTTCTCGCTGAGCTCGATTTCGAGCGTCTGATACTCGATTTCTTTGCTGAGCAGGTCGAATTCGCGGTTGTTGCGCACGTTGTCGAGCTGTTCGCGGTATTTGGCGATCTTTGTCTGCGATTCGTTGATCTTCTCTTTCTCGGCAGCGGTTTTCTGCTTCAGATCGGCGATTTCGCGGCGGTAGTTCTCGATTCGGGTGTGGAGACCTTCGATATTGTCTTCGAGGTCGCGCACTTCGAGGGGAAGCTCGCCGCGGATTGTCTTGATGCGGTCGATCTGCGAAAGGATTGTCTGAAGCTCATAGAGCGATTTAAGACGCTGTTCTACGCTGAGGGTTTCGGGCTTTTGGGTTTCGGTAGCCATATCTGTTGTTGTTGATTACATATAAACGATGGGCGACTGTTCGGTTTCGCTCATACAGGCTGCAAAGTTAGGAAATTTTTTCGTAATAACCTCACAGAGCAAGCTTTTGGCACACTGTTCGGTGGAGTAGTGGGAGAGATCGACAAGAAATATGTCGTCGGCCCGGTCGACAAACGTGTGGTGTTTGATGTCGGAGGTAATGTAGGCCTGTGCTCCGGCATCGACGGCGTTGTCGATGAAGTCGTCACCTGCTCCAGTGGTTATTGCCACGCGGCTTATTCCGGTTGCGCCTGACGGGCGCGAACAGCGGGCCGTCGAGGTGTTGCAGGCTTTCTTTGCTTCGGCGACGAGAGTTTCGGGTGTCAGTTGGGCTTCAGTGTCGCCGACAATGCCGAATCCGGCTTCGGGGAAGCGTGGATCGGGAGCCAGCACTTCGACATTGCGGAGGTTCAGTGTCTTGGCGACGGCCCATGATAGCCCTCCGCGGCAGCTGTCGAGCGGGGTGTGGCACGAGTATATCGCCACGCCTTCGAGCAGTGCGAGCATTGCCGCGCGCTCAACGCGCGATGATCCGCAGAGATGTTTCAGACCGTGGAACAGGAGCGGATGGTGGGCCACAATGAGATTGCAGCCGCGCTGCCGGGCTTCGGCCACGATCTCTTCGGTGACATCTACGCAGGTAAGAACGCCCTTACATTCCCGGGTGCCGTCGGGGCGCACCTGCCACCCCGAGTTGTCCCACTTTTCCTGAAGGGAGAGCGGGGCGAACTCTTCGATGGCTGCGGCTATGTCGTTGAGGGTCGGAGTCATTCTTTGTCGAGCGGACGGAGGTCGATGTGAAGCTCGTCGAGCTGGCTCTGATCTATTTCAGAGGGGGCGTCGATCATCATGTCGCGGCCCGAATTGTTCTTCGGGAAGGCGATGGTGTCGCGTATGCTGTCGAGTCCGGCGAGAATCGACACCCAGCGGTCGAAACCGAAGGCGAGGCCTCCGTGAGGGGGTGCGCCATATTTGAAGGCGTTCATCAGGAAGCCGAATTTATATTGCGCCTCTTCTTCGCTGAGGCCGAGCAGGCGGAACATTTTGTCCTGAAGCTTCGAATCGTGGATACGAATTGAGCCGCCGCCGAGTTCGGTTCCGTTGACAACCATGTCGTAGGCTGTGGCGCGCACGCTGCCGGTGTCGCTGTCGAGCTTGTCGATGTCGTCGGGGTTGGGCGAGGTGAAGGGGTGATGCATGGCGTAGTAGCGCTGCGTTTCGTCGTCCCATTCGAACAGCGGGAAGTCGATGACCCAGAGGCATGAGAATTTCTGCGGGTCGCGCAGTCCGAGACGCGATCCCATCTCAAGGCGCAGCTCGCCGAGAGCCTTGCGGGTCTTGGCGGTGTCGCCGGCGAGAATGAGCATGAGGTCGCCTGGATTCATGGCGGCGCGCTCGGCCCATGCGGCAAGCTGTTCGTCGGTGAAGAACTTTCCGACAGAGCTCTTGAACGAGCCGTCGGCCTCGCGTTTGACCCACATCATGCCCTTGGCGCCGATCTGCGGGCGCTTGACCCATTCGGTCAGCTGGTCGAGCTGCTTGCGGGTATATCCGGCGCATCCCGGGGCCACGATGGCTCCGACATACTGGGCGTCGTCCATGACGGCGAAGCCGCTCCCTTCGGTGAGGTCTTTGAGTTCGACAAAAGTCATTCCGAAGCGGGTGTCGGGCTTGTCGGAACCGTAAAGACGCATGGCGTCGGCCCACGTCATGCGCGGGAACGGGTCGGTGAAGTCGATGTCTTTGACATACTTGAATATATGTTTGACAAGACCCTCGAACATCTGAAGAACGTCTTCCTGCTCGACGAACGACATCTCGCAGTCGATCTGGGTGAACTCGGGCTGGCGGTCGGCGCGCAGATCCTCGTCGCGGAAACACTTGACGATCTGGAAATAACGGTCGAAGCCGCTGACCATCAGAAGCTGCTTGAAGGTCTGGGGGGACTGGGGCAGGGCATAGAACTGGCCCGGATTCATGCGCGAGGGAACGACGAAGTCGCGTGCGCCCTCGGGGGTCGACTTGATGAGCACCGGGGTCTCGACTTCGAGGAAGCCTTTTGAGTCGAGATAGCGCCTGATCTCGAAGGCCATGCGGTGGCGTAGCTCGAGATTGCGGCGGACGGCGCCGCGGCGCAGGTCGAGGTAGCGGTATTTCATGCGGAGGTCGTCGCCGCCGTCAGTGTCGTCTTCGATGGTGAAAGGGGGGACGTCGCTGACATTCAGAACCTTGAGGCTGTCGGCGATGATCTCGATGTCGCCGGTGGGAATTTTGGGATTTTTCGACGAGCGTTCGGCTACAGTTCCAGTGACCTGAACGACAAACTCGCGCCCGAGGCGGTCGGCTTCGTCGTGGAGAGCGGCGTCTTTCTCGTTGTTGAAGACAACCTGTGTTATTCCGTAGCGGTCGCGGAGGTCTATGAAGGTCATTCCTCCCATCTTTCGGGAGCGCTGGACCCAACCGGCGAGGGTCACGCGGTTTCCGGCGTCGCTCAGACGCAGTTCGCCGCATGTGTTAGTTCGATACATAGCGATATATGACGATGAAAAATGGTTTGTTATTCTAACCCGCAAAGATAGCAATTTTCGGCGAGTTGTGCAATAACCGTTTCCGGGGCGCAGCAGCTGGCGATAAAAGCGGGGCGGCAACGCTCCCTGATGGGGAATGTTGCCGCCCTGGTGGGGTTGTTGCCGGCCTGAGGGTCACATGTCTTCGGTCGGGTCGAAGCTTTCGATGGCCGAGATGTCGAGCTCGTCGTCGTTATAGTCTGTCGAGCCGTAGAAATCCTCGTCCATGTCGTCGATGGGGGCGGCGGTTTTTTTGTCGGCTTTCTCGCTGAGGTCGGCGAACGATTTCAGGTCGGTGTGTTCTGCGGGAGGATTGCCTTCAGAACGCGACACTACCGGATCCATCAGATGGCTTCCGGGCTCGGTGGCCTTGAGCTCAATGAAAAACGAGCGGTCAGTCAGGTAGTCGAAGGTGAAAATCAGGCGCTGCCCTTCGTCTTCGATGAAATCGGTCAACGGCGTTTCGTCCATAAGGTAGAAGTCTTTGTCGGCGTCGATATTCATGTCTTCGAGGGTTATTTCCTGCTCCTTTTCCCAGTTGTTGTCACAGATGAAGAAAGAAGACAGTTGGCTTTTGTCGTAACCCACGCTGTCGAGAATGGCGTTGCGCAGGATAAGAAAGCTGGCGTCGGCGTCGATTTTAATTTCACGCATGAAGTTGTCGACTTCATCGGATACGAGCCTGAAAGTGTAGATCATTGTTCGGTGTTTACGTTAGAAGGTATGAAAGGGAGAGAATATTCGCGTGCAGATTTATTTTCAGAGATATTGGGCGTAGTCGACGTTGCGCATGTCGCCGCTGCGGTTGAACTCGTTGTGGAATGCCAGGGCGGCTTCGAGACGGTGGGGTGTCTGGCCCGGACGTCCGATCTTGAGGTATTCGCGCAGCAGGTCGCGGTACATCGGGTGAGCGGCGTGTTCGATGATCTCGTGGGCGCGCTCTACGGGGTCTTTTCCGCGGAGGTCGGCGACACCCTGATCGGTGATGATGATGTCGACTGAATGTTCAGAATGGTCGACATGGCTGACCATGGGAACGATGTTCGAGATCTTGCCCTCTTTCGTTATCGAGGGGCACGAGAAGATCGAGATATAGCCGTTGCGGGTGAAGTCGCCCGAGCCGCCGATGCCGTTCATCATCTTGATTCCGGTGATGTGGGTCGAGTTGACGTTGCCGAAGATGTCGGCCTCGATGGCTGTGTTCATCGAGATGATGCCCAGACGGCGTGCGATTTCCGGAGAGTTGGAGATTTCGGCCGGACGGATGATGACTTTGTCGCGGAAGAAGTCGATGTTGTTGAAGAATTCTTCTTCGGTCTTGTTGCTCAGCGTCAGGGCGCAGGTCGAGCCGAAGCGGCATTTGCCCTGCTTCATCAGCTCGATGACTGAATCCTGAATAACTTCGGTATACATTTCGAAGGCCGGAATGATAGTGGAGTCGGCCAGACCGAAGAGAACTGCGTTGGCTACGTTACCTACGCCGCTCTGAATCGGCAGGAATGTCTTCGGAATGCGGCCCTGCTTGACTTCGTTCTCAAGGAACTCGCAGACGTTGTGGCCGATGCGGGCGGTAGTCTCGTCGGGAGCGGTGAACGACTTGGCATTGTCGTAGTCGTCGCTGTGGACAACGCCGACGATCTTCTTGGGGTCGACCTGAAGAGTTGTCGAGCCGATGCGGTCCGATGGTTTGTAAATCGGAATCTCGCGGCGATAGGGAGGATCGAGCGGCATATATATGTCGTGGACGCCGTTGAGGCCGGCGGGCAGTTTCTCGTTTTTCTCAATAATGATTTTCTTTGCCAGTTTGGCATAGGTCGGAATGTTGCCGACTCCCATTCCGAGAACAAGTTCGCCGTTGTCCTTGATGTCGGCGACCTCGATGATGGCTGTGTCGATTTCGCCGAAGAAGCCATAGCGGACTTTCTGGGCCATCTCGCTCAGGTGGAGGTCGCAGTAGTGGGTGTCGTGGGCGTTGATGCGCTTGCGCAGGTCGGGAATGTTCTGATAGGGCGCGCGGCGGTTGATGGCGTTGGCGCGGGCCAGAACGCCGTCGGCGCGGTCAGAGGTTGATGCGCCCGTGTAGAGGTTGATTTTGAACGGGCGTCCGGCCTCGTGCTCTTCGATGGCACGTTCGGCGATAGCTTCGGGCACTTCTTTAGGCGCGCCCGGAGGTGTGAACCCCGAGAAGCCTACGTTGTCACCATTATTAATAAGGTTTGCCGCTTCGCGGCGTGTGATAACAGGAAACTTCATTGGTTTTAGGTTTTGTTACACTTGTGTCTGTCGATGGTATTTCTATCGTTTTTTGTAATTTTGCGGCAAATATAGTCAATATTCATTTTCCCGACAAGATTTTTTTTGTCACAAGATTGCTCATGAAAGAAATAAACGGGCCCCGGAAGCTCTATATAGAGACTTACGGCTGTCAGATGAATGTCGCTGACAGCGAAGTCGTTGCCGCCGTAATGGCTA
>ENA-OPSK01002721-OPSK01002721.1-human-gut-metagenome-genome-assembly--contig:-NODE-2721-length-10004-cov-2.839984_pt1 | contig 10004 bp, 10 predicted proteins | sample MGYA00241807_ERZ501905 | MGnify/ENA primary metagenome ERZ501905 (study PRJEB25962, sample SAMEA2042111) | human gut metagenome | biome: human gut; feature: human-associated habitat; material: faeces...
AATGCCGGCAATTTTATGCGGCTTATGATCAACAGACTGAATAAGGAAGGACACAGGGTCTTTGTGCTGACAGAAGAACCAAAGAAGGGATACAGCCTGAAGAAAGTATTTGAAGTGTATCATTTTTCGTATGAGGATGCCTGTGTGCGGGAGGTATTAGAGAGTATTATGCCACAGGTAGTAGTTTTTCTGGGGGCATATGACCATAATTTTTCCTGGAACAGGGTGGAAAACACAGCGGCGTCCTATGCAGCGGGACTTACGAATATACTGATGAATTATACCGCTTTAAAGAAAGGCAGGTTTGTCTATCTTTCTTCGGAGAGTGTTTTTGGCGGTGGAAGCGCACAGTTTATGACAGAGGATGATCCTACCGGGGCATACAGCAAGAAAGGCCAGGCGATCGCTATCGGAGAAGATATCTGTAAAAATTATGCAAGGATGGGGAATGATGTTGTGATTCTCCGCCTCGATCATTTGTATGGGGAAATACGAAAGAAAGAGGATACAGATACGATCTGTGCGGATATGTGCCTCGAAGCAGTCCAGACCGGAGAGATCATTGCGTCGCAGAATGAAAAAATAATGCTTCTGCATGAGGCGGATGCGGTGGAGTTTATCTACCAGATAATGGTGGCAAAAGACCATAAACATACCCTTTATCAGTTATCTTCCGGGGAGAAAATGTCACGGTATGAGCTTGCCCAGGCTGTTGCCGCAGGAATGGAGAATGAGGTCAGTATCGTAGAAGAGGAAAACAAAAAATACCGGGAAGTTATGCTTTCCGGTAAAAGATACGATGAAGAATTTGGAAGCCGTGTGCTTCATCATGCAGAAACAGATGTGGAAAAGATTGCGGCTTATTTCAGCAGACATGTATCTGAATTTACAGATGCAGGGCAGAAAAAGGGACATCTGTTTCGAAGATTAGGCAGCAGGACAAAGGAAATCATAACGAATCTGATTCCTTTTATGGAAAACCTGATTTGTTTTATTCCGTTTTTCATGTTGAATAACCGTGCAGTCGGAAGTGAATACTTTCAGAATATTGATTTTTATCTTCTGTATGTGCTGTTGTTTGCACTTGTATACGGGCAGCAGCAGGCAACATTTTCTGCATTGCTTGCCGTGGCAGGGTACTGTTTCCGGCAGATGTACCACAGAAGCGGATTTGATGTTATGCTTGACTATAATACCTATGTCTGGATCGCACAGCTTTTGATCTTAGGTCTGGCAGTGGGATATCTGAGAGACCAGCTTCGTGCAATGAGGGAGGAACAGCGGCATGAAGTATCATACTTAACCAAGCAGTTAGATGATATTTCGGATATCAATGTCAGCAATGTCAGGGTAAAAGAAATTCTCGCAAACCAGATCGTAAACCAGAATGACAGTTTTGGAAAATTATATGAGATCACATCCAGTTTAGAGCAGTATGAACCCTGTGAGGTACTTTTTTATGCGGCGGAAGTACTTGCAAAACTGATGGGAAGCAAAGATGTGGCAATCTATACGGTGGCAAACCGTTCCTATGCACGTCTTTTTTCTGCAACATCGGAGAAAGCACGCAGCCTCGGTAATTCAATCAATTACAGCGAGATGGATGCCATGTATACGGTGCTTGCCGGGAAGAAAGTTTATATTAATAAAAATATGGATGAAAGATATCCGCTTATGGCAAATGCCATTTATTCGGAAGATGAGATGCAGCTGATTCTGATGATCTGGGGAATTCCGTGGGAGCGGATGACGTTAGGACAGGCGAATATGCTGACGGTTATCGGTTATCTGATTCAGAATGCGGTGGTGCGTGCAAACCGTTATATTTCTGCCTTAGAGCAGCAGCGTTACATAAAAGGAACGAATATATTAGAACCGGAAGCCTTTTTAGCACTTGTAAAGGCGTATTTAAATGCGCGTGATAAAGGATTGACACAGTGTGCACTGCTTTCCGTGGATACAAAGGAAAATGACCGTGATGAGGTCGGGAAAAGGCTTATCAAACTCCTTAGACAAAGCGATTATGTCGGTGAACTTGAAGGTGGAAAAATGTATGCGCTTCTTGCAAATACCAGTGCAAAAGATGCAACCATGGTAAGAGAAAGATTTGAAAAAGAGGGTGTGTCCTGCCAGATACAGGAGGATGTATTTGTATGACGGTTGTGGAAAAGAGATTTTGTATCGTTCTTCTGATCAATACGGCTGTTGCTGTTTTATATGTGATAGGAAACAGCAGGATCAGGCAGAAAGAAAAAAATACAGATATTCTGATGAAGGGGATCATGATGTTTCTCTGCCCGGTAGTAGGACCGTTGTTTTTTTTGGCGGGACTGGTGTTTAACAAGGTTTTTTTCCGGCAGAACGTGGATCTTGAGGATGTTATTTTCAGCAAGGAGCGTGTAAAGACACATCTTCGGGCAGATGAGGAAAGGGAAGGAAATTTAGTACCGATTGAGGAGGCTCTTGCGATCAGCGACAAAGACAGTTTAAGAACGCTGGTCATGAATGTGGTCCGTGGGGATGTACAGAATTCTCTGGCATCCATCTCGCTTGCGTTAAACAGTGAGGACACGGAAACATCACATTATGCCGCTACAGTATTAAGGGATGCATTGAATGATTTCAGAAAGCGTGCACAGGAACTTTACCTTCAGATGAAACAGGAGGGAGTTGATGCGGCAGAAGCAGCCTGTATCCTGATTGAGTATATGCATGGGGTATTGATCCAGGAGGTGTTTCATGAAAAGGAACAGCAGACCTACATCGATATGATGGAGGAGGCATGTAATTTTCTGGATGAAAAATACCAGGAGAAACTGCAGGCTTCCTATATTGAGGGACTTTGCGTTCTGCTTCTTAAGATAAAGGATTTTAAGCGCATGAAATATTGGTGCGATAAGAGCAGGGAACTCTATCCGGCAGAATTATCTACCTATACCTGTTATTTAAAACTTTATTTTACAGAGGGAAACAAAAAACATTTTTTTGATGAATTGGAAAAATTAAAAAATTCAGATATTGTGATCGACAGGGAAACATTGGAATTAATTCGTATTTTTAGCTAAAGGAGGTGATGGCAGTGTCGATGAAAGTCCTGACTGTGTTACAGTTTATCAGCATTTTCACAATTTATACGGGACTTTTTATCGCAGTTCCGGCACTGCTTCTGCACCGCAGGTTAAAAGATGAAATATTTAGTGTACGGTTTTTCTTTTATATCGTATTAGGTCATTTCTATCTGATCAATCTGGTATTATTTCTTCAGTTGCTTCATATTTCAGGCAGATTTACGCTGATTTTGGGCAGTGCACTTCCAGTCGTTATATCCTTGGTACATACGAAAAGAGTTTCACCTAAAAAAATCGGACATATCATAGGAAACAGAACATCCCATGTGATCCGGGAGACGCTTGGCATTAAATTACTTCTTCTGGAGATTGTACAGTGGATTGGCAGAAAAATTAAGAAACTGTGTGGCAGAATGTGTGGGCTGATCATCAGGCATTTTGCAGATGGAGTGCTGTTTGTTGTATTTACTGCAACGGTTCTGGTAATGTATGGAACCAATATGATAAATACATACGGTTATTGTGCATCCGATATACCGGTACACAATTACTGGATCAATGCGATGGGGCAGAATGATGTGTTTGTAGCTGGAATTTATCCATTTGGATTCCACTGCGTAATTTATTATATCCATACGGTAACAGGGATTGAAACGTATGTGCTGCTTCGGCTTTTTTATGTGGTGCAGGTCTTATATATCCATTATGCACTTCTGGCATTTTTGAAAGCGTCATAGCCGCAGATTTTTCTATCTCTCCGTCCTTAAATTTCTCCATAGCTTCTGGTGACAGATTATTAGAAATCTGTTTGTACTCTTGAATGGTGGAACGTGCAATCCCCATTTTGCGGGATAATCGCTCTACCATTCGTCCTTTTTGTAAGGATTCTGGAAATTCCTCTGGATGTTCTTTTAACAGCTTTTCTGTTGTCAGAATCTCATGCATCAGTTCATAAGCTTTTTTAGTATGATAACCATTAGATGCTACCACCTGAAATTCTTCCTGTACCGAACTAAGATTACTTACCACACATGGCAGAAAAGAAAATTGCTTCAAGCCTCTTTCTTCTACCAGTAACTTACAGGCTTTGCATCTTTTATGCCCTGCGATGATTCGGTACTCATCTGTATCCAGTTTGGATACAGACAGATTTTGAATCACCTCGCCAGCAGCTTCAATCAGATCCGCCAGTGCTTCAATTTCTTCTTTGTCTCTTTCAGGACAATACTGCCCCGGATTTTCTTTTAATTTTGTATAATGAATCCACTTAATCATCCTTCGTGGATGCTGTTCTTCTTTCTTTATATCCTCTTTATTATTAAATACGTTTCCAAGCCTTGCCATAACAGATACCTCCTAGTCCTCAAGAAGTTCATCTACCAGATCCACAAAATCCTGTGCTACATTACTTCCACCACGATGTTTTGCTACTGGTTTATAGAGAGATAATGCGTTATCAACAATCGCTGTCCGGCTGATACATGATTGCAGAAATGGATAATCATGTTTTCCAAGCAGGTCGGCAGAAGATACTTTCTGTGCTTTGACATTTGCCACCATGTTCGCAAATACCTTCCATTCCAGTTCCGGATTTTTTTCTTTCAGTTCATGGTATGCGTCCTCCACCATTGCGAGGTTATCACGGCAAAAGTTATCAAATTTCACAGGTGTTAAAAGGACATCTGCGGCATATAATGCGTTTTTCGTCAATACATCGAATACAGGACGGGTATCAATCAGGCAGACATCATATTCCTTCTTAATGTATCCCAATGCCTCTTTTAAACTCCATGGTGATTTCTGTTCCAATGTCTTAATGGAGCCTTTAATAATATCAATATCTTCATACTTAGTACGATAGATTGCACTATTGATATGTTCAGGGGCTTCAAGAACGTCTTTAATTGTTTTATTATATTCGTTTACTTTTGCAAAAAAACGGGTGCAGTTACACTGTGGGTCAAGGTCGATCACTAATGTTCTTCCTCCCATTTCTGCATAGGTATACGCTAAATTTACAGTCGTAGTGGTTTTTCCAACGCCACCTTTAAGATTTCCAATTACATATACTTTCATTTTCATTCCTCCTGAGATAAACTCAAACTCTTTTGTTACTGATTTTCATTTTCTAACCCAAAAGAAAGTTGTTTATATGGCGAACTATCAGGAGTTACGGCTTTATTCTTCCTTACTTTTTTTTGTGATAGCGACATTTTTAAAAGATTATCATTTGAATACTTGCTCTCATACATTACCTTTATGTTATTTAAGCTTTTATTCACTAATCGGAAAAAGGTACGGGACGTTTCTCCTGTTCTTGCTATGTAATCTGTCATTACTTCTTTAGACGAGTGATGTTCCACATAGATTTTTGTGACAACCTCATAACAATCTTCTGAAATAAGCTGATAACACAGCCATACTCTGCGAATTTTTTCATCCTTTTTCATCAGAGACTCAATTTCATAAGAAATCTCCCGATACCATCTTTTTAGAATACATTCATGTCGGATAATAATATCTGAAAGGTCTTTCTTACTTCCTCCTTTTGTTCCCATCTCAGATATTTCTGTTTTTTTGATAGATACAGTCTCTATCAGATTATCTGTGTCCATCAGGTCATCGTACAAATCAGAAATATGATTTCTAATCTGCTTCTTCAATCCCTTGTAATTCGATAAGATTGTTTTGATTTCTTCCAATGAAATTTCTGTCTCATTTGTCATGATTTTTCCAGCTCCGATTTTGTACAGTTTTTTGCCGTTAATCCGACTATTATTGCTATACAATGATATTTTTTTGCATCTACTTTAAAACCGTTTTCTCAAAAAGTCGCATAAACCCTTGATTTTGAGATAAAAAAAATTGCAACCAGAGATTACTTAAATCTCTTGTTGCAATTAAATATACACTCTTTAATGCCACGCTTTCGTTTTATCCGTCTGATCCGAGAAAGAGAAATCTAGATTTTCCAATAACAACGATGCCGCAATCTTTTTGCATTTCTTCTCTGACAGCTTACCTCCATCAAAGAGTGCTTCGATTGTTTGATCGGCATATTCTTTTGACGAAACAATCTCTCTGATGCAACGCACAAAATCGGTCTCACTCCCAAACCCGATGCCATGAAGAATATCAACATCAGGGGCATCTTCCGTCTGATTTGCCAGATTGTAAGCAAATACTGCAAGATTTCTGTAAACACGAAGGGCTGTAGCAGAAGGAAGATCAAGATGTTCAGCCCTTGCACCCATCCATTCCATAAACCGTTTATCACAGTCGTCAGAAGACCAAGTACGCACATTCTCCGGGAGGGAACAACCATTGTCCATTGTCCAGTCGAGATTCTTATCATGAGGCGATTTTCTCAGAGAGCCATACTTCGAATTATAAATAGATTTTAACGTTGCCGCTGATTTTCCGTCATGACCTTCCGCATTTCTCAAGAACACATATGCGTCAATCAGATCCTCCGCTGAATTATATCGGAATCCTCCATCTACATTAAATACTCTTAGTAAGAACCATTCCATTTCATTCAGTGTGAGACCAATAATATGTCCCAGTGACATAGCCTCTTCTTTGGTAAGCAAGGTTGTCTTCTTCTGATGATTCTGAAGAGCTTTTTGGACAAGTTTTAAATCAGATTTATAATCTGCACCAGATTGACGAGCGGCACGATCCATCATCAATTTCTCGTAAAGATCCAGCTCATCTTGTTCCATGACCGCAGCGTGCTCAATGGATATATCTTTAAATATTCCTACGCTCCCATCACTAAACTTAATCTCGAACCCCGTACTATTGTTACGTTCAATTTCTCGTGCATCTACAGCCTGCCCCTGAAAAATGCGCATCAATGCAAAGCGGCTCGAAAGTGAATATTCTGCAGCAATTGCTGTAAGTTTCTTCTTCCATTTTTCTGAGTCTGTGTCTACCGGCATGCTATCAATGTCATCCCAAATACTGTCAATCTCTGTGTCGATTAACGAAAAACACCTTTCTTTTGCCGCCTCTGTATAATTCATTTTCATCTGCTTCACCTCCGAGTATAGTTATTATTTATTTTATCACAGTTAGGTCGAAATGTCACTATGCAAGCCACTTATCCTTCGAATTTTCTGACATTTTCTTACAATCGATAGAGATAAATGTCGCATCGTCTGAAGGCCTGCTGTTACAAATCATTTCAGCAAGCTGTGACGCTTCTCCGCTTTCATTTAATATTCTGCGAATGCCTACACCAATATTTGTCCCTCTACAGATGGCCTCGGCACCATCAGTAAACATCACCACCTGGTTATAATTACTGATTTGACCAAAGCCGATTCTTAAGTGCAACAATGCACCTTCGGAAGTTGTCAGCCATGTATATTTACTCGTAATTCCGTTCTCAGGTGCACTAATTAAATTCAAAGATCCATCACTTCGTTTTCCCAAAATCCCACCATCACCCAAATGAATCGTCATATATTGCCCTGTCGCAGGATCAATACCCATAGCAAGAATTGTTGATGCAAATTCTGTTGTCTTAACCTGATTTTCCAGAGACAGATTTCCAAGTTTTTCTCTCACAATTCGAATAATCTCATACTGGATTTCATCTATGTGTCTATACTGAGATAAATCATGGATTTTTCTGTCCTGTATATACTCTCCAATGGCTTCCAATACTGTCTCCGCGCCTTGTCTGCAGTATCTTTTCCCTGATTGACCATCAGCGAGTCCATAAAATAAGAGTTGTGGTTTTTCACTGGTATAAATCACATCATCACTATCCATATTACGATTCAAGTGAGTAGTACCAATCTGCTTAAAACATTCTGCATAAGAAATCGGCTTGTTTTCTTCTGCTTTGTTCATTTCACTTATCGCATCCCTTCTCCATCAATTATAAGATTATTATATACGCCTCTCTCGTCACATCATTTTAGTCAGTTTTGATAATCCATTACAAAACGGCATTCCTGACAAGCGTATGTTCTCTTCTTTTTTCCTGTGAGTCCAAGTAATCCGCCAACTCTTTTTCCAAATATCAATGACCCGAATAATCCTTTTCCAAAAGAATACCCGGAATGGTAAACGTTGATACATCTCCAAGAGTGGCTTCCACACATTGGGCACCGATTCGATATTTTCATTCAACTCCTCCTCGTACAGCGTTCAGTGATACACTTTACATATATGACGTCACCATTTATACCCCAATTGGTAAAGCTGTTTCTCGGTTCTAAATACAGCAAATGAAAAAAGCAAGTATCTGCTTGCTAAGTTTAGCAAACCAGTAACATCGAGATATCGTATTCCACTTTTCAGCTCAACCATATTCCATGCATGCGGGCTGCCGTTTAATGTTCCAGTTATAATTGCGCAGGGAAGCTGTAGTCTCTGGCAAAAGAAAAGATATAATTTTGCAATAGCTTCACAAACGCCACTGCCTCTTAATACTGGTCCTGCGCAAGTGTGATCCCAAAATCCGCTGCCAGAATCAACATAAGTCGTTGCAGTGGCAATATTCCTCACAACATGATAATACTGCTGTTCTAAACTCATGCCAGGTTTTAATTTGTTTTGAAGTTCAGCAGCTCGAAATGAAAGTGTATTGGCTACGGAATCCGCGATGTCACTTTCAAGCAACATTTGAAAATCAATTCTTGTTCCAAACGTGAGAAAACTCTGGCAAAGCTGATAACGCCAGAAATCTACGAAAAACAGTTCTGGATGATCTAAGTGTACTGCTTTCACAACTCTATGAATTCTCTCATGCTCGGCAACACTTTGAGGGATACAGATTGAATTTTCGTACCTAATAAGACCATTTACGATAGTTTTATACATCTCCTGCTCATCGGGAGTAAGCAAGGCTCGATAATGTGTAGGTGCAATCATGAAACTGCTCACTCCTTTCCTCAGCATCACCATTCATTTTCGCATGTGTTGCAATGCCAAACGGCTTTGCCGGATACCATACGTTCACTGATACTGCGTCCAAGGCATACAGGACACCATTCCGCTTCAACTGCTTTTACTACACTACTGGATGGAAGTGCTCGTGTATGAAGTGTTGGAGCCTTATAATCCTCGCGAGGAAGAATCCTCTGGCGAGGAGCTTTATATTTAAATCCAGGTCTAGGAGATATTCTTTCCTGTTGAGGCATGTCCTTCACTTCCTTTTCTTATTCTTCATTCGCCGTTTCTTTCGCCTGCTTGTATTTTTGTTCGGTTTGCTGTTGCGATTGCCTTTCGACTGGTTTTCGCTATTATGAGACAACAACATAATTACCGGAACCTCTACTGCATTTACACCTGCAAAGGCTCTGAATGTTCCTCGATGCGGATTTAAGACAACACTATATTTCTCCGGCTTATAGTACTTAAGCCTTACCGTTTCCATATCTGTTGATGAAAGGAATACATCCAAAGAATTAGGATGGGTATGCCACCAACCTAATACTGAAAGTTTTTCAGCCGCAACCGGATCCACTTTAGCCAGATTATCTTTCATCTGAAAAAAGGTCTGCTGAAGTCGAATTTCCTCCAGTGCATCCCACTCGATATAACCTGGTAATCTACACTCAGTAACAGCCTCTAACACTTCTGTTACTTCTCCTTGAACAGGAATTCCAGCCTCGTTAAATACATAATATCCAAGAAGCCAGCCACCCTGTTCTTTTCGATTTTTCAGAAAATCATTATCCTTCCATCCAATAATCTCCATCTGACGTTTGGCAGCATAGGGCGTATACACCAGCATGCGTGGTGAAGTGCTAATCCAGTTATCGGTTCCAGTTGCTACACGCTGTTTCTGCGTGACTCGAATATCGTATGCATCCATACCGCAATCCTCCTTATTCAAACATACAAACAATAATGCCAAAAACAAATGCAATACATGCAATTGCTATAATAATTGAAAGCACAAAAATCACCGCCCAG